>WNGJ01001216.1_pt1 | contig 24972 bp, 25 predicted proteins | sample 5400611 | NCBI WGS metagenome assembly WNGJ01 (sample SAMN13153375, study PRJNA577476) | soil metagenome | isolation source: 40 cm soil or saprolite under Garry oak tree replicate 1 | place: USA:California | collected 2016-06-15
ATGGAGCGTGTCGATCAAGAAAAAATTTCCGAGGTCATTTTCGCGCTGCCCGCCGATGTCGAAGGCGAAGCGACCACAAATTACATTGTTGATCTTTTGAAGGGCAGACCAGTCACGCTCACGCGGATTGCGCGGGGCATCCCAGCCGGAGGCGGCTTGGAATCGGCTGATGAATTGACCCTCTCGGCCGCGCTCTCGGGTCGCACGAAACTGTAGGGGAAGCGGTTCGCTTCCCGGGAGGTCAACGGCGCCCCCTACAATTCCTTTTCAACGCTTTAACGTTGAATTACGTTTAGTTGAAAATGTCGTGCGCGAAAATTGATCCGGCATTGCACCAGGCGCAAAAGCCGTCCTGGATAAAGGTGCGGCTACCGTCGAATCCGGTTTTCTTTTCGACGAAAGCGCTCATTTCCGATCTGCGCTTGCACACGGTGTGCGAAAGCGCGCAATGCCCGAATCGCTGGGAATGCTGGAGCCAGGGCACGGCCACCTTCATGATCGCGGGTGACCGTTGCACGCGCGCCTGCGGATTTTGCGCCGTAACAACGGCGAAACCATTCGCACTTGAAGAAGACGAGCCGCAGCGCGTGGCCGAAGCTGTGCGTCGGATGAAATTAAGGCACGTCGTGATCACCGCGGTTGCGCGTGATGATCTCAAAGACGGCGGTGCCAATCATTTCGCATGCACCATCACTGCGATTCGGGAAATGGATCCTTCCGTGATTGTTGAAGTGCTGGTTCCCGATTTTCACGCCCAGGATTGGTGTATTCAGACCGTACTCGATGCCGGGCCGGACATTTACAATCACAACATGGAAACGGTGGAACGCCTCACGCCGCTGGTGCGCTCGCGCGCCAAATATCATACGTCCTTGCGAGTTTTGCGTCGGGCGAAGGACCTATCGCCCTGCGTTGTGACGAAGAGCGGAGTGATGCTCGGCCTCGGCGAAAAAGAGACGGAACTCTTCCAGACGATGGATGATTTGCGCGAGGTAGGCTGCGAAGTTCTCACAGTGGGCCAGTATCTGCGCCCGAGTCCGAAGCATCTGCCGGTTGTCGAATACATCACGCCCGAGCAGTTCGATTATTATGGCGACATCGCGCGCCAAAAAGGTTTTCTCCATGTCGCTTCGGGCCCGCTTGTCCGCAGCTCGTATCACGCGGCAGACTTTCATCCGGTCGTGCGCAGATGACGGAGGCGGCCCGGGAGCGGCTCGCTCAGATTCGTTTAAGAACCGCCGCGATTATCCCCGCGTACCGCGAAGAGAAACATATCAGCGACGTCGTACGCAGGACACGGCGGCAACTCGATCATGTGCTGGTCGTCGATGACGGCTCAGAAGATGCGACTGCACAGCGAGCGCGCGAAGCCGGCGCTGAAGCGATTATTCACAATCAAAACCGTGGCAAAGGCGAAGCGATCAAGACGGCATTGCGTCACTGGTTAGATCGACAATTTACTTACGTGATCATTCTCGATGCCGATGGCCAGCATCGTCCCGAGGAGATTGAGAGGTTCATCGCAGCAGCCGCATCCGCGGCAGGGCCTGCGCTTTTTCTCGGCAATCGCATGAACGATCTTACGGGGATGCCGTTTGTGCGGCGCGTTGTGAACCGTTACATGAGCAATCGGATTAGTGGGGCTTGCCGGCAAAAGATTCCCGACACGCAATGCGGCTTTCGCATGTTAGATCGACAATTGATTCCCGAGCTTCTTGGCGGCGGTGGAGACCGCTTCGATTACGAAACCGAAATGCTTATCATCGCCAGTCGCAAAGGCTATCGGATCGAATCAGTCCCGATCACCACGGTTTATTCCGATGAAGTTAGTAACATTCGTCCGCTGCGCGACGCCTTTCGCTTCTTCAAGCTAATGTGGCGATATTCGAAAATGTAATTGCGTCGCTGCGAGTGCTCCAAATACCCCTCGGAGACGCACAGCGGGCGTCGCAGACTGATCGGTAATCGCAATTCCACAATTTTTTCACTGGACTGGCGGGTTCTCTCTGTCATGCTGCTCACTTCAAGCTAGTCAGGAGCGCCTATGAATTCGCGACATCTGTGCCAATTGATTGCAGTTAGAATCGCAGCGTTAACGGCGGTAATCGTCGGCTTCTCGTTAGCCCAAGCTTTCGCCGCACCAACCGAGGCCAAGGCGGTGGCCGTGAAAGGCAATGTGAAGAGTGGTCCTCCTGCGGCCCCGGTGTTGCCTCAGGTTCAACAAGGAAGCAACATCCACGTCGGCCACGCAGTTAATACCGCGGAGGTGAGCGAATTGCTGATGTCGCCATTTCAGGGTTCTGCAGTCCGAGTGCTTGAAAAAAGTTCGGTGATCCTCCAGGAAGCGGATTTGCAGAAGAGCGGTGAAAAAGTCATCGGCCGGAAAGCAGTTCTGGAGCTTAAAAAGGGGACCGGGCAGGTGATAGTGGACCCGCGACAGAAGACGGATATTAAAATTACCACTCCACAGTGTGTCGCCGCGGCGCGCGGAACAGTTTACCAGACTGCCGTGGTTGATAAGGAGACGACCGTTACCATCGTTTTGCGCGGTGAAGTGGTTGTGACCTGCGAGGATTCAAAAGGGCGGCACGAGACAGTAGTGAAAGCCGGGATGAAATTGACGACCAGAAAGAAGCGGGGCGAGGGAGGCAAAGAGGTCCTCGGGCCCAACGAGCCGGGACCGGGGGATTGTGTCAGTATCTTGGAGCCGGCAACCAAAGCCGAGCTTGCCGGCCTCGCCGACCTGGAAAACGTATTCGGTGGACCAACTACTGCTGCGGTCCCCTTTCCTACAGACATCCAAACCCCAATTGAAGAATTGCTCAATCCGAAGGACATCTCAGGCGGCCCGATCGTGGTTTCGCCTGAGCAACCATAGCCTGAGGAACGGCCGGCGTGGCAGGGCTCGGAGCTGCCTCCGTTTACTTAGCTCGCGAAACGTGAACAGCGTCCCAAGGCTCTGGCGAAGGTCTGCTCAGTTGCTCGCGGCAAATTTCTGAATAATGACTCGCGCAATGGTCGGCGGGTTCCATTTCTAAGTACTGCTCGAACCCGACCAGCGCCCGCTTGAAGTCGCCGGCAACATATGCGGAGAAGGCGTCCTCATAAACGCGTACTATATCAGGGATAGACTCGCCCGGCTGCAATTCCCGTATCAACCCGCACACAGCTGTCGCTGCTTGTTTTCCAACCAGGCGGAAATGACCGAGTGTGCGGCATAAAAATTGGTCGCCTGCCAGTGCTCGTGCCTTCTCTCCCACTGCGATGTCGACGTGCCAATATTTGGTTAAGCCCTCGATGCGCGAGGCGACGTTCACCGCGTCACCGAGCACGGTGAATTCCATTCGCTGTGGAGCTCCAACATTCCCTACCAACACTTCACCGTGTTCCAATCCAATCCCAATTTTATGCGTGGACAGGTTCTCTGCCTGCCACTTCTGATTCAATTGCGCCAATGCCACGCGCATATCGAGCGCTGCCCGTAAGGCGAGGCGAGCGTCGTTTTCCAGTCCGGTGCTAATTGCGTCGCCCCAGACCGCCATGATCGCGTCGCCGATGAACTTATGCAGCGTACCGCCGTGGCGGTTCACACAGGCGACCATCTCGGTGAAATATTCGTTGAGTTGGGCGATGAATACTTTCTCCTCGGCTGATTCACTCCATGTCGTAAAGCCTCGAATATCCGAGAACAGAATCGTCACCGGCTTGCGGACTCCGCCGCGTTTAACCTCGTCGGGGTTCTTCATGACTTGCTCGAGAACCGCTGGAGCGAGGTAGGAAGAGAAAGCGTTCCTGATTTTTCTTTTTGCCTGTTGCTCCTGCAAAAGTCGGCGGCCTCCGCTGCCTAGTTGTAGCGCCACGAACCCGAGCACCGGTACACCAAGCGGCAGCCACAGATTTCCCTTGATAAACAAGAAGTACATTGCCGCTAGCGTGGCCACGACCACAGCCGAAAGCACCGCGGCGGCCCGCGGAAAATCCAGATGCTCAAAAATCCGCACAGTTGCATAGGCGGCGAGCAGCCAGCCGATCCAGATTATCCAGGCGTTTCCGATTCGCAGATAATCCTGGCGCAAGATGTTGTCGAGCACGTTCATGAAGACCAATGGAACCAGACTACGCTCGTTTAACGGGCTCGGTCCGATCTCGGAAGACCCCGTAGATGTGAGCGTGACAACGAGCAGTTTTCCATTCAGGTCGGGCAGACTTCCCACGGGTTCGTTGCGATACTTCCGCCCCAACTCATCATGCAGGTTCGCGTAGCTCCCATTTAAGAAACCATCCTCTTCGTAGCGATAGTTGATCCAGAATTCGCCCTCGCGATTTATCGGGATTCTGCGAGTTACCTGCGGGCTTTCTAGATAAATAGCGTCGCCGAGGACAATTCGAAGCTGTTGAGGTTGGAGTTTCCAAAACTGCATCAACGATTGCAGCGGCAGACTCGGATAAAAATGATCGCCGATTTTTAACACCAGCGGCACTTTGCGCCGTACGCCGTCTAGCGCAGGTACCGAATCGGCGAACCCAAAAAAGCAAACTTTTCGCAATGCCTCTACCGGAATAAGCGCCGATTCATGGTCCGGCACGGCGTTGCCCCCTTCGACGCGGGTCAAGGGTTGTGTCAGGCCAAAATTCACGCCCCGAACAGAATGCTCGCTTTGTGATGCGGTAGTTGATGCAGCCAGAATCACTGGCGCGCCGAGCATCCCGATACCTTGAATGAACGCCTCGTCATTAATCCCATCTTCTTCCGAGAAAAGGATATCCCAGGTCACCGCGGCGGGCTGTATCGCAGAGAGAAACCCGAGAAGTTCGCCATGAAAAACGCGTGCAAACGGCCAGCGCCCGAACTTCGTTTGAGTGGTGTCATCGATCCCGACAAAGAACAAACGCGGGTCGGCATGCTGACCAGATGAATATCGCAGTCTGGTCAAGTAATCGAGCAGGGAAAATTCGAAGCGCTTCGCTGGAGCCGTTTGGGCTACGGCCAGACAGACCGCCAGCAAAACGATGGGCGCGCAGAGTGAATAACCGCGCAACCAATTCCCAATAGACAGCCGACCTCGCACAGCACACACCATAAAATCATTACGACGGAGGACAAGCCTGTCACCGCGCCCCACGGGCTTTCTCTAGCGATAAGATGGGCAGTCGCAATTCCGCCCTGGCAGCGAAACCAAGATTCTAGCAAAGTGCCGCACCACAAGGTTTGGGAGGGGGCTATTGCTGGTCACGGTTTTTTTGCCGGCAGAGGTTTGGAGCTTTTGAGGATTTCTGATTCCGGTGTGAGCTTGGCCGGTTTGCCGCTGAAAATGATGCGGTTTGGTTTTTCCGCGAGCGCTTCCACGAGCGCTTTCGCGTGCGTGCTGACCACCTTCAAATTCAAGAGAACCACGTGCAGCTGTTTCATTTGTTCCTGAAGCTGCTTGTCAGTTGTGCTGATGAATGTGTCGGCCGTGCCCAACACCTTGTCTGCATCTTTGGACATGCCCTCGAGGTTTTTGACCACATTCTGTAAATTGTCCACGTCCAACTTTAGCGAATCGGCCAATGGCCCGAGCTTCGGCGTGAATTCGTTGAGATCTCTTTTCAAACCGGTGACTGTCACATTTAAATTATCGAGCAACTTGTTTGCATTCTCGAACAGTGGGCCGGCTGCTGCGGTGATCTGTTCAAGACCGTACGCCGGATGGCCTTCGATCGCTGCGTTGTTTGCCAGTGTCTGACCTCCCGGTGTGCCTGCCGAAAGGGCCACAAATTTTGGTGAGAGCATTGTATCGGAGCTGAGCGTGGCCGTGACATCTGTGGGCAGTGGAGGAATCCCTTCGTCCAAACTGACCGTCACCCGCACGGCGTCCTTTTTGTTTGCGCTCGCTTCACGCTCTTTTGCGGTGAGGTGGCGCATCGCGATCACGCGTCCCGCCGGCGCGCCGGCATAGCGCACTTCGGAATGGATTTTAATTCCAGTCACATCTTCATAGTTAATCTGCAAAGTGCGCTTTGGTTTTTTCAAACGATAGCCAGACAACGCAAAAGTGAGCGCCGCGAGCAGGACGACGCTGCACGCGATCACGAACAAGGCGACGAGGTAATCGGACAGATTGCGCTTCATGGATGCTTGTGATGAAAACGGAACCGCGCGCCGAAAAACGGGCGGGGCCGGACATGTTGATGATCTTTATGCTCTTCCTGTGAAAGGTTCAACGGAATCGGACCGTCGGCCTTCCCGTGGATAAATTGCTGCACTTCCGGATTTGAACTGTTCCGAATTTCATCTGGCGTGCCTTGCGCCACAATCGACCCGTGGCCGAGCATAATCATCCGCGTGGCGATGCGAAAGGCGCTAGTCATATCATGTGATACAACCACTGCGGTCATGTGGCTGCCTTTAGTCAAATTCAGTGTTAGCTCGTCGACGACGGCGGTCATGATTGGATCGAGCCCCGAGGTCGGTTCATCGCTGAATAGCAACTCGGGATCGAGAGCAAGCGCACGCGCAAGTCCCACCCGCTTTTTCATCCCGCCACTAATTTCATCTGGCTTAAGATCTTCAAAGCCGGTCAGCCCAACCATCTCAAGCTTTTGTTTCACGATTTGTTCGATTTCGTCGGGCGACTTGTCGGTGTGTTGCACCAGTGGCAGGGCAACATTCTCGCCCACTGTGAGCGACGCGAGTAGCGCGCCGGATTGGAATAGCATCCCGAAGCGCAGCCGCACTCGTTCAATTTCACGTTCGGTCATTCCTGTAACTTCTTCTCCAAAAAGTTTCACCGATCCTGAAGTCGGTTTCATGGAGCCGATCATGTGCCGAAGCAGAGTGCTCTTGCCACAACCGCTGCCGCCCATGATAACCAGCGTCTCGCCTCGATGGACATTGAATGAGATACCGTCGAGCACCGCGCGATCCCCGAATCGCCGGACGAGATGTTCTACCTCGATGATAGTTTCTCCGTTTGCATTCATGCGCTGAAAAAGAAGATCCCCGTTAATACCGCGTTCGTCACCAGCATCGCCAGCAATGCTTGCACGACCGAAGCCGTTGTGGATTGGCCGACACCTTCGGCGCCGCCTTCCACATTTAGCCCGGCGTTGCACGCTATCGTGATCACGATCCACGCAAACACGACGCTCTTGATCATTCCCGAATATAAATCCCACGTATCCGCGCTTTCCAGCGCGCGCATCACATAGCCGGCGGTATTGAAATCGAGGGCAAAACGACAGACCGCCCAGCCGCCCAGGATGCCGATGTAATTGCCAAAGATGGTCAGCGCCGGCAGCATGACGAGCATGGCCAGAAAACGCGGCACCACCAGATACTGGACCGGGTTGATGGCCATTACTTCAAGCGCTTCGATCTCCTCGGACACTTTCATCGTTCCCAACTCCGCTGCCACGGCAGAGCCGCTCCGGCCAATCACGATGACCGCAATTAAGACAGGCCCCATCTCGCGCAGGAGCGTGATCATCACCAGATCGGGAATGTACATTTCTGCGCCGAGACTCTGGAGCGAATGGGCAGCCTGCATGGCCAGCGTCACGCCCACACTAAACGCCGTTAGCGCCACCATCGGCGCCGCGCGCACGCCGATGAACACCATTTGCCGGAAGATCGGCGCGATTTTAAAAAATTGCCCGCTAAACGGCGCGATCAAAATCCAGTAGAGAAGGCTGAGATTAAGCTGGAGATAGTTTTTCAAAACGTCGCAGTTGCGGACGCGCAGAATGACAGGCCGATTGGTATGACGAAAGCCGAAAGTTCGGCGTCTTGGGTTACGTGCAACGTGCGACTAAAGAGGGTGCCTGGCGGATTAGGCGGGCGGATCATTTGAGTGAATATGAGCGTGGCTGCTCTTTCAAAGCCCTAAAGGACGCTCCTGAAATCCAACCCCAAGTCACCGAAGATCACCTGCGCCGCATTTCTCCTTGGCGCCATTGACACGCCGGTTCGGGGTGACTACCAGAACTACACAGGTACACATTAGGGACCGGGGTTTTGTATTGACCGAGCTCGGGAATCGGGCGCAGCGAACCGTTTTGATACGGGAGAAACGCGCCGTGTCCGAGCGTGCCTCGAACGGCGCTGATGATCCTGCGCGAGATGTCAACGGGGGAGTGGGCTACGCGTTTGAGAATTTTGGTCTTCAAGTCGGGAATGTAGGTGGCAGTAATGAGGTCAATGAGGTAATCAGCGTACGGTTCGCGCGCCTCGTCCCAAGTGCGTCCCGGAACTCTGCCGGTTGCGTCACCGGTGATAACATAGGGGACACTCAAGACCACGAATTTCATCAGCGCTTTGCCGGCTGGTGCGCGACCGGGGTCTATAGCGGAGTCATTCCAACTCACGATCATCGGTGCCGAAGGCAGTGCACCACCGCGACATTGTAGATAGACCCGTGCGAAGAAGTCGAGCGACGGTTCGGTAAGATGAACATGCGCGGATTGGCGCGCAGCGGGTCCGGCTTTGTAGTGGATAGGGCTCTCCAGCGCGACGAACATGACAAAAACTGAATCGCCCCACTCGTATTCCTCCATCTTATCGACGATTTCTCGTCCCACCATCCCGGCACCGAGCAGGTCCATAACGAGGTGCCATGGGTCCACATTCGAGACGACCAGCTCACCGAGCGGAATCTCCGCGCCACTTGCCAGGCGTACGGCAGTGGCACGTTTTGCATTGCCCAGAATTTTCTCGACAAGCACGTTCGTGCGGATTTCTCCGCCATGCGCTTGAAGATGTTCAGCGAGAGCGAGCGTAACGCGGTTCATCCCGCCTTTGACTAGATTGTTGCCGACGTGTTGTAAGACGGAAGCAAAGAGCCAACTGAGCTCCGCGCCACCGGCGTCGTCGGGCGAGGTGCCGAGAAAAGTGGCAAAGGAGCCGAACAGGGTTTTGGTCGCCTCTGCTTCAAGCGTCTGGTTCGCCCACGATCTTACACTCTGCATGCTAAACCGATAGGCTTCCATGCCCGCAGGCGATGCGGCGAAGTCCGCTGCTGCTACCGGGAATGAAGGAGGCGGTGAAAACATGCTCGCAGTGATCGCGTCCCTTTGCGCGAGGAAGCGTTTCATCAAGACACGCCATGTCTCGGCGTCCTTGCGGGAGTAGTAGGCAATGTCCCCGACTGTCTTTCCAATGTCCCGATGGACGCTGATGATGTCGCCGTTAGGAAAAGCATGCGAGAAAGGAATCTCTGGTTCGATAAGTTCGTAGCGATCGAGCAAACCCAGTTCGTGCGGGACCGGTGAAAGGTTTGCCAGTTGATATCCGCTGGCGTGAATGTCCGACCAAAACCCAGGCAGGGTTTCCTCTTCGGTGACGGTCATGCCGCCAACCGTGTGATATTGCTCAAGGACGAGAACCTTCAGCCCCGCCCTGGCGAGATAACAGGCGCACGTGAGGCCATTGTGCCCTGCGCCGATGACAATGGCGTGTTGAGGATTCGGCATGCTCAAGACACAACAACGATCTCGGGCGCCGCGAAGCGACTCACGTTCGGCGCAATTAAAATACAGTAGAGCAGACGGAGATTAAGCTGGAGACAGTTTTTCACTTGCCCTTTGAGCGCGCAGAATGCCAAGGTGTGCGCGTTTACGAAAGCCGAAAGTTTAGCGCGCTGATTACAAACTCGACTGCAGACTGAGGATCGACCCAGGACGCAATGGCTCAAAGCGAAATAGACTCTATCCGCGCCCTGCTGAGTTCTAAACCGCGACCTAGTGGATGGCCTGAGCGGCGAAAACGCCTCGACGATGTCGGTTCTGTCTGGCCCGTAGCCGACGACGTGAAGCTCGCTACAGTCGATGTTAGCGGCATGCCGGGGGAATGGTCGATCGCTCCGGGCAGCGATCCTTCCCGCGTTCTGATGTTTTTTCATGGCGGTGGTTATTGCTCCGGCTCAATCGTGAGTCATCGTCGCCTGGTGACTGAGGCGGGCCGAGCGGCCGGAGCGCAGACTCTGGCGGTCGCCTATCGACTAGCGCCCGAGGATCCGTTCCCCGCAGCATACGACGACGCGTTGACGGCGTGGCGTTTTCTGCGGGACCAGGGCATTCCGGCTGCGCGCATCGCGATCGGTGGCGACAGCGCGGGTGCTGGACTCGCAGTTGCATTAATCTGCCGGCTCCGCGATGCACACGAGGAGCTTCCGGGTTGCGCGTGGCTAATTTCGCCTTGGACGGACCTCACGATGTCAGGTTCGACGCTTACCAGCAAGGACACCGTCGATCCCCTCATCCACAAGGAGTATCTGAATGAATTGGCCGACGCGTATTTGCCCGCGGGAACGAATAGGAAGGACCCGCGTGTTTCTCCTCTTTACGCCGATCTCAGGAGCTTTTCTCCAATATTAGTCCAGGTAGGTTCTGCCGAGACGTTGCTCGATGACGCTGCTCGCTTCGCGGCCGTAGCTGGTGCAGCCAACGTCGCGGTAACTCTGGAAGTCTGGCCGCACATGATCCATGCGTGGCCTCTATGGAATGCTCATCTGGAGCCCGGTCGCCGCGCACTCGTTGGGGCAGGTGCATTTATGCGGAGACATCTTACCTAGTTCTGCCACTCCGCGAGCCGGTGTCGCGGACTCTTCGGGAGAGTCCCTTCGATTTACCATCAAACATGCGACAAGCGGCTACAACAATCCGCGCTTGCGCAAATCGCCGAGGTTTCCGCCGGAGGAGCGTTCGACCAGGTCGATGGTGAATTTAAGCAAGCAAACCTCCCACGCATCGTCCACACCTTGGATGATGGCACTAAGTGGTTCGCTTGCGTTTTCCACGCGGCGTTTCGTCCGATTAATGACCGCATCGATCGAATCGCGAAGCGTCTGCTCGCTCAGATCGGTTTTGCGGAATTGAAAACCGTAACGAAGCACCGCGATGTTCCGAGCGTGTTCGCGCAGTTGATCGACGTATCGCTCCGCTTTCTCGCCGAAACCTTCCAGCAGCAGCCGGCAATAGTGTTCGGGTGTGAGAATCTGCGGGTGCTCGGCGTGAATTTTTCCGTTGCGGATCCGTACCTGATCGACCCGGTCCATCAGCTCGGAAATCAGATAAAAATTAAAGCTGGTGCTGCCGAACGTCGCAATCTGACGCTCGGGTGCAAGAATCACCTGCGTGTTTTCGATCGCGTAATCGAAATCGTCCCTGGTCATTGTCGATCCACTAAATTAGCCTTACAGCATCGGAAGTTCAAAAACGTATGCGGGCCTCCGGGCGACACGGTACGCCAGATTTTGCCACAGCGCCGAGCTTCGCCGAGCGAGGCGCCTCTAGCGTCCAGCTTTTGCTATTGACCCTGCGGTTGCTGGCCGCCGCTCTGCTGGGATTGAAACAGCGAGAGATATTCGCCGTAGCCTTCTGTTTTTAATTTTTCCACTGGAATAAAACGCAGCGCGGCGGAGTTGACACAGTAGCGCTCGCCGGTCGGCGCGGGGCCGTCCTGAAAAACGTGGCCGAGATGGGAATCGCTTGATTTTGCGCGAACCTCAGTGCGCTCCATTCCAAAAGAGGAATCCCGTTTTTCCGCCACCTTGCCCTTTGAAATCGGCTTGGTGAAACTGGGCCAGCCCGTGCCGCTGTCGAATTTATCCAGTGAACTGAAGAGCGGTTCGCCGGTAATTACGTCGACATAAATTCCGGGCTGATGATTATCCCAGTAGGCGTTGTGAAACGCCGTCTCCGTGCCGCCCTCACGCGTCACATGATACTGGTCCTTGGTTAATTGCCTTTGCAACTCGGCGTCGCTGGGAACTGGTTTTGTAGGATTCATCACCTCGGCTTCTTTCTTTTGCACCTGAGCATAGCCGAACAGGAGCGAGCCCACAATTACAACAAGTGTGCCGGCCAAACCAAGCCACAGAGTTTTATGCGAATGTTTGTAAGTTAATCGCATGCTGTTCATCCCTGATTGCTCCCCTGAGATCGCTCCCTTAAACAGTAGTTCACTTTACGCGCAACAGCCTTTTCCGGCAAATGCGCAACGCTTCCTCCCGTAACTTGGATTCGCAGACAAGACGCAAAATGGCCGGGCGCAGCCTGCGTTCGGGCCAGTTGTCTCACGAATGCGCTCCGTCCCGAATTTTGCTAGTCAATATCCTGCCGACCAGCCTCGGGCACGCGGATGTAGCGACGCAGGGCAACTAATCCAATTGGCGCGACTGACGCCGCCAGAGCAAAGATTAGCCACATCGTTCCGGAATGCCGCGGCCCGTGTGCGGGACAAAAGGCAGCCAGCAACCATCCCCCGGTTCCAACAAGCAGTTTCCCGATAAGAAACGGAATGTACGATAGCGCGCCATACGACGCTTCTTGACCCTTTGGAGCAATCGCGGCCGCATATTCGTAAACCCGCGGCGAGTAGAAAGCTTCGCCAATTGAAAAGATCGATATGTAGATCGCGATCATCATGTAGTAGGGGTGAATGCTTCCCTTCACTCCCAGATAACCGTGACCGATCCAGTGCCCAATGAAGCCTTGGGCCGATCGTTGAAACCACGGAGGCGGTAAGGCCATGACAAAAACAGAAGCCGCGCAAATCGCTCCTCCTACGATCACCATTCGGTAGGCTGAATATTTTTGCGTGAGCGCGCCAATGATTGGCACCAGAATGATGATGAGAATGTAATTGATATTCGAGAGGTGACCGATCGGCGCGCCGTTCCCCAGCTCGCGGATACCGAATTTGGGAAACACGTAGTCCATTTGCAGGAAGATCAGCTTCAGAAATCCGATCAAGAGAAGAAAAGCGAGAAGCCGATAGAAACCGGATTGGCCGAGGAGGCGCTTGAACAGCGCGACCGTGTCGGTGGCACTGCCGCGTACGGTCAACCAAATGCGCTCCCAAAACGGACCTGAGGTGTACCGCACTGGCTCCGCATTGAACCGGACGCCTTCATCTGTCGCTTCAGCACCTCTGCGCAGAAAATAAATCGTTGGAAAAAGCAGCACCTCAAAGCCGAGGCTCATGAGGAAAAGCGTGCGATAAGTCGTTATGTGCAATCCAAAGAGATTTAAATAGCCATACTCGCCTAACGAGTGGCGCACGTAGTCGAAAACGCTGCCAGCAATCAGGTAGCCGACGTTCATGACCATGTAAATGATCGAAAAGGAAATCGAGCGTTGTAGTGTCGTAGAATAGCGTCGCGTTGCTGCGATGAGCACCGGCGTACCGAGTGCCTCGCCGATCACTAAAGGAAACAAGCCGCCGGCGAGCGCCAGCCATGGTATCGTCGTGAACACCATCACGGCGCGCGCTACGAGGCAGATACTGACGCCAATGAAAAAAGTTCGGCGAAGGCCCAGCGCGTCGGTCACCGAGCCAGCTAAGAGCGTGAACACGGTCATCGCCGGTGCCCATATCCAGCCAACCAAAGCTCCCGCTGTTTGATCGTTGAACCCAAGATCCGATGACAGCCATAAGATCAGCGTCTTGTTTGTGATCGAGTAGGCCGAGATAATCAGCAGCTTGATGAGAAACGTAAGCCACAACTCGCGTTGAGCTCCCTTCAGCACGGTGAATTTCGCGAGGAAACCGCGCAGTCCTGTGGTCGCTAGTGGAGCGACGCTGTCTTCCGGCACGAGTGTCTCTTTGAGTGCTTCTGCCACGGTCTTGAACGTCAGCTATAGCATGTTCGCGATAAATTCGCTCGCGTCGAATGGCGCGAAATCGTCGAGCTTTTCACCGGTGCCGACAAAGCGCGTTGGAATTTTGAGTTCATCCTGGATCGCAACAACGATTCCGCCCTTGCCGCTGCCATCGAGTTTGGTGACGATCAGGCCGCTGAGCCCAATGGCGCTCTGAAACTCGCGCGCCTGGCTGAGCGCGTTGCTGCCAGTGGTTGCATCGACCACGAGCAGCGTCTCGTGCGGCGCATCCGGATCGAGTTTGCTGAGCGTGCGTTTCATCTTTTGCAGCTCGGCCATGAGATTCGTTTTGGTGTGTTGACGACCGGCCGTATCGCAAAGTAAAAAGTCGATCTTATTCTTCGAGGCAGATTGGTAGGCGTCGTAACAAAGCGCAGCCGGGTCGGCACCGTACTGACCGCTGACCATCTCTGCCCCGAGTCTTTTGGCCCAAACGCCAAGCTGCTCGATCGCAGCGGCGCGAAAAGTGTCGGCTGCCGCCAGCATAACTCTATGTCGATCCTGTTGTAGGGCGTTTGTGTGAACCCCGAAACTATTCGGGGCTGACACAGACCCCCTACAATTGCCCACGTGCATCAGGTAGTGCGCGAGTTTGGCTGTCGATGTTGTTTTGCCGGTTCCGTTCACGCCGACGATCAAAATCACGGTTGGTTTGCCTTCTGCTCGATGGATTGGCGCCGGATCAGGCGGCAAAATCCGCGCAGTCTCCTCACGCACGGCTTTGATCACGTCGCCAATTCCAAGCAAAGACCAGGCCTCGCGCTCCTGAAGCGTCTTGATGATTCGCATTGTCATCGGGACACCGAAATCGGCTCGGATTAACGCTTCTTCGAGCTCCTCCCAATCAATCGGTTTTGCAGCAAATTGTTGGGCGAGAGATTGGAGGAAGTTCATGGATAAAATCGTGAATCGATGTAACGATGTAACGATTTAACGATGTGACGAATCACGAATCTGATTTCGTCACCGCTTCTCGCGCCGGCCGATCCAAATCTTTCCGCACACGATCGAGAATGCCGTTTACAAAACGGCCTGATTCCGCGCCGCCGAAAGTCTTTGCCAGTTCGATTGCTTCGTTGATTGAAACAACCGGCGGAATATCATCGCGATAAAGCATCTCATAGATCGCGAGCCGGAGGATGTTGCGATCGACCACTGAGATACGCCGGAACTCGTAATTCTCGCAGTAGCGCCGGATGCGCTCGTCGATCTCCGGGAGATGCGCCACCATTCCTTCGATGAGCGGCTGCGCGAACGCACGCACGCGCGGCTTGGCTGGGCAAAATTCCCAGAAATCCTCGATCTTCTCCGGCCCTTCGCCGCGCTGGAGATCGCGCCAGAAATGATATTGGATTGCCGCTTCGCGCGCCCGTCGCCGTTTGCCCATAAAGATTAGCTCCCACGAAGGTCCAACAGGAGATTCGCGATTTCCACCGCCGCTCGCGCGGCTTCGGTGCCACGGTTGATTTTATTTTCGAGGCAGCGCGCACGCGCTTGAGTTTCGTTGTCAAACCTGAGCACCACGTTGATCACTGCCACGGCGTGTTCAACTGCGATCCGTTGAAGGGCGTCGGTGACAGAGCGGCTCAGATTTTGTGCATGATTCGTTTCTCCCTGCAAAATCACGCCGCAGGCAATAATCGCGTCACTGCTTGCCCGCGACGCCAACTCGCGCACGACCACGGGGATTTCGAATGCTCCGGGCACGTGGTAAACAGAAATCGTCGCGCCCGGTGCAAGTGCGCGCAGCTCCTTGGTAGCATGATCGACGAGACCCTGTACGTATCGCGGATTAAACCGGCTCGCGACGATATAGAACCTGCGTTTGGCCTTGGCGATTCGAGGACGAGGCGGTGCGGCGGTCGACATTCGTTTTCAGCGTGACAACTTACTCGAGCGGCAACCCGCAATCACAGCATGTGACCCAGCTTCACCTTTTTGGTCTCGAGGTATCTGGCGTTATGGGGATTGGCCTCGGTGCGGATCGGCACCTGCTCGATCATTTCGAGGCCGTATCCCTCCAAGCCGACAACTTTCTTCGGGTTGTTTGTGAGAAACCGGAACTGCCGTACGCCGAGATCGAAAAGAATCTGCGCGCCCAGCCCGTAATCGCGCAGGTCGCTTGGGTACCCGAGCTTGGCGTTGGCCTCCACGGTATCGAGTCCTTCCTCCTGTAATTTGTAAGCATGGATTTTTGCCGCCAACCCAATGCCGCGTCCTTCCTGACGCATGTAAACCAAAACGCCGTTGCCCTCCTCCTGGATTTGCCGAAGCGCCGCGTGCAATTGATTTCCACAGTCGCACCGGCGCGAAGCGAAAACGTCGCCGGTGAGACATTGACTGTGCACACGCACGAGCGTCGGTTTGTTCTTGTCGATCTTGCCTTTCACGAGCGCCAGATGATGCTGGCCATCGAGCTTTGAACGATACAAATGCAAATCGAAATCGCCGTAGTCGGTTGGCATTTTCACGATTTGCTCCAGCTCCACCAGCTTCTCGCGAACCCGCCGATAAGCGATCAAACTTTGGATCGTGCAAATGCGGAGCCCATGTTTTTTGCGGAATTCCATCAGCTCCGGCAAACGCGCCATCGTGCCGTCATCGTGCAAAATTTCACAGAGCACACCCGCCGCTTGCAGCCCCGCCAGAGTTGCCAGATCGACGGCTGCTTCCGTGTGACCGGCACGCCGTAATACGCCGCCATCCTGCGCGCGCAATGGAAATACATGCCCGGGCTGGTTGAGGTCCTCCGGCGATGATTTCGAATTGGCGATTGCCAGGATTGTCGTGGCGCGATCGTACGCACTGATGCCGGTGGTCACGCCCCGCGCCGCGTCCACGGAAACGGTGAAATCGGTCCGGTGCTTTTCGCGGTTTTGTGTGACCATTCGTTGTAAACCGAGTTGCTCGGCGCGCTCATTCGAAATAGGCACGCAAATCAAGCCGCGCCCGTGTGTCGCCATGAAATTCACGGCTTCTGGCGTTACTTTTTCTGCTGCCATCACCAGATCGCCTTCGTTCTCGCGATCGGCATCGTCGGTCACGATGACCATGCGCCCCTTAGCGATGTCGCTCACCACATCGTCAATGGCATCGAACTGAAATGTCTCCGCCGTCTTTGCAATCATCGGAACAATACCATTACGTCCAGCGCCGCTCTGAGCAACTCTCTACTCAGCCTTGGGCGATTGGGTCAATCGCCCTTACCTGTGGCGACGATTGCTTCCGGCCGATACATGTCGCGGTTGCTTGCCTGAAACTCGGCTTTCAGTTTCATCTTGAACTGCGCAAGGTCGACAAGATCCCAGCGCGTGAATTTCCACATCGATCTAGGAGAGATCGCTTCACCTCGCGGTTCGTGCTCGAAGCCAACGATGAAATGCACCGCGTCATCGCGCACTTTGTTGGTCGCTGTTTTCGGCTCGAAATAAAACGCGCGGAAACTGCTGTCGCGGCTCCCCGCCGCATAAAGTTTTGGGTCCAGATAAAATACGCGCTTGCTCTCCAGATCGACTATGCGCAAGTCGGGATAACCTGAGCGCTGCACTTTGTGTTCACTCGTGAGCGGAAGATCGCAATGCAAACCGACAGTGGCGTTCAGCAACTCCCGCAAAGTATCTTCAAAATGGCTGCTCACTTCGTTGATGCGATCGACATTTTGGATCGCGCTATCCGGCGCATTCAATCGCTTCATCGTTTCATCGCATGCTGCGCTGATCGCTTTTGCGACGCGCCGATCGACTGGGTTGTTCGTGTCGAACCCGAACACTTTCTTCCCGGTAGTATCAAAAATCACTTCGCTGAATGGGACACCGCGCAGTTGTCGATCTTCATCCAGCAACCATGGGATGAGTTGATCCACTGCCCTTTTCGGCGCTAGCGATAATTGAGCCATCGCGGCGCTCGCCAGCATTGTCGTCCCGACCCAGCTACTTGCAGCGCATAGAAAACGTTGTGGGCAAAAACCAATCAAGTAGCTGGGGAGAGCTCTCACCCAAACTCGAGGGCCATACCGATGACTGGCTGCCTTCGTTCCGTTGGAGGTCATCGCTTCCGGATTCAAAATCGCCGCGCCTTCCTCAGCAAGACCAAACCCGCTAGCCGCAGGCAACGGCGTGCGCTAAACATTCCCTTACAGCACCGCCACCGATTTGCTAAACGCAACAACCTCGGCTATCCGCGCGATCTCGCCTTAACCAATGAAGTGAGGATTGCGCAAAGGCTGAAAAAAGAAAATGCTAAACCGCCGTGGCTGGTGCTCTGGCGCCACGGTTAACTCATGGATAAATCGGATAAGATCTTCGTGGCTGGTTACCGCGGTCTGGTGGGCAGCGCTTTGGTCCGCGGACTCGAACATGGGGGTTTCCATAATTTGCCGAAGCGCGACCGCTCGCAGCTTGACCTGGCCGACGAACGCGCCGTGCAAAATTTCTTCGCGCAAGAGAAACCTGCGATCGTCATTTTTGCTGCCGCAAAGGTAGGCGGTATCAAGGCGAACAATGATTATCCGGTCGAGTTTTTGCTCGATAATTTGCGGATCCAGAACAATGTCATTTATGCGGCGCACAAGGCCGGAGTGCGCAAACTGCTTTTCATGGGAAGCTCCTGCATCTATCCTAAGTTTGCACCTCAACCAATTCCGGAAACAGCGTTGCTGAGTGGCCCGCTCGAGCCGACCAATGAAGCTTATGCGATCGCCAAGATTGCTGGCATCAAGCTTTGCCAGGCGTACGCTCGCGAGTACGGTGCAACCTTCATTTCCGTCATGCCAACTAACCTATACGGGCCGAACGACAACTTTGATCTGGAGACATCACACGTGTTGGCCGCGCTCCTGCGCAAAGCGCACGACGCGAAATCACGCAATGCGCGCGAGCTTGTTGTGTGGGGATCGGGGACGCCGCGTCGCGAATTTTTGCATGTGGACGATCTTGCCTCGGCATGTCTGTTTTTGCTGGAGAAATACGATTCTCCCGAAATTATCAACGTCGGGTGCGGCGAGGACATCTCGGTCCGCGAACTGGCGGAGTTAATCTGTGATGTTGTCGGCTTCGATGGTGAACTCGCCTGGGACGCGACCAAACCAGATGGCACACCGCGAAAGTTGCTCGACATCACCAAATTGCGCGCTCTCGGCTGGCAGCCGACTATCCCACTTCGTGAGGGCATCGCGCAAACCTACGAATGGTTTTTGAAAAATGTCGCGCGCTGAAAACATATGTCGATAAAGAAACCTCGCGTTGGCGTTGTGGGTGTCGGCCATATCGGGAGCAATCATGCGCGGCTCTACGCCGAAATTCCATCGGCTGAATTTACCGCCGTGTACGATATCGATCTTGCGAGAGCAAACGCGATCGGGCGAAAATTCGGTGCAACGCCCGCAAAATCGCTCGATGAGTGTATTGAGATGGTTGACGCTGCTTCGGTGGCCACGCCGACCAACACGCACTACGAAGTTGCGCGGTCGCTGCTTGCGCGGGGCAAACATGTGTTGATCGAGAAACCAATCACCGAGAACACCGCGCACGCTAGCGAACTCGTGGAGTTGGCGACGCGCACGAACGTGGTTTTCCAGGTCGGCCACGTTGAACGATTCAATCCGGTTTTGAGCGTGCTGGAAAAACATCTGACCCATCCGCGATTCATCGAAGCCCATCGGCTCTCGCCTTACCCGCAGCGTGGCACCGACATCGGCGTCGTTCTCGACTTAATGATCCACGATCTGGAAGTCATTTTGCACTTTGTGCGTTCGCCCGTGCAAAGCATCGACGCGGTGGGCGTGCCGGTCCTGAGCCGTGGCGAAGACATCGCCAACGCGCGGCTGCGTTTCGAGAATGGTTGCGTGGCAAATGTTACTTCGAGCCGCATCAGTCCAGAGCGGATGCGCAAGATTCGCGTGTTTCAGGAGGACGCGTATCTATCGCTGGATTATCAAAATCAAAGCGGCGAAATTTATCGACGCGCAGGCGCATACATCACGCGCGACAAGGTCGAGATCGAACGCGAAGAGCCGCTCAAACTGCAGCTAACCTCGTTCGTCGAATGCGCAAGTACCGGCCGCGAGCCGCGGGTTTCTGGGTTTCAAGGGACCGCAGCATTGGAGCTGGCAGTGGAGATCACGAGAAGAATCGCCTCGGGTGGCTAAGACGATCTATTTCGTCGCTGGCGAAGTGAGCGCGGACAACCATGGCGCGGCGTTGATGCGTTCGCTCCGTGAGCTAGATAGCGATCTTCAGTTCGTTGGGCGCGGCGGTCCGCACATGCAAGAAATCGCTGGCAAGCGACTCAAAAATTGGATCGGCGATTCAGCAGTCCTCGGATTGTGGGAAGTAATCAGGAAATACGGTTATTTTCGACAGCAATTCCGAAAAACGCTCAATGAGATTGAAGAGAGTAAACCCGATAGGGTCGTATTGATCGACTATCCGGGGTTCAATTTGCGACTCGCTCGCGCATTGCGGACACAATCAGCGCAACGAAAGATAATTTACTACATCAGCCCGCAGGTATGGGCCTGGAACCGCGGCCGCATCAAAAAGATGGCGCGCTTTCTCGATCTGGTGCTCTGTATCTTTCCGTTTGAGGCCGAACTCTACAATGAATCGGGGCTGCGCGCGGTATTTGTCGGTCATCCCGTGATCGAAAGACTGGAGACCGAGAGGATCTATACTAAGCGCGATCCGGACCTAATCGGCCTGTTTCCTGGCAGCCGTTTGCGCGAAGTGCGGAAAATTTTTCCCCTTCTGCTTGAAGCAGCGAATCTCCTTAAGCGGCGAAAGCCCAGCTTGCGCTTTGAAGTTGGCGCGAGCTCTCCGGAACTCGCCAGCGAAACGCAAAAAATGATTGATTCGAAGTCGCCAGATCGACAAATGATTCATATCAAAGTCGGTGAGACAGCGGCGATTATGCAGCGCGCATTCGCAGGAATCGTGGCTTCGGGAAGTGCCACGCTTGAGGCAGCTTATTTCCGGCTGCCGTTTGTGCTGATTTACAAGGTCGCGTGGCCGACCTATCTGGCGGCGCGACTCGTTGTGACCGTGAAATATCTTGGTATGCCCAATGTGCTCGCCAACAAAGAAGTGGTTCCCGAATTTATCCAGCACCGGGCAAAGCCGAATCTCATCGTCAAGGCCGTGTGGCGATTAATGGAGAACCCAGAGGCGCGCGCGCGGATGATTGCCGAATTCGATGAAATCGTCGGCAAGATGGGCAAAGGCGAAGCGAGTGAAAAAGCGGCACGAGCAATTATTGGAAGATCCGACATGAAGCGAGTTAACTGATCATGCGATGAAAATTTGGGATATCTCACGGACGCTCTGGAACGATCTGGCGGAATGGCCCGGTGACGAGCCGTTTCATTTCCGCCTAACAAAAAAGATAGCGGACGGCCAGAGCGTGAATCTTGGCGCAATTACCATGGGCGTGCACAATGGCACACACGCTGACGCGCAATTTCATTTCGATGCGGCCGGCGAATCGATCGAGAAAGCGCCGCTCGAAGTTTATTTGGGTCGCGCGGTGGTTGTCGATCTTGCCGAAAGTTTCTCGCAGCGTAGGGAAAAACAGCTGATCACAATCGAAGATCTCCAGGCGCATGCTGAGGAAATCGGGAAGACCTCGCGGCTTCTGATAAAGACGGGGCGATGGAGCGATTCGGCTGTTTTTCCAAAGCAAATTCCGGTGATCGCCGCGCAGGTTCCATCGTGGCTACAGAAAAATGGGGTCAAGCTGTTGGGATTGGATGTCCCCTCGATGGATGAGATTGACTCGAAGTCGTTGCAGAACCATCATGCCCTGGCCGCCGCTGGCATCGCCATCATTGAATCGCTAGACCTCAGTCGCGTCAGCCCAGGGATTTACAATCTGGCGGCGTTGCCTTTAAAAATCGCGGGCGGCGATGGCGCGCCGATGCGAGCGGTGCTCTGGCGCGACTGAGCGAACGGCCAAAGATGCGACTCTGCTGGCCGGAGAATTTTCTGCAGGGCAAACGTAGCGTTTGGATTACCGCTGCGATCACGTTCTTTTTGTTTCTCATCGCGAATTTGCCGTGGCAGCTCGACGATTATGATCAGGCCAAGCAGGCATTTACTTCCTTCGAGATGATCAAGGAAGGACGCTGGTTTTATCAGCACACGCCCCACGAGCACGTGGCGACCAAGCCGCCGTTGATAGGATGGATTTCGGCTGGCCTCTTTTCGATAACGCGCTCGTGGGACATAGCCTGGCGGCTGCCTTCGTTTCTGGCAGCGGTTGCGATGGCGATCTTGTTGTTTCGCGCGGCGACCTCCGCTTACGGATCGGTTGCCGGCCTGATTGCGTTCAGCGCGTTCGGATTGAATCTGCTGAGTCCCCGGCTGGCGACGCTGGTGCGCACTGACATGCCCTTGGCGCTGGTGATTTTTCTCATCGGTCTGCTGATCTGGGAAAAGATTCGGAGAGGAACAGTGTGGAAACCGCGAGATCGAATTTGCCTCTTTGCATTGCTAACGGTCGCAATGCTGATCAAAGGCCCGATTGTTTATGCGTTTTTGCTGCCGGGGATTGTGGTGTTTCAATGGCGGCACGGCAGGGTCGGTGCGCTGCTCCGACTCCCGAAGGCTTTCGGAACCCCCTACCAATCCGCGCCGCTACAGAGCGCGTGGTCTAGCTGGTGGCCATGGGTTGCTTCGCTGGCGATTTTTTTGCTGTGGGCAATCGGCGGCATTCTGTTTATTCCCGGTTTTTTCCACGAAGTTGTCGTGCGCGAATTCGCAGCGCGTTTTGCCGAGACGGTCCATCATCCGCAGCCGGTTTATTTTTATCTGCCACATCTGTTGCACAAATTTGCCCCTTGGAGCGTGCTAATGATCGCGGTGGCGATTGTCGATCTTCACACGCGGAATTGGCGGTTGCCTTCGGCCTTTCGCGAAATGTCGCCCGAAACTTTCTGGCTGCTTTGCTGGAGTGCAGGCGGCCTGATTGTCATGTCGCTGATCCCATCAAAGCGTGTTGATCGAATTTTTCCCGTTGTTCCGCCACTCTGTCTGCTTTTGGCAGCGCAAGTTTCCGGTACAGTCAGCGCGCCGCGCCAAGCGGTTGCCGAGGCATGGCGTCCCTTCCTGGTCGTCGCGTTGATATTCGGAATTTTATTTACAGGCGGCTACACAATTTTAAAAGTCGTCTCTGGCTATCGCGATCATCGCGACGCGCTTGCCGTTTTCGGAAGAAAGGTTCGCCATGAAGCAGAAGCGCGTCAGTGGCGTTGCGAAGTCGTTTCCGCGAAGGACGAAGGGCTACTGCTTTATCTGCGAAAAACGCACTTCATTGAGCCTGACCGCGCTCAAGCGGAATGGAACGACGGGAATCTCGATGCCCTGGTTGTTTCAACCGAGAAGGCACCAGCTGTAATGCCGCAGCTTCAAGGTGCTGCCGTCTCTCAATTAAAATCAAACCAGGCAAGAGACGGCCGGGAAACAGGGTACGTGCTGATCACGCGTTAATTTTTCGAGTCTGAGGCGAAGGTGATTACGTAAAATAAGAATAGATTCCGTTCGCGCGACGGCGACGGCGAGCATTTAGCTCAGGGGTACAAATACGATCAGCACCCGTTGTCTTATTCGCGTCCAGCAATACCGGCTGCCCATCGTAGATTACATAATCGAACTTACCATAATCGAAATTGAGGCGCTTTCGCGCTTGCACAATCTCTGGGTGTGGCTCGATCTCTTCGATCCAAACGATTGTCTGATCCTTGACGATCGGATCTCTTGACGCCAGCCGAGTACAAGTAGCGGAGTCGCCGAGGAACTCATAGTTACGAACGAAGAAAAAGTTTCCCTCTTGCTCGGGAAGAAATTTTTCCACAACCAAGTCATTCCGCTCAAAAACGGCCGGTGACACGTCCGTGAGACGGTTGTAGATTCGGTATTTGGAATGCGTTTCCAAACCGGTGCCGATCGCATGATCTCGCACAAAACGGCTGGCTAACAGCTGCCACCGATGTCTTCTGAGAATCTGCTCCGGAGAGCCTTCGAAGTTTAGATTAGTTTTGACGATCACTTTCCCCGAATAGGCATCGCCCTGTTTAACGAGGTTTGTGCTGATTTGCGATTTCCGGATGTCTTTGACCCCGCTGTTCAGAGCGATCGGATATCGACTGGCAAATTCCAGGTATTCGTCTGGAACCACCGAAAGATCGACGTGAACCAATAGAAGGTCGGCGGGAACGAACTTGCGCGTGCCGAAGAGATAATGGACGCGATGGCCATCCTGGCTCCAGAATTCGGCTAAGAATGTGATGGCATAACCCGAGAGATGGCGTTTCCGGTTTTTCTCGTGAAACAGGATCCCGATTGTCCTGGGACTCATTTTCATTTCATTACCGCTCCACGTTGGAGCTGGTCAGATCCATGAAGTAAAACACACTGTGATGACCTATGACAAACGGGATGGGAATTCGCTGAAGCCGCTTTCCATGTATTGCTAGCTAGCGCACAACCCTGCGGTCAATCTCTCAGTAGAAAACTCTTCTTCGCGGCTACTGCCGCCGCGTTAAAAGAATCTGCGGAGGAACGCCGCCCCTTCATCCGAGATGCCGACAATCTTGTTCGTTGTCTGACGATAAAATTTGAAGTTGAGCTCGGTCTCGGGTTGACCGTCGTTCCAATCGGAAAAAAGTTTGAGCTCGTTTCGCCCCAGGCGCCGCTTTGCAAGCGCGGTGCGTCTGATGGTGACGCTCACCCGCGGCGTTTGCCGGGCGATCCCGCGTTTCTTTGCGATCGCTTTGGCTGAGGTGACGACGCCGCTCGCGATGAGACCGGGCCCGCCTTCGTTCTCGTTCGCGAAGACGAAGATCGTATCGCCTTTGGCGATGTGCTTGCCACCATACATCGTCTTCTGCGCGCTGAACGCGAACCTCTCCGCCCACGGATCGCTAACCTCGGCTTTGATCGCGAACATCATCCTCCTCATCTCGCATCATTAATCCATCGCGATCGATGGGGCCAGGCCTAACGAGACGGAGATAAGCCACCCAGCACTTTGAACTCAAGGGCGTGCATAAAATCAATCGGCACCAACAAAGTGCTGGGTTGGCTTCATCGATTGGTTAGATGGTTTCATCGATATGCAAGCTCATGTTTTGAACGCCTTTGCCACTGCGGTCAGCAATGACAATATCCGCTGAATTTCAGATTGGCCTGATCACTGCCATCCACAAGGCTATACCGAGGCCAAAGATGATGTGATTGAACAGGCTTATACGAGCCAGGTGAGCATCACCCGGCGCATCCCGTCCCAGCCAGCCCATCCCCTGTGACGGGAACATGAGAAACCACGGGAAGACCGTGGTGG
>WNGJ01002567.1_pt1 | contig 24968 bp, 20 predicted proteins | sample 5400611 | NCBI WGS metagenome assembly WNGJ01 (sample SAMN13153375, study PRJNA577476) | soil metagenome | isolation source: 40 cm soil or saprolite under Garry oak tree replicate 1 | place: USA:California | collected 2016-06-15
ATAGGCAGTCGCCACTCAGCAAGTCGCCAGGGGCCTGGCATCTCGTCTGAGATTGAAATTGTTTAGAAGGGATATTGAAGGCCGTAAACGCCTTGGTCGCCAGGGGCCTGGCATCTCGTCTGAGATTGAAATGTGAGCAGGCTATAGGCATAACCAGCAGCAGAAGCAGTCGCCAGGGGCCTGGCATCTCGTCTGAGATTGAAATTAGCCATGTCAGGGTATGGCCCTGCTAAGGCAATGAGGTCGCCAGGGGCCTGGCATCTCGTCTGAGATTGAAATACAACCTATCACCAACTTCCCGTAAAATTTTACGGGGTCGCCAGGGGCCTGGCTTCTCGTCTGAGATTGAAATACGCCGTTGCGCTGTCCGATACGAAAAACGGTCACGTCGCCAGGGGTCTGGCATCTCGTCTGAGATTGAAATCATCGAACTTGGCCGTTGGATTCATGCTCGTATTGAGTCGCCAGGGGCCTGGCTTCTCGTCTGAGATTGAAATGTCGCAACTGCTAACCAGCGTTAAACGATCTTCTTTGTCGCCAGGGGCCTGGCTTCTCGTCTGAGATTGAAATGCTGATTATGCCCGCGTGTTACGCGTCCCTACCACGTCGCCAGGGGCCTGGCTTCTCGTCTGAGATTGAAATTTTCTTGATAATCCTCTAACTGAAATCCATTTTCTAGGTCGCCAGGGGCCTGGCATCTCGTCTGAGATTGAAATAAAAAAACGGAGGGCAACAGCGATAGCGATAGAGAAGTCGCCAGGGGCCTGGCATCTCGTCTGAGATTGAAATTCATCAAGACAGCGTCTTGGTTCGGCTGCAAGTTGGGTCGCCAGGGGCCTGGCTTCTCGTCTGAGATTGAAATCCCGTCCAGACGCCAGTCACATCAGCGTTGGCAAAGGTCGCCAGGGGCCTGGCATCTCGTCTGAGATTGAAATAATCAAACTGTCCAGGCAGCAGCTTTTAATCTCGGCGTCGCCAGGGGCCTGGCATCTCGTCTGAGATTGAAATATGGTATCCCCATCTGGCTGCTGTGTGAGAGAGAGTCGTCGCCAGGGGCCTGGCTTCTCGTCTGAGATTGAAATATACCGTGACGCTTCGCAGGTGTTACGGCTACTGGAAGTCGCCAGGGGCCTGGCATCTCGTCTGAGATTGAAATCCATAAAGGGCGTTGCCACCGAGTTCACAATAGTGGTCGCCAGGGGCCTGGCATCTCGTCTGAGATTGAAATATCTCGCGCAGAGACAACCAGCGAACGGATGTTGAGGTCGCCAGGGGCCTGGCATCTCGTCTGAGATTGAAATCTTGTGGTCATGTTCGGCATAGCGGTCGTGTTCGTGGTCGCCAGGGGCCTGGCATCTCGTCTGAGATTGAAATGACCATACATCAAAGGTGAGAAACACATCGCTCCAAGGTCGCCAGGGGCCTGGCATCTCGTCTGAGATTGAAATATCGGCACAATGAGTGCGATTAAGAACGGACCGACGTCGCCAGGGGCCTGGCATCTCGTCTGAGATTGAAATAACTACCAGGCAGATGGTTCAGGTGACTACCGACTGGTCGCCAGGGGCCTGGCATCTCGTCTGAGATTGAAATAACGAAAGTGTTCACGCGGTGACACTAAATAAGAACGTCGCCAGGGGCCTGGCATCTCGTCTGAGATTGAAATTACGAGAGCCAGAGCCTGTACCGATACAACCTAGTAGTCGCCAGGGGCCTGGCATCTCGTCTGAGATTGAAATAGCCATACCTTCACCTGAGCAATCGCAAGACTGCCTGTCGCCAGGGGCCTGGCATCTCGTCTGAGATTGAAATAGAACCTGGCGCAGCTTGACGATAGCCTGCTCGACCGTCGCCAGGGGCCTGGCATCTCGTCTGAGATTGAAATTGAGTCACCGCTGAAATCCAATCGAATAGTTGCACTGTCGCCAGGGGCCTGGCATCTCGTCTGAGATTGAAATTCCAATGCTGAATAGTCCACGAGGTCGGTGTATTTGGTCGCCAGGGGCCTGGCATCTCGTCTGAGATTGAAATATCAAGAAGCGCCCGATTAGGTGACTCGTACCATTTCGTCGCCAGGGGCCTGGCATCTCGTCTGAGATTGAAATTCCTATTGGCATCCTAATATGTAGTATGCTATACTAAGTCGCCAGGGGCCTGGCATCTCGTCTGAGATTGAAATATGAGGAGATATCAAAATGGGGAGACACCGACGCAGTCGCCAGGGGCCTGGCATCTCGTCTGAGATTGAAATCAAATAAGAGCCTGATCACCTATGTTGCGCTCGGAGTCGCCAGGGGCCTGGCATCTCGTCTGAGATTGAAATTCGTGGTAAGCATCCACAAGTTGAAGGCGACCGCTAGTCGCCAGGGGCCTGGCATCTCGTCTGAGATTGAAATTCCTGTCAATACACATCCAGTATTCGGGTGCTGGTAGTCGCCAGGGGCCTGGCATCTCGTCTGAGATTGAAATTCCCAACCGTTGCACCGTAGGTATCCTTGCCATCCTGGTCGCCAGGGGCCTGGCATCTCGTCTGAGATTGAAATAAACAACGAAATCTTGAGAGCAAAAGGAGATGGGGAGTCGCCAGGGGCCTGGCATCTCGTCTGAGATTGAAATTTAGTGTTTGGGATAGGTTTCATATCGCCTCAGACAGTCGCCAGGGGCCTGGCATCTCGTCTGAGATTGAAATTATGTACGGAGTGACCGTTGCAGAATACCGTAGGATGTCGCCAGGGGCCTGGCATCTCGTCTGAGATTGAAATTCATAGACAGCCTTCTACGTGGGCTGCCAGTCTCTAGTCGCCAGGGGCCTGGCATCTCGTCTGAGATTGAAATTACAATATGTACGGCAAGGGTATACAAGATAGCTTGCGTCGCCAGGGGCCTGGCATCTCGTCTGAGATTGAAATCCAGTACTTGGTTGGTGCGTGTCGCTGCCATGGACGTCGCCAGGGGCCTGGCATCTCGTCTGAGATTGAAATACGAATACCATCTTGATTCAGGAGCCATGATTGGCAGTCGCCAGGGGCCTGGCATCTCGTCTGAGATTGAAATATTACGGGCACTGTCAGGTATATGTGGGTAGAAGAGTCGCCAGGGGCCTGGCATCTCGTCTGAGATTGAAATCATGAGCACGTTCACGAACTACGTCCACACCTATGACGTCGCCAGGGGCCTGGCATCTCGTCTGAGATTGAAATACAATGCGCTGTTCTGGTGTCATGATGCTCTCCTACGTCGCCAGGGGCCTGGCTTCTCGTCTGAGATTGAAATTCCTCAACGTCCGGACCATTCGTCACAGGGGGAACCAGTCGCCAGGGGCCTGGCTTCTCGTCTGAGATTGAAATGACGTTTAGATCAATGGCTACCCAGGGCCATTCAATGTCGCCAGGGGCCTGGCATCTCGTCTGAGATTGAAATCTATAATTGTTTCTTCCATCATGGGGGGCTTGTCTTGTCGCCAGGGGCCTGGCATCTCGTCTGAGATTGAAATTCTCACTTGGAAAGAATAACCCGTTCGATCAGTCCCAGTCGCCAGGGGCCTGGCATCTCGTCTGAGATTGAAATAAGTCTGAGCGGAGACAGCCATAACGACGGCATTGAAAGTCGCCAGGGGCCTGGCATCTCGTCTGAGATTGAAATAGATACCCGCGCCCATGAGAACGACAACGACGATAGGTCGCCAGGGGCCTGGCATCTCGTCTGAGATTGAAATTGCTCAACTGTGCGCCAGGTCGATGGATCATTGGACGTCGCCAGGGGCCTGGCATCTCGTCTGAGATTGAAATCACAAAAGTCACGATGGAGCCACCCGCACAACCGCGTCGCCAGGGGCCTGGCATCTCGTCTGAGATTGAAATTAAAATTCCAAATCTGCTTGAAAGCCTCTGGCATAAGTCGCCAGGGGCCTGGCATCTCGTCTGAGATTGAAATAGTCAATTAGGCGCTGTGTACTTTGGGCCAGGGGAGGTCGCCAGGGGCCTGGCATCTCGTCTGAGATTGAAATAACTGATGTGTGATTCAGGCGATGAGTATGAAATCAGTCGCCAGGGGCCTGGCTTCTCGTCTGAGATTGAAATTTCCACAGAGAAGCAAATGGGCCGTCACCCATGCAAGGTCGCCAGGGGCCTGGCATCTCGTCTGAGATTGAAATAATAACAGCGCCCTTTAAGAATGGGATTGGCAAGATGTCGCCAGGGGCCTGGCTTCTCGTCTGAGATTGAAATCAATTCTCCTCTGTACATTCTTTTTGTGGTGAGGTGTCGCCAGGGGCCTGGCTTCTCGTCTGAGATTGAAATTCAGATGAAACGCTCATAGCACGAGCAGGCTTCGATGTCGCCAGGGGCCTGGCTTCTCGTCTGAGATTGAAATAGCGGAGAACTCGACTACAACGGTGTCATTTACCTGGTCGCCAGGGGCCTGGCATCTCGTCTGAGATTGAAATTCAGGAGACGCGAACCTTGTCTTCTCTGTGGCTCCGGTCGCCAGGGGCCTGGCATCTCGTCTGAGATTGAAATTGCGCGACGTAGGTCGGGATAAACCCCTCTTGACGCGTCGCCAGGGGCCTGGCATCTCGTCTGGGATTGAAATATAGACTAAGCGCCATCTGAAGGGGAGTGAGTTCAAGTCGCCAGGGGCCTGGCATCTCGTCTGAGATTGAAATATTGCCTACTCTCTTGTGAAAGAAAACTAGCATGAAGTCGCCAGGGGCCTGGCATCTCGTCTGAGATTGAAATCTCGATTTTTGGTTTCTCATATTTTTCAATAACCTTGTCGCCAGGGGCCTGGCATCTCGTCTGAGATTGAAATGCAGCAGAATTGCAGTCGTAGACCTTGCCCGTTGCAAGTCGCCAGGGGCCTGGCTTCTCGTCTGAGATTGAAATAAGGAACTCCACCGGCTCTAGCTCCCTGGCATGTGTGGTCGCCAGGGGCCTGGCATCTCGTCTGAGATTGAAATAAAGAGGCGATACGGAAGGAGCAGGGAGATCACTATGTCGCCAGGGGCCTGGCATCTCGTCTGAGATTGAAATCCAGGAAGTACGTTGACCGTATCTCCCGCCGAGACATGTCGCCAGGGGCCTGGCATCTCGTCTGAGATTGAAATATAGTGATCGGTGGGTTATCTTCATCACCATCAATGGTCGCCAGGGGCCTGGCTTCTCGTCTGAGATTGAAATGGTAACACAACCTGTATCACAGTCGAGTAATCCTTTGTCGCCAGGGGCCTGGCTTCTCGTCTGAGATTGAAATTGGTATCGAATCCGGCTGTTACCTCCCCAACAGACAGTCGCCAGGGGCCTGGCTTCTCGTCTGAGATTGAAATAAGGCGACGGTCACGATTGCGCCAAAGATGTCTACGTCGCCAGGGGCCTGGCTTCTCGTCTGAGATTGAAATAGAGTGAGCGGCCAACAAACTGCAATCCATCTGCAGGTGTCGCCAGGGGCCTGGCTTCTCGTCTGAGATTGAAATTACGAGCTGTGCTGGATTGGCGATGATGGACGCGAGTCGCCAGGGGCCTGGCTTCTCGTCTGAGATTGAAATCTAGCAGCCGCTTTCGTTGTTCGTATCCAATCCTGAGGTCGCCAGGGGCCTGGCTTCTCGTCTGAGATTGAAATTCTTCCAGTCGTCAGGCACGCGAAAGATAGCGGTTGTCGCCAGGGGCCTGGCTTCTCGTCTGAGATTGAAATCAAGCAGCACTCCGCTATTGGCTGTACCCGTTGCTGGTCGCCAGGGGCCTGGCTTCTCGTCTGAGATTGAAATTCAGCGTCCAGGCTCGTGCTCTATTGGCTTTCCACTGTCGCCAGGGGCCTGGCTTCTCGTCTGAGATTGAAATATACTGGTTTCTCTTTATCAGATAAGGAGGGTGAAGTCGCCAGGGGCCTGGCATCTCGTCTGAGATTGAAATCGCTGCTGCTGCTCTTGCTTCACGAGTTCAGGCGCGTCGCCAGGGGCCTGGCTTCTCGTCTGAGATTGAAATTCAGGTCATCATCCTTGGAGAGCCATTTCTTGATGTAGTCGCCAGGGGCCTGGCTTCTCGTCTGAGATTGAAATCTCCACCTCTTAATCTACCTATCCCTGACCCTGATGTCGCCAGGGGCCTGGCTTCTCGTCTGAGATTGAAATTTTTGCATCGCTGTATCCGTTCCTGCTCCCTGTTTGCGTCGCCAGGGGCCTGGCTTCTCGTCTGAGATTGAAATTGAGCAATGGAAACAACAACTAGCAAGCGGTGTGATGTCGCCAGGGGCCTGGCTTCTCGTCTGAGATTGAAATGCCAACACAGCAAGCGGGTAGGGCGTCGTTGGTGTCGTCGCCAGGGGCCTGGCTTCTCGTCTGAGATTGAAATACCTAGAGAGATTATTTGTGATCACGATGCTGAGGAGTCGCCAGGGGCCTGGCTTCTCGTCTGAGATTGAAATCATCACCAAAGAAGCGCGGTGGCTCGTCATCTGCGTGTCGCCAGGGGCCTGGCATCTCGTCTGAGATTGAAATCAAGATTAGTGCGAAACGAAAGAAGTAAGGAGGTTTGTCGTCGCCAGGGGCCTGGCTTCTCGTCTGAGATTGAAATTCTCGCCGCCCATCTGAGCGGCGATCTGCTGGCGGCGTCGCCAGGGGCCTGGCATCTCGTCTGAGATTGAAATAGCAATTGAAAAAGGTTCTGCTCGTCGAGGGTAGTCGTCGCCAGGGGCCTGGCTTCTCGTCTGAGATTGAAATAATCCAACCAAAGCGGGATAGAGCAACCCGCAAGAGGTCGCCAGGGGCCTGGCTTCTCGTCTGAGATTGAAATTTGCCACCTCCACCCGATTATGTCTCGCTCTATCTAGTCGCCAGGGGCCTGGCTTCTCGTCTGAGATTGAAATTCTGCCAGCGATACGCAGTCCTGGGAGACACCTTGGTCGCCAGGGGCCTGGCTTCTCGTCTGAGATTGAAATCGATAGTTTGAAGGGTGCGACGCGAGGTCAGCAAGGTCGCCAGGGGCCTGGCTTCTCGTCTGAGATTGAAATTCCGTGAAGCCAGCGGCCAGGGCAAGGTTGTGGACATGTCGCCAGGGGCCTGGCTTCTCGTCTGAGATTGAAATCCCTGATGATGCGAGTGTGAACGGATTTTATGCAGGCGTCGCCAGGGGCCTGGCTTCTCGTCTGAGATTGAAATATATCGCCTCATGGTGGGGAGATCTGCCAGGGAAAGTCGCCAGGGGCCTGGCTTCTCGTCTGAGATTGAAATAACGCAACGCTGGTAGACCGCTCATACTTGAGGCGGAGTCGCCAGGGGCCTGGCTTCTCGTCTGAGATTGAAATGTTTAATATGGATGATAGCAATCCAAAGATAAATAGTCGCCAGGGGCCTGGCTTCTCGTCTGAGATTGAAATCACTCTGCATCCCTGCACGCCGCTCCAATGCGGCTAGTCGCCAGGGGCCTGGCTTCTCGTCTGAGATTGAAATATAGGTGAGGGCTTTTAGGACGATTTTCGCCTGTGAGTCGCCAGGGGCCTGGCTTCTCGTCTGAGATTGAAATACCTACTACTACACGAAACAAGACAATGGTTTAGAGGTCGCCAGGGGCCTGGCTTCTCGTCTGAGATTGAAATAAACTCTGTGAATAGGCCATAGTTGATCTTGTGGGCGTCGCCAGGGGCCTGGCTTCTCGTCTGAGATTGAAATTGCACGAGTGGCTGATTCGAATACAGCGCATAATCGGTCGCCAGGGGCCTGGCTTCTCGTCTGAGATTGAAATGATCAACACATTCATAGCCTCTGCTGCTGTGAGGCCGTCGCCAGGGGCCTGGCTTCTCGTCTGAGATTGAAATACGGTTCCTACCCCACGTATGGCATAGAGGATGTGGTGTCGCCAGGGGCCTGGCTTCTCGTCTGAGATTGAAATACTGAAGAGTCACTAGAAGACTATGCAGATCAAAGCGTCGCCAGGGGCCTGGCTTCTCGTCTGAGATTGAAATAATTTTAAGGGCCTGTGGGCTGTAGAGATGCTAAAATGTCGCCAGGGGCCTGGCTTCTCGTCTGAGATTGAAATAAAGGACCTGCCCTTATCATCGTGTTTGAAGAGTTCGTCGCCAGGGGCCTGGCTTCTCGTCTGAGATTGAAATATAGGGAGAAACTTACAGAAGAGCAAGGGTTACGCAGTCGCCAGGGGCCTGGCTTCTCGTCTGAGATTGAAATGTTGAAAGTGGTTCGCTTCCAGTTCGCGAACAGTTCACGTCGCCAGGGGCCTGGCATCTCGTCTGAGATTGAAATTATCCTGACCGCTGAGCTTGCCACATGGCAGAAAGCGTCGCCAGGGGCCTGGCTTCTCGTCTGAGATTGAAATTCGACACGAGGAGGAAAGAAATGAGTTGGAACATTCGTCGCCAGGGGCCTGGCTTCTCGTCTGAGATTGAAATAAGGGTGTGGGTTCGGGCTGGCCCCGGAGGTAAAGGGTCGCCAGGGGCCTGGCTTCTCGTCTGAGATTGAAATACCAGCCTCTACGCTTATACCAGCCGTTTGTATCTACGTCGCCAGGGGCCTGGCTTCTCGTCTGAGATTGAAATACAGCTAAACAGTACGGGCCGTTTTCGGTATCAGTTGTCGCCAGGGGCCTGGCTTCTCGTCTGAGATTGAAATAAACCAGCAAAGTAGGCTATGAGTAAAAGCGTTGTAGTCGCCAGGGGCCTGGCTTCTCGTCTGAGATTGAAATATGTATGGCAATATCGGAACGGTTACGAAATCCCTCCGTCGCCAGGGGCCTGGCTTCTCGTCTGAGATTGAAATAGAGAAAGATGCGAGTGCTACAGCAAATAGAACGCTGTCGCCAGGGGCCTGGCTTCTCGTCTGAGATTGAAATAAATATATAGAGATGAGAGGGTAGACGAGCGGGCAGCGTCGCCAGGGGCCTGGCTTCTCGTCTGAGATTGAAATACGGGTATTAAGACTTTGGATTTGCAGATACAAGAGGTCGCCAGGGGCCTGGCTTCTCGTCTGAGATTGAAATTGCTGTAGTTTTTATGGGCTGGTATCCGCCAGCCCAGTCGCCAGGGGCCTGGCTTCTCGTCTGAGATTGAAATTGCCGCTTGAATTGGTGCTCAGGGATGAAGGATGGAGTCGCCAGGGGCCTGGCTTCTCGTCTGAGATTGAAATTCGACTGCCTCAAATCGTGGCTCTCGACCAGCTCTGGTCGCCAGGGGCCTGGCATCTCGTCTGAGATTGAAATAACTCGCATGAATGACCAGCAAACCGGCGTGATGATGTCGCCAGGGGCCTGGCTTCTCGTCTGAGATTGAAATCCTTGACCAATTGCCTGCTGATATTCAAGCCCTCATGTCGCCAGGGGCCTGGCTTCTCGTCTGAGATTGAAATACTACTTGGAACAGCAGGGCAAACTTGAGGATATTGGTCGCCAGGGGCCTGGCATCTCGTCTGAGATTGAAATCCTGCACAAGGCGGGCACCTGCCGCAAGGATGTCCGTCGCCAGGGGCCTGGCATCTCGTCTGAGATTGAAATTACGATGAGGCGGTCGGCTACACCCTCGCGGAAAATCGTCGCCAGGGGCCTGGCATCTCGTCTGAGATTGAAATCTTGCAAAACACGAGCACCGGCTCTTCAGGATCGTAGTCGCCAGGGGCCTGGCATCTCGTCTGAGATTGAAATCAAACATGCCGCCATGCGTCCCCGAGGGCTCGACAAGTCGCCAGGGGCCTGGCATCTCGTCTGAGATTGAAATTAAGCAAGTCTACATCAAATGGGACTTCATAGGCAAGTCGCCAGGGGCCTGGCATCTCGTCTGAGATTGAAATCAATCCGTCAGCGAGCAGTTGTGTTACATTCGGCGGTGTCGCCAGGGGCCTGGCATCTCGTCTGAGATTGAAATAATGAGCGAGATGAAGGCGAGGGTGTGGCATGAGCGTCGCCAGGGGCCTGGCATCTCGTCTGAGATTGAAATAGTTCGTCAAAGCCGATGTACGGGATCTGCGAGCCGTCGCCAGAGGCCTGGCATCTCATTCGAGCCTTGCTTACTTCAGTAAACGATTATCGGCTTCAACTCATCACACGTTTATTATGCGCCGAGACATAGTGATGGTAGTTGGGGCGTCCTAGCCGAGGCGGATCAAACCATAAGCGGGAATATCTGATCGATATTGCTGACTGCGCAGGTAGCACCTAAATAACCAGAAGATACTTATTGATGATGCCTCTCGAATTCTAGCTGCAAGAACATTGACTGGGGAGCGACGGCAGTAAAGAAATCTAACAGCGATCTAAATACGACCTTTATATGATCTAAACTCGAAGCGATTGCGTTTACAGGTCCTGTCTTCAAATGAAATCAATATCATTTATCCCTGTGCATCGTGTATTCTAAGTGAAATTTGTAGCATATATAGGCAAAATCCAGCGCGATATCCTTCAGAAATGAAACGGCAACAAATCCTTCACAGAGGAGGTTTGAGTCGAGAAAGGGAGTCTCTCATCAAATCAGTTGGCTTGTGAAGAGCGATCATACTTGAATAGCTCCTACCTCGTCTCTTTTTCGAGATTGTATCAGTAGAGAGCCGTTCATGGTTCACGTATCATTCTTGGAAGGTGGATGGAGTGCCAACATATCCTTCATAGAGTTCAAATGAGTTGCAGGCTGTCGTTGTATCTTTTTTCATAGTTAGCCTTGTCCTAAAGGTCCATCACGCTCAACCTTTCTCTCCTCAGGAGAGAATCTCATGCGCACCGAAACGGCGCACCCTCGGTAGGACCAATGCTCCAAGGTAACGTCAATTCCTGCGCATACCCCTAACCCAGGCGGTCAGGCGGGTTTCTTCTTGGCTTTAGCCTTTGCTCGTTGTACTGTTACTAAAATGGTACTATAATAGCAACATGGAGCAGAACAAGGATCGGAAGATCACTTCAACCAACACGCGCTATCCAGTGGAGTTGCGCGAATCCCTTCTGCGGTTAGCCAAGAAACATAAGAGGTCTTTCAACGCTGAGGTGATGTGGGCTTTACAAATGTATGTCGAGCAACAGGAAGAAAAGGGAAAGTCATGATTGATGGAGAACAGGAGGTGTAAAGATGAGTCGTTTCCGGCAAGCGGTCTTCATCGGCATTGTTATCAGCCTGCTTGTCGCATTGATGATAGCACTGATGAGGAGCGAAGAGAGGCGCCGTCAGTTGAGCAAGCGCTTGGAGGAGCTGTGGAACGCTCTTCCCGAGAGTGAGCGACTCAAGCAATCTGCACAACAGGCAGCAACAACAATGCGGGAGACAGGAAGTGCTCTTGGCAAGCTGGTGCAGCAATCTGGAAGTCGAGTGAAGCCACTCAGGCGGGAGGGTATCAGCACCGCCGAGCCGTCAGCACCATCCCTGGAGCAAAGCGAGCAGGCACGTAGCACGACCCCAGATGAAGCTCGCTGATTTTGAGGAGAAAAACAACCCTGTGAAGCATATGATGGTTCTTCCGCAACCGCGCTGATGAGAGATGTGATAAAACAAAGAGAATTGTTACTTGAGATGATTGTCGTATAATGATCTCTATTGGGAAAACGTCTATGAAGCGGGACACGCCAAGATTTGCCAACCTTCCTCTTCTAGCAATCCATCGTGTGCGAAAGGATGGTGAGTGTGCTAGTCGCATGGGATGGGGACTGGTTTGTATTTCCTCCAAGGGAGAGGCGAGAGAGACGAGTTGCGTCCCTCCGTCTCTCTGCCTACCGCTTCGTTCACAGGAGGAATGACGATGTATGTAGCCCAAAGTGGGATCTTCGCGCTGGGGACTGGCTCGCACGCCTTTTTGGAGTTTGATCTTCAGGTGCATGGCGATCCACTCGCGCTGGTTCAGGTGATGGCCAATCTGGAGGAACCACGCATGACGACCGGAGGCGTGAACCTGGTGGTCGGATTCAGGCCGTCGCTGTGGGCGCGCGTTGCGCCCGAGGAGATGCCAGCAGAGGTGACAGACTTCGAGCAGGACGTGCGTGGTGTCGATGGGTACACGATGCCCGCTACCCAGCATGACCTGTGGGTGTGGGTGGCGGGCCATGCCTACCATACGGTCTTTGATGTCGCGCGAGAAGCCATGGCCGCCCTCGCTCCGGTTGCTTCCCTTGCCGATGAAGTCGCCGGGTGGACCTACAAGGAGAGTCGGGACTTAACCGGCTTCGTCGATGGGACGGAGAATCCCAGTCTCTCCGAGGCGCCCGAGGTGGCGCTCCTTCCCGATGGGTCTCCAGGTGCAGGTGGGAGTGTGGTCCTGGTGCAGAAGTGGATGCACGATGCCGCCGCCTTCGATGCGCTTCCGCTTGAGGAGCAAGAGAAGGTCATCGGACGGACCAAAGAGACGAGTACGGAGCTTGCTGAGGAGGTACGCGGTGCAGAGTCCCATGTCTCTCGCACGGTGATCGAAGAGCATGGGGTAGAACAGCATATCTTCCGCCGCAATACTCCTTTCGGGACGGCGACTTCCTATGGGACGATGTTTATCGGCTTCAGCAGCGACCAGCATCGCCTGGCCCGGATGCTTGATCGTATGGCGGGAGCCGAGGATGGCATACGTGACGCCTTGACCAGATATACAACGGCTGTCAGCGGGGCCTATTACTTCGTCCCATCTGTAGAGGCACTGCGGAGGTTTGCCTCCTCGGGTGACTAACGAACCAGAGATGGGTGTGCACAGGACCCCAGCTTGACGCTTGGCTCAAAGAGGTGGAAGCCAGCCATCTCGAAGCATTTGAACCAAGCGTCACCGGCATACCACATTTCCTATCAGCGCGGTTGCGGAAGAACCATATGATGGCAATGTGTAGCATAGAGTGGCAAGGAAGTCGGAATCAGAATCGCTGTTTGCTGAGAAAGTACAACGAAACGACTCACTGCCACGATTTGCTACACAAATCAGAATCGCTGCCGCGATATCCTACAAATCCGTTTCTCTCTGTTTAGAGCCTGCTTGCTCTAAACTGGCTTCTGTACTAAAAGCACTGCCACGATTTGCTTCACGAATATTGCCATAAATTGCCTCAAATCGCACTAAGTTAAGAGTGCTCTAGTATTCCATTGCTCAGGAAGTTCTCCAATTCTTTCATAGAACTTCCTCAAAAATACTGATTACAGACCGCATCAGCTTCAAGAAGAGCCAGTGACAAAAGCATGTCCCTGCATCCATCTATCCTACATGATGCCGAAGAGGTGAGGTTGCGAGAGATCTTCATTTGGCGGAAATCACAGTTACAAACGGTATCTACCCAGTTGATACACCTGGGGATTGTGAACGCGAAGCCACATTTCAACGTATCCTATATTTACAGGCCGGGTACACAATTCGGATACAAATGTGCGTAGTTTCGCCAATGCCTTACTGGTGTCCGCTCCTTCTTCACACTGTAGCTCAACCTCCAAGTAATCTCCAAGACCTGCCACATGATCAATACTCATCCGAATTTCATCGTTTGAGTAAACTTCACGAATATTCCTGATCTGAGCTAATTCGACGAGCCCGTTAGTTACTCTCGCTACTTCAAAATCGGGCTCAGCACGCCACGAGGGTGAGAACCTCGCAAAAAGGGCATTCATTTCTTCTACTTGCTGAGCAGTCTCAGGTAGTAATGGGAAAACTCGCTCTAAACTTTGCACATGTGCCTCATCTCTCCTCTCGTTGTACTTGAATTGGAGCTGGCTATTATTCCTCACCCGAACGAATACCGCTTGCTGGAGCAAGTCAAATCCACTCGTATCGTAGTACCTGTCCAGGATTTGCACGACTCCATGAAACTTCAGATACCGAATTTTCTCCTTCAGTCTCGGCACTGCCTCTGGCAATAACTCACACTTCAGTTCCACTTCGATCAAACCAGTGTCCTCCCTCGCTTGACAATCGCTACGGCCTCCGCAGATGAGAGAAAAGGCCGTCCCCCTCTTTCGATCACTTTGGCCATAATGAGTTGTAGGCGATTCTCATCTTCGTAGCGGGTCCACACTGGTGCGTGCGCGGACCAGGGAATTACGACATTTCTCCTCGGCGTCTCTTTCAACACGTGTGCCGGGATAAATGTGACGAATCTTCCTCTATCATCCGCGTAGAGAGGTCCCAGAACAAACCCATCACACTCCGCAAGCATGCCTTCTTCCACAAGTCGCTCATACTCTCCATCATGTACATGTGGCAAAATTGGCCGAACCGCTATAAACGTGGGTATACCGATATCCCTGAGCTTTTTGACGGTGAGCATTCGCTCTTCCGGGGTCGGAGTGTGCGGTTCTACTTGACGAGCGGAATCCCAGCAGCTAAAGGACACAAGGGCACTCAAGGCGTTACCGGTTAACTCCATATCGCGCTTGACGTCTACGAGTTCCCTTAGAATCCGCTCGCCCATCAGTGCCTTCGTGCTGAAGTTTATATCCTTGCCCATTCCGGCCATCCTCTGCAGCATAGTTATGCCACGGTCTGGACGCGCAAAGGGATCGCCATCATATCCGAACTGGATTGTCTCAAAAGCATTCTCGTCCGCAAAGGTTTGTAAACGCCTCAGAATTTCGTCGGCGGTTGCTCTTGAAGGGCCGATTTCCCCACCGCGTGTATAGCAGTATTTACATGCAAAAGGGCAGGCTTCCCCGACCGGAACGAGTACGCGCCCCTGCTCGACTTTGAACTGAATGTCCTTAGCCATGCGACTAATTACCCCTGCGGGCCTCCACCTACCTGGGTGAAGCCGTGTATCCCTAACCACGGCCAATGCTGACCGACTCAATGGTTTACCTGTAGTAACACAAGCCAACTATAGCGCACTTTAGAGAAAATGTCAAAATTGTGGCGTTTGTAAGGCTTGCGTTTTCCAAACGCATACTGTATCATGCTGTCAGCATCGCTGAGTTCATGAACGAAATGCTATTTTATTTCCAACTCAGGAGTTCAGTAAAGCTAACCGCGCAGCGCTACTGAATTGGTGTTCGGGACTAGTCACAGAGAATCATGAAGTCGCTTGAAAATTACAGATGGATGGAGTATCTTTCTTCTATGAAGTAGTGTCAGTATGCCAAAAAGGGAGGCGTGACCTATCGCACAGCCTTTCCATGGTGGAAAGATGGCCAGATCAAAGGCTATCAAATGCCCTCTGGCACCATCGTGATTACCGAGGAAGAGGAAGCCAACGTGAGGCGCCCGCAACGGGTGGTAATTTACGCCCGTGTTTCCTCGCACAAGCAGACTCCCGATCTGGGCCGGCAGGTGCAGCGGCTTCTGGATTATTGCGCGGCCAAAGGCTATCAGGTGACTCGAACCGTCAAGGAATTTGGATCAGGGCTCAACGACCATCGCCCAAAATTTCTGGCTTTGCTCACCGATCAGAGCATCGCCCATATTGTGGTGGAACAGAAGGATCGGGCCACACGGTTCGGTTTTCGGTATGTGGAGACCTTTCTGCAGATGCAGGAGCGCCCGCTCGAAGTGGTTCATCTGGCGGAAACCAGCCGAGAAGACTTGCTTGCTGACGCGAACGAGTGTGATTGTCCGTGTCTGTGCCAAGCTCTACGTGCAACGCCGAGCGAAACACAGGACTGAGCAGATTGTCAAACAGGGGGAGGAAACATGCGGCTCGTCGAACAACATATGATTGGCCAAGACGATCTTCGCTACAAGCAGCTCGATGATGCCGCCTTTGCCTCCAAGAACCTGTGGAACTTGGCCAACTACTACGTGCGTCAGTCCTTTATCTTTGAGCACACGTACCTCAACAATATCGAAGTCTTTCACCTCGTCAAATCCTCTGACGCCTACAAGGCTCTGCCCGCCAAAGTGAGCAACCAGGTGCTGATCCAGCTCCACAAAGCCTGGGTGGCTTTCTTTGAGGCGATGCAGCAGTGGCGGGAGCACCCGCAGAAGTTCCTGGGTCGTCCCCAACTCCCGAAGTACAAGCATAAAACGGCGGGGAGAAACCTGCTCGTGTATGAGAAAGGAGCGGTCTCCAGACGCGCTCTCAAACGAGGCAGGATTTCGCTCTCTGGTTTGGGAGAGCTGGTGAACACCTTACAGAAGAAAGCAGCCGTGGTGCAGGCCCGTGTTGTCCCGCGTGGCACCCATTATGTGGTAGAAGTCGTCTACGAGCGAAAAGAAGAACAGTCCTGCGGAGATAGCTCTTTGTTCGCTGCCCTAGACCTTGGGGTGAGCAACTTAGCTGCGATAACTTCAAACAAGCCGGGCTTTGTACCCATGCTGGTTAACGGTCGTGTGCTCAAGTCGATCAACCAAGGCTACAATAAGCAGCGCGAACATCTGCAAAAGAAGCTGGCCAAAGAGAACCGCTTCACTTCCCATCAACTCGACACTCTCACCGACAAGCGGAATCGTCGCGTCACTCATCAGTTGCATCTCGCCTCGAAAGCCATCATTGGACTCTTGGTGGCTGAGGGCATTGGCACGCTCATCATCGGCAAAAATGCGTTTTGGAAGCAGGGGGTGGAGATGGGCAAACGCAATACCCAGGCATTTGTCCAGATCCCGCACACGCGTTTTATCGGGATGGTGCGCTACAAAGCGGAACTGGTGGGGATCACGGTCACCATCACCGAAGAGAGCTATACCAGCCAAGCCAGCTTCTTCGATCGTGACGCGATGCCGGTCTACGATCCCAACGACCAGGGGGAGCATACCTTCAGCGGACGGCGCGATGGCCGCTGGTATCGCGTCAAGGGACGACGCCCCATGCATTCCGACGTGAATGGCTCCTACAACATCGGAAGAAAAGTATTCCCGACAGCCTTTGATGGTCTAGGGATAGAGGCCTCCCCTATCGCAGTCAGGCCTAGGCGGCTTGCCGTCTAAACAAGACGATCTTGCATCTTTTTGCAAAACGTGAAGAGTACTGTAATCTATTTCATGCGGATAATCACAAGCGAGAAGCGCAATGCTTACGAACACACCACAGGGAAACATTCCCGAGGGGAAATTGCTTTCCGACGACCGCTTTCTGCGCAGGGTCGCGCAGCTCTACTATGAAGACGGGCAGACACAGGAAGCCATTGCAGAAATGGAAGGGTGCTCCAGGCAAGCCATCGGAAAGGCATTACAAAGGGCAAGAGATCGCGGGATCGTGCGCATATCGGTGGTTCCTGAGCAACGGACCGGGTACTTGCGAAATCTCTCTCGAGACTTGCGGGTCGAACTGGGACTTGAGGATCTCGTCGTAGTTGCTGGTCGCAACTTGAGCGAGATACCGCCCGAAGAAACCGCCGAAGATGTACTGGCGGATATTGCTACTACGGCCGCCGATTATCTTGATCAGCTACTTACCGACAGTGATATTCTCGCTGTTTCTGGGGGGAGAAACATCATGAGGAACGTTGTGCGGTATCTGAAACCTACCAAGCTTCTCCCCAATCTGCAGGTGGTGCCAACGATAGGATTTGTCGAGCCGCATACGAATCTTGGCGACTCGAACTTAATTGCCTACGACATAGCCACCGCTTACGGTGCACGGCATGCGTGGTTACCTATTCCGGCAATAGTCGAAACCCGGGAACAGTGCGAACATGCCCGCTCTTTGCCCCTCGTCAGAGACGTATTGCAGACGATAGAACAGGCAAACGTAATCATGATGGGACTCTGGCCCACACATTTCAATGACGATCTCGTAGCCAGGGGCGTTCTACCGCAAGAAGAGATTAACGCCTTACAGGCTCACAAAGCCGTAATGGATATCAATCATTGGGCATTCGATGCGAATGGGAGATGTATCAACGATCATCTCACACCACCCCCATACTACCTCACCGGGCTAGAAATCCCTCGCTTGAGGGACAGGATCAGGAATGGTAAAGCCAAAGTGATCCTCGTTGCGGGAGCAAGTCTGTCTTACGCATCTGGCATTCGGGCAGCGCTGAAGGCTGGCATCGCCAACATCTTAATCACAGATCACGTGACGGCACAACTCCTCATGAAGCATGAATCCAACTAACAGAAAGGATACGTAACTGTATGGAACGCACATTAGTGCTTATCAAACCCGACGCTATGCAAAGAGATCTGGTCGGTGAAATCATCACTCGACTTGAGCGTAAGGGTCTGAAGCTGATTGGCATGAAAATGACAGCGCTATCTGATGACCTGCTTGATACTCATTATAGCCATTTACTCGGGCGAGACTTCTTTCCCGAGATCAAGGCTTTTATGAGCCGCACGCCAGTAATTGCCTGCTGCTGGGAAGGAACCGACTGCGTTAACACGGTAAGGTTACTTTGTGGTATCACAAAGGCCCGCGAAGCCGAACCCGGGACGATACGCGGCGACCTCGCCATGAGCGTACAAGCCAACCTTGTCCACGCTTCAGACTCGCTCGATACAGCTAAACTTGAAATTGAACGCTTCTTCAAACCAGAAGAGATCTTCGAGTACGAGGACATTCTAGAGTCTTACATCTATTCCTCGCGAGAACGGGAATAGAGAAGGCGAAACAGACGAGATGGAGGGGAGATCGAGGCGGCAAAGCTATATGCCAGGGAGAGCTTTTTGCTCTTTACGCAACTACACATCAATGCACTGGAGGACGCTGCGCCACGATATTTCAGTTTAGCAGGCATTCATTTGCCGAATCTCATTCATGAGGACGTTGTACGCAGCACATTCCCCGAGTACTGTCCGTAGAACGAACAACCATCTACCCCGTGCTCTTGGTGGTAATAGCATATGTCCTCCCGATTATACCCTCACCTACTTCTGGGAAACATCGGGAGGATTTTTGTGCCTGCCGTCCACACGAAATGATCCCAATTCAGGACGGAAGTTGTTAACCACAACTTCCACTAAGATGCCCAATCAAGCATAGTTACCAATGTTTTTTCAAAGACTAATTTGAGCAAATGTTATGATATTGACATTTGCTCAAAGTTGTTATATATTTTAATTACGAAACAGTATTTCTGAGTGTTGAGAAGCCCACCTGCAAATATCGGGATAGGGACCAGAAAAAGGTAATGTAGGAAAGTTCTTCATAGCGCGGTTTAGTAGGGGTGCTGGTAGATTGTGTGACGACAACCCACCAGCGATTGAGAACTGTAGCAACCATCCGTTAAACGCCTGGCTGGTCCTCGATGTCATTATCGCATCGTGAGACTAGGTGTTCAAATTTGGAGAACATAAGATGCAGCAACAAGATCCCATTGTCATCCCGATGGAGGACGGCATCATCCACACCAAGGATTCCCCCTTTTGTAGCGTTGACCCCGCTTGTCCCTGTCACGAAGACAGCGAGTTGCTTTCCGATGTGGCTCTGGCCGTCGAACAGGGGCTCTTGACCCCTGATGAGGCCACGCGTTTTGTCGAAGGCAAGACCATCTAGCGTACCCATGGGAGCAGGCTGTACGACTGATCTCTGCCGGGACATACAGCCTGTAGCCCTCTTGATGCAATGAAAGGAACGTTCCCATGACCACGACGCTACCACCACAACTAACAGAAGAGGAAGAGCATACTCTCTCCCCCACCCTTTCGTCCCTCTCCACCCTAAGTACCTTGTGGATACCGCTCGATGAGACGATCCAGCAGTGGGCAGCCTTTGCCCAGGAAGCCATCACGGTGCCCGCCCTGCTAGCGACCAGCACTGCCTTTTACGGACTCGCCTGGGAAGCCAAGGCCCTGCGGCACTACACCTGGGCTTGCCACGAACGCAAGCGCCAACGCACACGCAAGGAGGCGCACTGGCTGGAGCGGGCCGTGCAGGACCTCGACTACGCCGTCGACCAGTGGCAGCAGGTGCTCTCCTGGTTGGAACTGGCGGGCAATGACGACGAACAGCAGGACTCAGCCAGCCTGGAGGCCATCCGGCACTTAATGGGGCAGGCAGCCGAGCACCAGGCGCGGCGACGGGCCTTGCACCGGCAGGTGCTCCAGGAATATGCAAGCGTAAAACAGCAGTTGCGCCAGCAGCACAGGAAGTAACCACAGCGATGACAACGACAACGACACCCATCCCATGTCCCGCCGCCCCCACGAAGCTAGGTAGGGTTGCGACCATTGGCTATCACCAGCTGCAGGCCTGGCAGATCATGACGCGTATAGTGTACGAGCACGGCTGGTACCTGGTCGATATTCGTTCCGACAGGCGTTCGTACCTGGACGAATGGTCGGCTGCTTCCCTGCGGCGGCACTTTCGCTACAGCTACCACGCCGCGCCCGAACTGGGCATCCTCCAAACGCAGCACCCCGATCGGCCTGTTCAGAGTGTTCAGCTTGCCGACCCTGCCACCGGGCTGGAGAAGATCACCACCTGGTTGGAGGCGGGCTACAACTGCCTGCTGCTGTGTGCCTGCCCCGACTGGCAGTGCTGCCACCGCAAACAGGTGGCACAGTTGTTGCAGCAAGTCTATCCTCCACTGGAGGTGATCCACCTGGTTCACGATGCGTGCGTGGTTGACCTCCCGCTCCTACCCGCACGCAGGCGCCAGCCCTGGACGAACACGAACGGCACCCCTCGACAGCAGCATTACGAGAAAGGAACGCACGGCCATGACTGACCACTCCCAGCATCGACGATACTTCTCCAGGCGGCAACCTCCCCAGGAAGACGTCGAATGGTACGATGAGCAGGACGAGGACGCCCTCCTTGCAGACGAGGACTGGCCGCCGCGCACACGCACCAGCGCGGTGCGCTACCAGCCCACGGCCCATGACGCCTTTCACGGGACAGCGCTGGTACGCACGACTACCACGACGGGAGGGCGCATGCAAGGCGTACCTGCACGTCGCAGCATCCTCCCGCCACGGCATGTCGGCGAGGGACAGGTGTGGCCGTCACCCGTGCGTGTCGAGCGTGAGCCGTCTCAGCCTCCGCCCAGGCAGCGAGGAGGAGGGCTCCGCTCGCGCTGGTCGGTGTGGGTGGGCCTGGGGATGCTCATCATGCTCCTAGGCTGGGTGGCCTTCTCCAGCCTGGAGAACTGGTGGCAGACGACCCAGGACGACTGGCGCTACGGTCGCCCGCGCACCTTTCAGGCCGACGCCGTGGTCGGGCACAACCACGACGCGCCCGATCACCCCAGCCACTTTCTCGCCCTCAACCTGAACCGCCACATCCTGGTCATCGAGCTGCCAGCGGACGACCCGTCCAAAGCCAGGATTTACAGCGGTCCCGTCCTGCTCGGGCAGGGACAGGAATTGACTCCGGTCACGCTGAGTTTCCAGGATGTCAACGGGGATGGCAAGCCTGACCTGCTGGTGTGGGTCGGCGACACGCACGTCGTGTTCCTCAACGATGGTGGAGGATTCCGGCCAGCACGCCCTGGTGAAGCGGTTCCGGTCTCACCGTAGCGCAGACATGACAATGCACGCGCAAGCAAGGAAGGAGCAGCATCGCATGCAGCAAGAGCAACGAGAGGAATGGATCAGGAGACACACCTGGGGAGCGACGATGATAGACCAGGATAAACAATGGGAGACGCCACAAGAGGACGGCCAGGGAACAGTAGGGACAATGGGTGATCTGCCGGAAAATGAGGAGACTCCTCTAGGCACACACCTGCCGCCATCGCCCACCCCGCACATCGTCGAGGGCACGTTGGTGGAGAGTACCGTGTTGGTTCCCTCGCCACCGCTACCGTCGTCTGCACAGGCAGAGCGCGATCATCATCCGGCGCAATCGCTGCGCCGGTGGGTACAGCAGTCTCTCGTAACCGTGTTGGTTGCCCTCTGCACCCTGCTGCTCCTGACACCCATCCAGCCACGTGTCATGCGCCTGTTTGTGACACTCGTGCCTGCGGCTGGCTCATCCGCAACCGTCACGGTGGTCACCGACCAGGTGGATCTGCACCGCTCCTACACTCTGCTGGCGGAGCCTGCTGGAATGGGCGTGCCGGTGATGAGCCATCAAAAGCCACCACAGGCGCAACTCCAGGCGCGCCTCCTTGCTGCACCCGCACTCGCGCAAACCATTACTGTGCCGACGACCGGTAAAGGCCACCAGCCCGCCGCGCAGGCACACGGACTAGTCACCTTCTACAATCAGGCTCCCAACGCACAGACCATCCCATCTGGTATGTTGCTTACCGGAGCGGATGGGATGCAGGTGGTCACCGCCTATGAGGTCGTGGTTCCGGCGGCACACCTGCCTTTGCAAGGACAGGTGACTGTGGCTGCCCACGCAGTGGAATCTGGACCACAAGGTAACATCGAGGCTAACGACCTCAACGGGCTGTGCTGTTTCACGGGGATCGCCATGCAGAACACGCAGGCATTTGTTGGGGGAGCAAACGCCCGCGACTTTCCGGCAGTTGGGTCGCGTGATGTGAGTGGGGCAACCAACCCGCTCGTGACGTCCCTCACCCGCCAGGGGCAGGCGGTAGTGCAGGCACAGGTACGCACCCACGAACAACTGGTGCATCCTGTAAAGTGCGATCCGCAGGTGACCTCCGCCCCTGTCGTCGGTGAAGAAGCGACCCAGGTGACGGTGACCGCGCGGGTGACCTGCCATGCGGAGGTCTACAACGCTGACGAGGTGCAGGCGAAGGTGAGCGTCCTGATCGGCCAGGAGGCAACCACGCGCCTGTCAACTGGCTACGTCCTCCAGGGCAAGGTGACCGCGAACCTCTCTACCATAGCCACCTTCGATGCACAGCACGGGATCATCGCCTTATACGTCCAGGCAGAGGGGGTGTGGGCGTATCACATGAGTGCAGCCCAACTCCACGCACTGGCCACACTGGTTGCAGGCAAACCACTCGGGCAGGCACAAACCATCCTCTTGCACGCCCAAGGCATCCACCAGGTGAGCATCGCCAGCACCGATTGGTGGGATGACACCACCCACCAGACTTTGCCCCCCGACCCGAATCGGATCCGTGTGACGGTTATCAGTTGGGCGGTCTAGCGAGACAGGTAAAGCAGGAGGAGTAACGGAAAAACGTATGCGACAAATCATCACCGCCAGACTCAAGCTGAACACCGCGCCAGAGCAGTTTCAGTTGCTCAGGCAGATCCAACTGGCCTATCGAGATGTACTCAACTACGTGAGTCGTTATGCTTTTGAACACGGCAAAATATCTGAAGGTATACGGTTGCAGAAGGGGACATACCGTGACATTCGTAAGCTGTTTCACTTACAGAAAACCGAGCGCGAAAGCCCCCGTCTTTTGAAGCAGGGGATGAAGCGCCGTTCCTTGTATCCGCAGGGGAGGGGGAACGCTCGTATAGCCGGTGATTACCTTGACCCTGGCTGCAAAACCCGCTATACTTCGAATACATGTTCTAGCATGAGATGAAGGAATGGCCTCCGATGGCAAAGCGCAAGAAGACACCCACCTTTCTGCTCGAACTGCCCTTAGTGGTAGACGCGGGCCAGGCCAAACGCCTGCGGGCGCACCTGGAAGCGGGCCGGCAGTTCTACAATGCCGTGCTCTGCGAGGGGCAGCGGCGCCTGCGGCAGATGCGGGCCGATCCTTCCTGGCAGGCCGCCCGCGCGCTCCCACGCTCACAGAAGCAGGAACGGCGGGCCGCCTTCTCGGCCTTGCGAGAGCAGTACGGGTTCTCTGACTACGCCCTGCAGGCGTTTGCCAAAGAAGCGCGCGTGTCCTGGCTGGCCGAGCACCTGGAAGCGGTGCTGGCCCAAACCCTGGCCAGTCGGGCCTACCGGGCGCTCAATCGTGTTTGCCTGGGCAAGGCCAAACGCGTGCGCTTTAAGAGCAAGAGCCGGGGACTCGATAGTATCGAGAACAAGCGCAACGATACCGGGCTGCGTTTTGTGCTGCAGGGCTCAGCACAGGGCAAGGTCGGCTTTCTGCTCTGGCACGACGATCAAATGAAGGCCCTCATCGACTGGAGGGATCCGGTGGTCAGCTCTGGCCTCTCGTACCCGATCAAATATGCCCGCTTGATCCGTCGCCGTACCTCCAGTCCGCGTGCGGAGGGAGCCGACTGCCAGGGGTATCGCTACGCGGTGCAACTGGCGCTGGAGGGGACCGCCTATCAGAAGCCCAGGCACCCGGTCGGTAGCGACACTATCGGCCTGGACCTTGGACCCTCCACCATCGCCATCGTGCCGCGGGAGGCCGAGGCGAGTCTGACCCTGCTCTGCGCGGAGCTCACCCCTGATGCCAGGCAGCTGCGCCGCCTGGAACGCCAACTGGACCGGCAGCGACGAGCCGCCAATCCCGAGCACTACGATGAGCGAGGTCGCCCCAAGAAGCGCGGCAAGCACGCTCTGCCCTGGAAACAGAGCCGAGGCTATCTCGCCACCAGGCGGCGCAGGGCGGCTAGAGAACGCAAGCTGAAAGCGCATCGCAAGAGCCTGCATGGCCGCATGGTCCACCAGATCATGCGGCTGGGCAACACCATTCACCTGGAAAAGATCTCCTATAAAGGCTGGCAGAAACGCTACGGCAAAAGCGTGGGCTTTCGCGCCCCCGGGATGCTCATCGACCACTTGAAGCGCACCGTTGCAAGCACGGGCGGCACCCTGATCGAAGTTCCCACGCGCAGCACACAGCTCTCCCAATACTGTCATGGCTGCGGTGAGCGGGTCAAAAAGCCGTTGTCACAGCGGTGGCATCACTGTCCCTGTGGCATCGGGCCCATCCAGCGCGACCTCTACTCCGCGTTTCTGGCTGCCTATCTGCAAGCTCCAGACTATCGACCCTCGTGTGCCCAGTATGTCGTTCCCTGGGAAGGTGCGGAGGCGCGCCTGCGGGCAGCACACGAGCGAGTCACTCAACGTGCGAGAGAGGGGCAGGTCATGCAAAGTCTAAGCGAACCCACACAAGAGCCCGTCTTTCTCCTCAGACGAGGAAGGCTGGAAGCGTGGAAGGAACGCTGAGAACCCCCTGTGCTTTAGCCAGGGGAGCCGTCAGCTGCTATGAGGTATGCAGGGGAGCTTCTGCAGAGGACCGCTGTTCAGCAGCGGCTCTCTTTTTTTCCGCGAGGCGCCAACAACATGTTTTACTACGTAAACAACGATCTTGCTCCTCCGAGGTGACTGGAGGAGTATTTTTCATACAAAAAACCTGGTACATCGGCTCCC
>WNGJ01001222.1_pt1 | contig 24957 bp, 29 predicted proteins | sample 5400611 | NCBI WGS metagenome assembly WNGJ01 (sample SAMN13153375, study PRJNA577476) | soil metagenome | isolation source: 40 cm soil or saprolite under Garry oak tree replicate 1 | place: USA:California | collected 2016-06-15
GACCCGCACCGGCCCACGCGCAGCACCCCGGTGACCACCCTGACCATCACCGTCAGCGACCCGGAGCCGAGGACTCAAGCCGCGACACGCCGAGATCAGTGCTTGACTACCGCACGCGGACCTTAACTACCCGGCCTTGGCTCTAACCGGGACCGGGCGATCGTCGCCCTGGCCGTCAGCAACGGAGCCCGCGCCTCGGAGATCCTGGGCATCCGGGGCGCCGACCTGGACTGGGGTGATCAGCTGGTGCGGGTCCTGCGCAAGGGCAGCGGCGCGGCTCAGTGGCTGCCGGCCAGCCCGGAGGCGTTCGTCTGGATCCGCCTCTACCTGGCCGGGATCGGCCCGCTGGGGCCGGACGAGCCGCTCTGGCGGACCCTGCGCAGGCGCGCTGACGGCGGGAAGAGCCGCGGGCCGTTGAACTACGAGGCCCTGCGCGCGGTGTTCCGCCGGGTCAACGTCCTGCTGGGAGCCAACTACTCGGCGCACGACCTGCGGCACACATGCTCGCTGCGGATGGCCCGCGACGAGCACCTGTCGCTGCGTGACGTGCAGGTCATCCTCGGCCACGCGCACCTGAGCACGACCGCCGACGTCTATCTCGCCGAGGACGAGCAGAACGTGATCCGCCGTGTCTCGCAGTACCTGACCGCACGCGACCAGCGCCAGCGCCAGCCCCCGCTGCCAGTCGCCGCGGGCTACGACCCGGCCGATCTGGCGGTCCTGCTGGGCGGGATGGCGCGATGACGGCCGCGGTGATCGCGGGTCCCGGGACGGCCGCGCGGGCGGAGCACGGCAGCCAGGCTGCGCCGTCACGGCACCCGCAGCGGGTCGGTCCGCGTGACCGCGACAGCGCCGGGGAGATCGTCGCGTCGCTGCCGTTGCTGCCGGTGTGGTCGTCGCGCCCGCCCGGCCGCAACGCGCTGCGGCTGCGCGGGGCCCGGCGGATCCTTGACTGGCTGTCCGGGTTTCCCGGCGAGGGCTGGCAGGCACGCTGGCTGCTGTCGGGGGCAGACAACGGCACTGGCTGGATCGAGGAGGCCGCGGCCGGCACCGGGGATATCCCGGCGGTCAGGCGCGAGGTGGTCACCGACGGGTTCGCCGTGCTGCTGCTGCGGCAGGTAGTCCTGCCCGGCTATCAGCTGCTGGGCCGCTACCGCACGACGTCGCTGTTCCGCGAGGCAAGGCAGGTGTTCAGCCCGGGCTTGTTCGAGCGCATCGGGCAGGCCGGGCGCAAGACCGGGCACAGCGCCGTGCAGCAGGCCGTCGCCGAGGGCTGTCTGCTGAAGATGATGCTGCATACCGGCCGTGATCTTGGCGAGCTGACCGAAGCCGATCTCCTCGGCTATCACGACTGGGGCCGCCGGAACGGCGGCGACGTCCCGCTCGGCCTGCACGCAGCATGGGACCTGCTGCGTGATGCCGGCGTGCTGACCGCTCAGCTGCCGCTGCGCCGCGTGGTCGGCCGGGCCCAGCTGACGGCCGCCCAGCTGGTGGACCGCTACCAGCTCCAGTGCCGTCCCGCCCGGGACGCGTTCGTCGCCTATCTGGGCGAACGCCGCCCCGGCCTGGACTACAGCTCGCTGCAGGGCCTGGCCAGCCGGCTGGCCGGCACGTTCTGGGCCGACATCGAGCAGCATCACCCCGGCATCGGCAGTCTCCGCCTGCCGGCGCAGGTGGCCGAGGACTGGAAGCAGCGCCTGGCCTTCCGCACCGACCGGAAAGGCAGCCAGGTTGCCCGCACCAACCGGCTGGGCGTGCTGGTGTCGGTGCGGGCCTTCTACCTCGACATCGCCTTGTGGGCGCTGGAAGACCCCAGCTGGGTTCGGTGGGCGGTGCCCAGCCCGGTCCGCCAGAGCGACCTCGCCGGCTTCGCCAAGGAGAAGAAACAGGTCCAGGCCCGGATGCACCAGCGGATCCGCGAACGGCTGCCCCGGCTTCCCGACCTGCTGGCCGCCGCCGAATCACACCACGCCGATCAGGAAGAACTGCTGGCCGCCGCGGAAGCAGCCGCCATCGGGCAGGTCTTCGAGCACGCCGGGCGCCGCTACCGGCGCATCAGCCGCGACGAGGACCGGGCCCCGCGGCGGCTGCAGTACCGGCAGTCGATGATCCTGGCCGAAGACCTGGACAGCGGCGTCCAGCACGACGTCACGCACAGCGAGGACGAGGCCTTCTGGGCCCTGGCCGTCATCGAGACGCTCCGCCATACCGGCATCCGGATCGAGGAACTGCAGGAGATCACGCACCTGGCGCTGGTGTCCTATCAGCTCCCCGGCACCGGTGAAGTCGTCCCCTTGCTGCAGATCGTCCCGTCCAAGAGCAACGAGGAAAGGCTGCTGCTGGTCAGCCCCGAGCTGGCCAGCGTCCTGGCCGCCGTCATCAGCAGGCTGCGAGGCGACAACGACGGCGTGATCCCGCTGGTCGCCCGCTACGACTCCTGCGAGCACGTCACCGGACCGCCGCTGCCGCACCTGTTCCAGCGCCGCGTCGGCTGGAAGCACGACGTGATGAACTACAAGATGCTCAGCCGCCTGACCGGGGGCGCGCTGACGCGGGCCGGGATCACCGGCCAGACCGGGCAGCTGCTGCGCTACCTCCCGCACGACTTCCGCAGGATCTTCACCACCGACGCCGTCACCGGCGGGCTTCCGGTCCACATCGCCGCCCGCTTGCTCGGCCACGCCTCCGTGACCACGACCGAGGCCTACCTGGCCGTGTTCCAGGACGATCTGATCCGCTCCTACCGGGCGTTCCTGAACGGGCGGCGAGCCGTCCGCCCGCCGGAGGAGTACCGCGAGCCCACACCTCTTATCCGGGGTTCAAAAGGTAGGAAATTGGACATCCTCCAGGTCGTGCCCGTGGCGGACGCGCCTGTGACGGCGGCCGGGCGATGACAGTGATTAACGGCCGGTGGTCCCTCACCGACGGCCTTGCGGGTGTCATTTAAGGACGAGCATTGCCGCCAGTGCCGCCACGAGAATGATCACGCAGAGCCGCACAGTGCGTCCTGTGCGGTCGAGTGCATACATGATCACTTGCCACATGGTCACTGCTGCGCCGGGCGTCGGCTCTGCCTCGAAGTCGTCGCCTCGTCCGTCGGCGGAAGGCGGGGTCACGGGCAGGAAGTGGCTGACGAGCGGTACCTGCCGCAATGCACGGAGGGTAAGGGCGCAAGCAAGGCGCGGCCAAGGCGGGGTCATCGTGCCGTCCTCAGGTATGCAGAGGAAGACACCGCGCCGCCCGGCCGGTGAGGACGCTCGTCCTCGCGGGGTGTCAGGTCCGCGCCATGCCCTGAACCGAGCTGCCGTCATTTTACTGCCAGCCGCCATGACCGCCGCGCATGCGATGCGGTCTTGGCTGCTGGCGTTGTGCCGTATCCGCTCGGGCAAGCTCCGGAGTCGTGATCATTCAGCGTCGCCGGCTCCCTCTTGCTCGAGCAGGCTGGAAGCCCGGGCCAGGAGGCTCATCGCCTCATTGATCATCTTTCGCGCAGCGGCCGGGGCGGGTGCCTGGTCAGGGTGAGCGGCAACAAATACGCCGCGTCCTTGTTCGCGGCGCAGTAGCCCCTCGGCTACGAGCGGATCCTGCGCTCGCCTGATCGTGCCGAGCGCCGCGTCGCCGTAGTGCCGTTGCAGTTCGGAAATCCCGGGGATCCGCTCGCCGATCGCCCACTCCCTGCGCGCGAGACGGCGGCGAAGATCCTCTTCCACAACCTTGTACTGATACGCCATACGGCCACTGTATCATGCCAACAGAGGTCTGTGAGCTGTGTTATTTACCGCTCTATTCGTCTGCCGGTCCAGGGCTGGGGTGTTGCGGCTGGTGGCCGAGGCGGCGGCGTAGCAGCAGGTTCTCGCCGTGCGCGGCTTCGAGGGCGTGCCGCAGTTCGGCGACCTGCTCACGGTGGCTGCGCTTGAGCTGGGTGAGCTGGCCGGTGAGCGTGGCGATGACATTGCTGGGCTGATCCGGATCGGTATCCCGGTGCTGGGCGGGGCGGGTCTGCTGCTGGGCGCGCAGCTGCTCGATGCGCTGGCGGATGGCGGGGTTGCGGTAGAGGAAGTCCAGCGACGCCGGGGCGGCCGCGGCAAGGCCGCGGAAGGTGATCGGCTGACCGGTGCGCAGCATGTGATCCAGCGCCGCCTCGGCGCGGGCGGTCGCCGCGGCGGTCCGGGCGGCGGCCGCTTTCTGCAAGTTGGCCAGGTTGCCGGGCCTGCCGGCGGTCACGCCCGCGTTCCGTCCGCGCCAGGCCGGCGGACCGCACGCTGCGGGAGCGTATTGCCAGGCTGGGCTGCTGGCCCTGGGGTGCCTTCGGCGTCTGGGTGGCGCTGCAGCGTGGTGACGATGGCCTCCAGCGAGGCGGCTTCGCGGCGGCGGCCTTGCAGCCAGATGTTGTCCTCGCCCATCGGCGTGCCGGTGCGGGCGCTGAAAGCCTGCTGCCGCTGGTCGATCAGGCGCAGGGTCCGGTCCTTTTGCTGCTGCAGCTCCGGCAGGAAGGTGGCGTCAGTGGCGAACTTGGTCACACGTCAGGCAGGCGTTCCCGCGGTCGCAGGACTGGCGGGGCGGCAGCAGGCACCAGCCGTTCGGGAGCACACGGTCGGTGCGGGCGTCCAGCTGCAGCATGTCGTAGAGATCTTTCGGGTCGGCCTCAACCTCGCGGGCGTCAGCGGTGAGCTTGCGGAACCGCAGGAACTCCGCCTCGGCCGTCTCGACCAGTGTCTTGGCGTAATGCATGGTCATGGTCGGTGTCAGGTGACCCAGGTACCGCTGCACGACATGCAACGGCACGCCCGCGTTGAGGAGGCTTGCCGCCTTGGTGTGCCGGAACCGATGGGTCCGGTTGAAATCAACCAGCCGCCCGGCCGCATCGCGGATGTCCAGCCGCCGGGCCAGCACATTCAGGCGCTTGCGCAGAGTGTGGTGGGAGTAGCACTTGTCCCCATGGCGGTTCATCTCTGATGCCAGGAACAGGTACTTGGGGTGCACGCCAGCCGCCGCGTGCCCGGCCAGCCACTGATCGGCCCACTCCTGCTGGGCCCGGATGATCGCGGCGACTTCGGCGTCGACCAGGATTGTGTCGGGCGCGCCGTCGATCTTGGTCTGCTGGTAGCGGAGCTTGGCGGCGAAGGCCCCCGGATCGCCGGATGTGGCGGGGCCCGGGGTGGTGACCGGCAGAAGCGGATCGCGTCCAGCAGGCAGATCTCGTTGATCCGCCGGCCGAGCCGGGCCTGCAGCATCATGATCCGCATGCCCTGCTCGTCGCCGAATCCGCCCTGCCCGGCGGGGTCGCCGAGCGCGCCGAGCGCGGCCATGATCTTCGACATGGCGGTGTCGCCGATGATGTCGGCGTCCGGGTCGGCAAGCCTCGGGCGCGGGAGCTCGCCGCGGCGGAAAAACACGGTGTGCTGCGGGCCGAGCCGCAGCCATCCAGGCTTGGCGAGGGCCGCCGCGGCAGCGTCCTTGTTGTCGTGCATGAACCGGTAGAACTGCTCGACCGCGACGGCTGTCTGCTTGACGTGGGCCGCGGACACCGGCTGGCCGATGGTCCGGCCGCGGGTCGCCCGCATCGCCTTGAGATGGCCGGGGAACTCCAGCATCAGCACGCGCAGCTGGGCCGGGTCGCCGGCCAGTTGCGGGCCGCATGTCTGCCGGGCGGCCAGGAACGCGTCGAACACCACGGCCGCCTCGACCCGGTGATGTAGCGATGTCCAGGTCAGCGTCCCGGTCTCCAGGGCGGCCTTGCAGTGCCACTGCATCCCTGATCTCAGCCAGGGCACGGTGATGCGGCCGAAGTTGAGCGCGTCATTCAGCCGTGGCTCGTGCTTGCGGACCGGGATCCGCGCGTCCTCAGCTGGTTTCCACACTTCGCGCTGCCACCTGGGGCGGCTGTCCGTGGCCGCGGCCAGCAGACTCAGGAAACGTTGCAGCATCCCGCGGATGTGCCTGATGGACCAGGTGCCCGGTAGCTGCCCGGTGCGCCGGTGGACCGCCAGGGAGATCTCCCGCAGCCAGGTTTCTGCGGCCAGTCCGGTAAGCGATGACGGCGCCTCGGCGCCGAGGTCGGCGATTACCTCGCCCAGGCGGCGGGCCAGCATGCCCAGCGCGGGCGTCGGAACCTTCCCGCCCAGCTCGATGATCCGGAACACGCACCAGGACAGCTCGCGCTGCATCCGCGCGGGAAGACCGGAAAGGTCGATCCCGGCTCGCCAGGACGACGAGTCGACAAATGCGTTCCGGTACTGGTCAGGGACGGTCGAGGCATGGAACCGGGACAGCCTCATCCCAGCCGGGAGCGCCGCCCACAGCCGGTCAGCGGCCTGCCCCTGGCGGCGGCCGCGGGCCGTCTCCAGCGCCGCCGGCAGCGCATCGTCAGTGTCCCGAGATGTCATGAGCACGCCCCGGCCTGCCCGGCAGGGACCGGCCCGGTCCGCCAGCCAGCGGTATATGCCCGCCAGTCGGCGACCGTGCGCAGGTCCGCATCCTCGGTCACATGCGCATACAGGTCCAGCGTGGTCTGCACATCGGCGTGGCCGAGCCGGCGCGACACCACGTGCACCGGCGCGCCGGCCAGCAGCAGGGCGGTCGCGTGGGAGTGCCGCATCCAGTGCGGGGACCAGCCATCGGGAACCTGCCCGGCCAGGTCACGCCGCAGGCGGTCCACCAGGTCATACACGCTTTCGGGCTGCCACGGCGCGAACCGGGCCCCGCCCGCCAGGTTCACGAACACCTGCGCCGAGTCCAGGTCCGGCACCGCGGTATCGGCGCCCGCCTCGCACAGCTGCCACAGGTACTCGCCATAGAGCCGGTCCAGCTCACCGGAGATGAACAGGCGGCGGTACTTGCTGCCCTTCACCCGCACCCCGTGCGGCAGGTCGCGGGGCACCACCTCGATGAACGGGGTGTCACCCCGGCCGGTGTGCCAGTCCCGGTGCTGCAGCGGCAGCGCCTCGCCCAGCCGTAGGCCTGTTTCTGCCAGCAGCGCCCACAGCAGGCGGTCCCGCACCCGGCCGCTCCACTCACCCGTCACGGTGTCGCGCGGGCGCACGCGTCGCAGATCGCGGCGATCTGCCCGGGCGTCAGCACCGGCGGCGCCGCCCGCCGGGGTACCCGGACCCGCACCACCGCCCGGTCCCGGCCCCGCCGCCGGGCCACATGCTCCAGCATCGGCCGGTAGGCAGCCCGCGCGCCGCGCGCCAGCCGCACCAGGTCCCCGCCCAGCTTCACCCCGTTCAGCTCGTGGAACCGGTAACACGAGGTCACCGCCCGCAGCCGGGCCGCGATCGTCGACTCGGCGAACCGGGCCGGCCGCGCCACGATCGAGGTCACCTGCGGCCCGTCCCCCGAGCGCATCCAGGACAGGAACGACCCGACCTGCGCCAGCCTCACCTGATCCCAGGCCAGGCCGAACACGGCCAGATACGACCACCACAGCGCCAGCGCCCGCGCATACGACTTCACCGTGTTCGGCGAGGTGCCCTGCACCCGCAGGTACTCCAGGAACTCCTCGGCCGGGCCGATCACCCGATGGTCGCAGCCCAGCACCGTCCACGTCGCCGTGCCGCCCGGCAGCACCAGCCGCTGCGTTCGGCACTCTCCGTCACCAGTCGTCACGACATGTAACGTAGCGGCTCCGGATCACCCCGCCGTGACAGACACGCCGGCCACCTCGAACATCTCCCACCCGCCGTCGCAGACGGCTCTCTCATGACCCCGGATTACACCTGCGGAAGCTACATATTTAGTCAGCGCCCGCACACCGCGTCGACCGCCCGGCTACTCGTGCTGATTCGGTGGCAAGCCGACCCGAACCGCAGGGCGGTGCCGTAGACCGGAACGCTTTTACGAATCTCCCGCTCTTGTGTCACCTGCATCCCAGGAGCAGGAAATTACGGGGTGGTCAGCCGGTAGGCCGGGCGCAGCCACAGCACGCTGGGGCAGTCCCACCTGGCCAGTGAGGGTTCGACCATCACAAACCGCTCTGCGTTCGCCGTAAGCCCGGCCATGGAAACATACACGGCGTCCCAGCCGGACGTGGCCATAGCTTCCCAGTCAGGCGCAGTGCGGCGCATCGGGTGGTCAAGCGGCAGCGGGAACGTGGCGACCAGCCGGTCCAGGTCGTCAGCGGTGTCGACGAGGTAGATCCGTGCCTGGGGCAGCGGCTCCACTGCGGTGAACTTGGTGTACCTGCCGTGGTACACCGATGGCTGCCCCGTTAGTTCGTCCGCAGTCTCGCACCAGTCGGTCCAGGCCGTTCCGGTCGGGGCACCGTCACTTGACCAGGTAGTGACGGGGGAACACCACAGGCCGTGGTCTGGCCGGACGAGGTTCTCCAGATTTCTGACAGCCTCGAAGTTGCGCGGATACGGCGGTAGAACGCCCTCCGCAGACGCGTAAGCAATCGGGGGCAGCAGCTTGGGGTCCATCGGCGTCAGGTCCACGTCAGCCATCCTCGCGGTCCGGGCCCGTGCCGCCTCAAAAGTTGTCGCCATCCGGCAATGAGAGCGTGCTGGCGTCCGCTGCCGGGGCGCCGCCCGGCTGCGACCGGTCAAGCTTGCGGAACTCCATCCACCGTCGGCTGACATCCTGCCAGACGCCTTGCTGGTCATCGAAGTATGCGCTGAGCCGGCTGCGGTCGAGGTCCGCGGCGGGGGTCGTCACCAGGTAGTAGTCCATCTCATCGCGGATCCGGTTCAGCCGGTACTGGGTCTCTTCCATCAGCACCCAGCGAGACCGCCAGTTGAAGGGCGGCTCCAGCGCGCTGATCAGGGTGACCAGTGCGACCATGGGCAAGGCGATAGCAGCCCTGCCTGGGATGGCCGGGATCCCCAGCACCACGGTCGAGGCTGCGGTGAGCGTAAGAGCCGATACCTTGGCGACGGAAGCGCGCGAGCGGAACCGTGCCTTGCGGGAATCAGCCCAGTCCATGTCTGCGGACACCAGGTCCCGGAAGTTGAGGAACGCCTCACGTAGCGGAATGCCCTCATCCCGCCCCGCCATCTCAAGGAAACCGCGCTCGGAGGGAAGCGCATGCGGTACTCGAGCCGCCCGCCAGGCACGTTTCATGCTGCAAGGCTGCCGGGACTCACGCGGGATCTCAACTCGTGCGCAGGAACCCGAGCGGATCGCCAGTGAACGGCACCGGGCCTATGTGGCCCCACGTTCTGGCTAACTCATGGGACCGCGCGCGGACTTCGGCTCCGTAGCGGCTGACCCGTCCGGAGCATGCTCGCGAATCGTACGCCTCGTCGAGCCAGAAACCTGCGGCGCTGCCGTGGCCAATCCCAAATCCGCGGCAACCGGGCACTACCAGCCTACTGTCGGGCACCTTACCGCCCGTCATCCTGGACAATGGCTTGCACCGGCCGGGTTAGGCTGCCGCTGCTACCGGCCTCAGGGCAGCTACAGAACGTCCAAGTCTGCCGCCATCACAGATACTCGCAGCGGCCTCATGGATCGTGCAGATCGGCGGATCGGCGAGCGTTCTCCCTCAACACAGCGCGTTGATGGTGATGCCCCTGCCCTGCACATCCACCGCGGATCAGTCGGTGCGAGCGATCCAGTCCTCGGGCGCTGGCCGAGGTGCTTGTCGATCAGCACCGCGGCCTGGATCATGTCTGGCGCGCGCACCGTATGCGGCATGAGCGGGCGATTCCTGAACGCAGATCGTTGGCGCGAGAGCCGTCCAGCGCGGGCTTGTGCGCCGTTCATCGTTAGTGATCGTACGCGGATGCCCACCGCATCATGAGCCACGCTTGTCACGCCATCGTCATCGGGAGACGATGGCGATATGGCTGGCCCGGTACAGGCTGCGATCCGCGCCCACGTCAGGGCGGGCGCGCGGTTACCGACGCCGACTGGGCGTGCCGTGTTCGTGGTTCATGAACTGAACCCGACGGGAATCGTGCTGCTGCTTGGCCCGAAACGCGCCTGGACGCCGCTGAGCTGGGAGTGTCTGGAAGGCATACCGGAGTTCCTTCGCGGCCACACGTGGGTGCGCGTTGGCGCGAACCGGGATGTGCATGGGAATCCCGGAACTCTGGACGAATATCTGAAGGGCTGCATGAAGCGCCAAACGGCCGATTACGTGGCGGTGGTGCTTGAGCGGGCAGGCATCGTCGAACTTGATCGCGACCTACCAGCTCGCGTGCGGCTATCAAAGCGCTGACTATAGGACGTAACCGTCGCCTCTCGTGAGAAGGCGTCGTGGGCTGCGCATGGTTCGTTGCGCTGATCACGCTGTCGGCGGCATGAGAGTGCGTGCCCGTGGGGTTGCTCTGGTCGTGAGATGCCCTCCCCATCAACGGTAATACCCGGTTATACTGGTGACATGAAGACAGCGATTTCCCTGCCGGAGGACACCTTCGAGCAGGCGACTAAACAAGCGGCAGAACTGGGCATCAGCCGGTCAGAGTTCTTCGCTCGCGCCGCTCGCAGGTACCTGGACGACCTCGCTTCACGTTCCCTCACACAGCAGATCGACGAGGCGCTCCAGACGGCTGGCCGCGATGATTCCGCGGCTGCAGCCGCCACGGCGGGCCGCAGCCGCCTGGCACGCCAGGACGACTGGTGATCCGGCGCGGCAGCATCTGGTGGGCCGACCTCGGGGAGCCGCACGGTAGCAAGCCCGCCAAGCGCCGCCCTGTGCTGGTCATACAGTCCGGCCCCTTCAACGCCAGCCGCCTGAATACCACTGTCGCTGCCGTCATCACCTCCAACACCGGCCTGGCAGCCATGCCCGGCAACGTCTTCCTGCCCGCAACTGCCTCTGGCCTGCCCAAAGACTCCGTCGTCAACGTCACCGCCATAGTCACCCTCGACAAGACCAACCTCGACGCCGAGACCAGCCAGCTGCCAGTCTCCCTCATGGACGACGTGGACCGAGGTCTCCGCCGCGTACTCGGGCTCTGATCGGAACGAGCCCGCAGCGGCATGAGCGGGCGTCCCCGACGCGTCGCCGGTGGGGTCATCGCGACGGCCCGCAGGGGCGAGGTTGTCGACGACTGCGGCGGGGGCGCCGAGGGGACCATCGACGTCGTGCTCGTAGGCACCGAGCGGAGGCGCCCGTTCTTCTGCGCGTGCGGGCCCCGCGGTTGCGGGGTTAGCGTGAACGCGTGACGGTCGACCTCTTCGCGGGGCTTCCGGTGAGCGACTACCAGCGCGCGCTCAGGTGGTACGAGCGGCTGCTGGGTTCCGAACCCGCGTTCTTCCCGAACGCGACGGAGGCGGTGTGGGAGCTTGCCGAGCACCGATACCTCTACATCGAGGAGCTACCCGAGCGCGCCGGCCATGCACTGCACACGGTGTTCGTCGATGACCTCGATGAGCGGGTCGAGAGCATCGGCGCCCGGGGAATCGAGCCCGCCTCGCAGGAGACGTACGGGAACGGTGTGCGCAAGGTGATCTACCGCGACCCCGACGGCAACGAGATCGGCTTCGGCGGCGCCCCGCTCGAGTGACCGGCGCGTCCTGACCGCGGCATGAGCGCGCACTGGGCGACCCGCTGTCACGTCCACAGCAGGTCACGTCGAAACCGGTCGAGGCTCCTGCACGATTTCAGCACGGAGCCGTGCGCTGGGTGCGAAGACGGCGAGATCCTTCTGTGTTCCAGAATGATGTCGCTGAATGAGCAAGAAGCCAGCAGCGGTGACGCTGAACGCGTCCGCCTGGTCATAAGTGATCTCGCTTAGCGCAGCCGAGGCAGCGCCCAGGTAAACCTTGACAGCCATACCGGCCATCCTTCGCCGGGGCGGGTTTCCGGTACGTGTAACGGTACTCCCTGCTAGCAGCCTGCTTCGGTGAGTCGGCCGTCGATGCCCGCCCGAGTGCGGAGGCTGGGGGCAATGCCAGGAACACAGAGGCCGGCTAGACGCGGGCCACATCGTGCGAGAGCGCGCCTTCTATGACGCACCTGATGCCGTTGCTCATCCGGTGCTCGTAGCGGGCAAGGTGCTCTCGTCAGCTGGAAGGGGCCGCTCGGCGGCCGACCCGGCCGGGACGGGGAAGGGAGCCGTGTCCTAACCAAATGGATGCAGACCAACGGCCTGCCGTCGGCCGGAATCACGCAGAGTCAAACCGGGCAATGACAAATTCCAGCGCTGCTACAGAGGTTGAAAGGCTGGGATGTGGTGTCAAGTCGATGACTCGGGGGCGCGCCACACCCACAAGTCACCCGGGGCCAGACGGGACGGGGTGCCGGGGCCCGAACCCGCTACCGGCATGACGCGCTGCTGCGCCCCGCGCCGGGCGGACTGGGCCATCCAGCCAGCCCTGCGCGAGAACTACCGCAGCACCGGCCCGACGCCGAGCGCGTCATCTCGCAGCTAGCCAGCTGACTCCAGGCCAGGGGCCAGCGCACGCTTGTGGCCACCTGGCGCCTCTGCCAGGCTGGCATCAGCGGGAAGAGCGACCACGTTGCCGGCCCGAAAGGGCCTGGCTTACTGCCGCACAGACGGCCTTGTCGGCGCTCTTCCCGCCCAGGTCACCCGTTATTCAGCGCCTCCTAGGGGTGGTTCGGGCCCGAGGGTGAGCCCAGTCTGGGCGAGGCACCCGTCGATGAGGGCGGGCCGGTACTGGATGCGCTTGAGCCGGTTCCTGACGATGGCGGCGAGCTGGTCGACGCTGCGGGCGGCGAGGTTGCCCAGGCCGTTCTTCATGTTCGCCCAGACCCCCTCGGCGGGGTTGAGGCCGGGGGCGCAGGCGGGCAGCCGGACGACGGTCAGCCAGTCGCGGTGCGCGCCGGTGAACGCCCGCATCGTAGCGCTGATGTGGGTGTTGAGGTTGTCCCAGATCAGGATGACCGGGGCACGCAGCTGGTGGTGCGCGGCGGTGATCAGGCCGTCGTAATCGGCTTCGGACATGCTGCGGCGCTCGCCTTTGCGTCCCGGTGAATGCGCATCCGGTAGAGCAGGCGGCTCCGCGCGCCCGGCCGCAGGCACACCAGGCCCGCCACCGGCACCCGGCCCGATCCCTTGCCGGACACCATCACCACGGGAGTGTGCCCGCGGCGGGACCAGGTGCGGGCCTTCGGCGGGCGCAGGCTCTGGCCGGCCTCGTCCTCGAAGCAGATCCACGCCCCCGTCGCCGCCGCTAGCCTCGTACCTTCGCCCAGGTCACGGCCCGCCACGCGGCGATCGCTCCCTCGTCGCGCTCGGCGGCCCGGTGCTTTGGCACCTGCGGGGTAAAGCCGATGCGGTGCAGTAACGAGATGGTGCGCAATAGGCGTTCTGCGCACGCTCCCGCAGACTCGTTGTCAAGCGGCGAGCGCGTGACCAGCATGGACCCTGCGGTCCAAGATCGTCAATCGTTATTGTGCACCAAGTTCTAAGTACGAGGTGCCGCGCAGCGTGTACCGCACGTGGAACAGCCGGCCGATCAGCGCCGTCACCCGGGCCAGCGTCCACCGCTGGTCCTCGTTCCAGCCCCAGGCCGCCGGCCCCCCGTCCAGCGCCGCCCGCAGCTTCGCCAGCTGCGCCGGCGACAGGCGGCACACCGCCCCGCCTGGCCCCATGATGCCAGCGCGGCCTCGCCCCCGGCCCGCCAGCGCCGCCGCCACTGATATACCGACTTCGTGCTGACTCGCAGCCGCTGCGCCACCTGCACCGGCCTGACATCCTGCTCCAACATCTGCGCGGCCTGCAGCCGCACCATCTCGCGCCGGACCCGTCCCTCAGCGGACAGGCCGCCACTATCCGGGTACCTCATACCCCCGTCCTCGACCCGGAAAGAACACCGCGAGGCCGCGCAGAGGCGGGCGGCGGAACCCTCACGCGCGCAATCACCTGGGAAAACTCCCCGTACAGAGATCAAGCCGAAAACGATCTACCACAATTCATCGGTGGATCGAGGCTAAAGAGGGCGTAACGGCTGACACGGCAACCCGCACCGTTCACAATCAACGGTGTAATCCGTAATCAGGAGGTCGCATGAACCCCGTGCCGGGAATCGACCAGCTCTCGCAGGACACCGTCTCCTCGCAGCATGCAAGCCGGAGGACCTTCCTCAAGGGCGTCGGGATTGCCGGCGCGGCCAGCTTGGCCGGCCCGCTGCTCGCGAGCACCACCGCACGTGCGTCCACCGGGACGCTGATCTATGGGATCAATGACCATGACGGCAGCTACGACAACTACGCGCACTTCACGGCCGACAATCCGTCTGGCTTCCAGTACAGCTACCGGGCCTACGACGACACCGTCTGGGAGCAGACCTCGGACGTCCCCAAGACGTGGATCAACGACAACCCGGGCAACAATTACATGAACTGGAGCGTGCGACCCGACCTGAACCTGCTGCTTCGCGGTACCTTCGATCAGCAGATCATCGCCTTGCTGGCGACCGCACCCGACCATGCCAACCTGACCATGTGGCACGAAGCTGCGGCACCGCCCAACTGCGGTCCAGGCAACAACTACGCGGTCTACGCCCCCACGAGCATTGGGGGCACCGGCACCAAGGGCAGCTGGATGACTGCGCAGAATCTGAAAGCTGGCCACGCCCACATGCAGAACCTGTGCGCCAGTAACCCGAACGCCAACGGCAACCACGTCAGCTACGGCCAGATCTTCATCGGCCCGGCCGACCAGAGTCAGGTGGGCGACTGGATCGCGTCGAACCTCGACTGGTACGGCATCGACATCTACGACAACAGCATCTACTGGAACGACCCTGACGCTACAGATCCGTCAAAGACGACATTGAATCAGTCGGCCATCAACACGCGGATGACCAACGACAAGCAGTTCCTGGACAGCAAGGCCACGGGCTACAAGCTCCACATCACAGAGACGAATTCCCCCGTCATCCAGCACCGCAAGAACTGGGCGCTGTACCTGTCGGAGTGGATGAGCAACAACGGCGGTTACCGCTTCCAATGGTTCTACAAATGTGGCGGCAAGCTCTCTGGCTGCTACTCGGACCTGGAGACGAGTACGCGTGACTACTTCGCCGACACGCTCATCCCGACTTACGGCAAGCCCATCGCGTGATCGAACATTGACTGCGAAAGGTACGCCTATCAGCCGAACAGCCTTTAAGTCGGCTTCGAAAGCCAATTTAGACTGAGCTTTTGCTAGTACCCGCGCTATCGCCTGGTGCCAGCCTCAGACCTCCGGAAGTCCGGTCTTGAGCATCGTTAAACCCGTCTTCGATGCAGGAGCAGGTCGGCCCTTGGTCAGCGGCCCGAACCCGCTGGCTACGGCGCGACGGGCGAGGCGCCGGTTTAACACGTGGCGCATAGTGGGCGCGGGTAAAGATGCGCAGGTCACGTGGCATGCCTCCTGCCAACTTCCGGAGGTCTGAGCCTGGGCAGGCGCCCCGGTGAAGAGGAGAACGAACCCCTCGCTGACGACATCCGCGATCCGGGCCTTTCGCCGCACGAAGCGCAGCGCCACATCGTGGCGCAACTCTGGCGTCATCGGGTGTGGTGATCTATCGTGCAGACGGCACGCGCATCGAAGAAGAGTGAGACACGGGCTGCCGTGTACTGCGATCGCGAGCGACGAATCGAGCGGAATCCGTGGCACATCAACAAGTCACTCTCATCGGCAGAGTCGGACGTCGCTCGGTCAGCTATCCGCCACACAGATCACTCTTTCGGGCACGGCAGCGATGGCCGCTCCAGCAGCCAGGTTGCTGCCCGTAACGGCGGCTCGGTGAGTGTGCTGGCGCGGATAGCTGTTACGGACCGCGACTGCATCGTTGATAAATCTTGGCTGACCGGGCGACGGATGGCTTCACGTCACCTGCGTTGGGATGGTTCGCGGCCGGGGTCGAGACGGGTGATGTTGTGGGCTGCTTCCAGGTCGTGGCGGAGTTGGGCGTTGTCGATGGTGAGCCGTCGCAGGTGGCCAAGGGCGGCTTCGAGCTGATCGGCCAGCCGGTCCCGTTCGCGGCGCAGCCCGGCGTTCTGGCTGGCCAGCTCCCCGGCCCGATCGCGCGGCTGATTCTGTCCATAAGGCTGGGCCGTGCTGTCACCGGCAGCGTGGCGGATCTCGGTGGCGAGATCGCGGAAGTGCCGCCAGAAGGTGGCGTTGCTCAGCCCGAGGCGGCGTGCCAGGGCGAGCACGCTGGCTTTTGGGCCGCCTGCGGCTGCCTCGACGAGCATGTCCGCCAGGACGGTGCGGACATGCGTTTGCTCGGGCAGGTCGATCTTGCGGCTCATTCCGGCATCCGCTGGTTCGCGGCCAGGAAGGCGGTGATGGCGTCGCGGCGGCTGGCCAGCGTGTGCTGGAGGTAAGGCGGCAGCTCGGGGGGCCGGGCGAGGTGGGCGTTGATGCGGGCCAGTTCGTCGCGGAGGGCGTCGCGGTTGGCGGTGGTGAACGCGGCGTTGCGGCAGTCCAGTGGGCTGCAAGAGCCTACGCTCCGCCCGGGACTTCGCCCGGGAGGAGTGGCCCCTGCGGGGCAGTGTGGCGGATGTCCTGATGTGAGGTGCGGGTTGCCTCTACGGTCGGCGGGTGGCCGATGACTTCACCGAGCGGTACCGGGATCTGCTGACTGGCTCGTATGACTGCGTGGACCGGATCGTGCTGAATGCCTATTATCCGCTGGGGCACAGTCCGGGCGGGTTCCGGACCTGGTGGCGGCGGTGGCATGGCGATTCGGATGCGGAACTGGATGACGCGCACCTGATGCGGCTGCCGGGCCGGTTCGCCCGCCGGGTGCGGGCCTGGGCGGCCGCGAACGGCGTCCCGGTGATCGAGTGCAAGGCCGGGCAGCGTAAGCACCAGATCGCGGAGGAGTACCTGGCCGGCCATAGCGTCGGGCCGGGTGTCTTCCTGGTCCTGGTGGCTCGGGCGCGTGCGACGGTGTGGAAGGTGAAGCGGTCTGCGGGCGGGGTGATCATGTGCCTGGAGAAGAAGACCGAGTACGTCAACCACTACTCCTTCCACATCATGGACCCGGCCTGGGGCCACCTGGTGGTCAAGATGTCCGGGCACCCGCCGTTCGGCGCGCAGGTCATCCTCAACGGCCACGAGTATGTCGCGTGCGCCGCGCAGGCGGCCGGGATCGGTTTCACCAAGGAGGGGAACCGCTTTACTTGGATCACGGATCCGCGCGGGCTGGCCCAGATCGCAGAGACCTTGTCGCAGCCTGCGGCTATAGGGCGGCTGGGCCAGGCCTGCGACCGGTGGATCTATTCCGCGTGCTTGTGCTTCGGCCTGGACCTGGCCGACCAGCAGGCCAGCGGGTTCCGGTACGCCTACTCGGTCTACCAGGCCGAGTACAGCCGGAACCTGATCTTCGCCTGCGGCGCGCGGATGGACCGGGTCTTCGGCACGATCGCCGACCGGACCCGGTCCCGGCTGGACGTGCCGGCCCTGCGGACCCTGTTCGGGGTGCGAAAGCGCCCGGCCGGCACGGCCGAGCCGTCGCTGAAGCTGGCAGTGGTGATCGAGAGACCTGCGTATGACCTGACGCTGTTCAAGGTCCACTTCGGGCTGCTGACGCTGAAGGGCTATACCAAAGGCGAGCCCGTGCTGCGGTTCGAGGCGATCGTGCACAACACCAAGACCCTCAAGACCGGCCGCGGGCTGGACAAGTTCCCCGATATCGTCACCCGGCTGGCGGGCATGGCCGGGCGGTTTTGCACCATGCTGGACTGCGTCGACACCGGGTTCATCCCCGGCGGCCTGCTCGGCCAGCTGCCGCTGCCCTCCCGGCTCGGCGCCACCTGCGTCGGCGGCATCGATGTGAACAAGCCCCGCACCCGGGCCGTGCTCGCCGCCGCCCTCGCGCTGGCCATCGCCCCCGGCGGCTTCACCGTCGCCGACTTCACCGCAAAGGTCCGCGACATGACCGGACAGGCCGGCTACACCACCCGCAACGCCGCCTACGACCTCCGCAAGCTCCGCGGCAAGCACCTCGCCGGCAAACCCGGCCGCACCCGCCGGTACCACATCTCACCCGGTGCCGCCCGCATCATCAGCGCCCTGCTCACCCTCCGCGAGCACGTCATCGCGCCCCTCCTGGCCGGCGTCGCCGACCCGCGGATCCGCCGGACGCCCCGCCACTGGACCGACATCGACCGGCACCTCCAGGCGCTCCGCCTGGAGATGATGGCCCTGTTCGCCGACATCGGCATCGCCTGCGGATGACGCATCGACAACGACAACATTTTGTCGATCAGGTTCGCTCAAGCGGCTAGATCGGGCCCGGTGCTGCGGGGTGCACAGCGCCTTGGCGTGACTGTAGATGCAGGTGACGTAGGTGCCGGGGTAGATGGCCGGGTCATGGTTGGCCATCAGCCGGGCAAGCCGGCGCGGGTCTGTGGTGACCTGCCCGGCGAAACGGGCGCGGCCGGCGAAGGAAGCCAGCCGACGGGCGGCTTCTGCGGCGGCGGGCCCGGTCAGCTCCTGGTGCTCATGCTGGTCAGTCATGGCCAGCAGATGTTCGCCGCGGGTGAGGGCCTGCTCGGCTTCCACTTCGGCGCGGAACCCGCTGCTGCTGGTTCCTGCGTAGTCCTCGAACATCTGGATGGCATGGTGGCGGTACTGCAGGGCCCCGGCGATGACGCCGCCGGGGCGGCGGGCGATGTGCCAGGCCAACGTGCGGCGGAACTGCCGGGTGGTCAGCGGCCCGGCTGTCGGGCAGGGCAGAGGGATGATGTCAGTGCGTCCGGTGGCGGCGCAGTAGGTGGCGACCCAGTGGGTGAAGTCGGCTAGGCCTGCTGGGTGGCGGCGGTGGTGAGCACGGTGCTGGCCGAGGCGGGCCGGGTGCCTTCCCGGTAGGGCAGGCGGGCGAACAGCAGGCTCTGACCGGGTGGCTGGAGGCATTCCAGGATGGTCACGGCGCGGGCGGCGGGGTAACCGGCGACCCAGGTGGCCGGGACGCCGCGGGTGCTTGTTTCGCCTTTGAAGGCCAGGCCGGTGATCTTCCACCGGTAGGGGTTGCCGTTGCTGTCCCGCTCGGTGGTCATGCAGCCGCGGGTGAGGTGCTTGATTACTGGTGGAAGGGGGTTATTCAGAGCGTGCACTATTCCCCCGTGAGGAAGCCGCTGGGCCGCCGCTGCGGTGGCGTCGATCTTCTGTAGAGGAGCCGGGATGATCGGAGCTGGTGGCACTGCAGCACGCAGCTACGCGTCCGTGCTCTCATGCCGAGATGAATGGCGTTAGCGGCCACCAAGAGGGGAGGAAAGCCTCCAGCCAGCCGGGCGACGGTCCCGCCGGCGAAGACAAGGACGGCCCCGGCGAGCAGGAGGCAGCCGACGCTTCCTCCGCCACCGGGCAGCCGGATCCGCAGCATCGGGCAGAGCCGGTGCTGGCCGTCTTGGGCGGCTTGGCAGGCGTCTGCGCCGGAGACGTTGATCGCGGCCGTCTGGTCTGGCGTTGAGCTCGAATGGTTGCGAAATGGTACCGGCTGGTTACGCTTGGACGGGGTCTGGTTGCTTCCTTACCCGGGGTGGTGGGTCGAGGGGATGTTCAGATGTGCGCGTTGCCGCCTGCAGTCCATCGGTCGATCTTTGTTGTTGATGTGGCGGGGTTTGGGGATCGGTGCCGGACCAATCCGGACCAGGTCGCGACCAGGGAAGGTCTATACCGTACGTTGCGTCGGGCACTCGCCAGATCCGGTATCACCTGGGATGCCTGCTATCCGGAGGACCGTGGTGACGGGGCGATAGTGCTGGTCCCGCCGGAAGTGCCGAAGCACCGTCTCGCGGCGCTGCTTCCGGTGGAGTTGGCGGTGGCGTTGGCCGAACACAATGCGGCATCGGATGCGGGAGCGCAGATTCGATTGCGTGTGGTTCTGCATGCCGGCGAGGTCCTTTTCGATCCGCATGGTGTGGCCGGTACGGCAGTCAATGTGGCGTTTCGTCTGTTGGATTCCGAGGCGTTGCGGGCGGCACTGGCCGGGGCGTCCGGAGCGTTGGCGTTGATGGTCTCGGAGTGGTTTTTCGAGGAGGTCATTAGGCACGATCGGGGCAGCCGGCCGGGAGCGTATCGGCGGGTATTGGTGTCGAACAAGGAGACCACCACGACCGGATGGGTGTACGTACCCAAGGGACGCGTCTCGCCCAGTAACGAATCAGTTCAGCTCCCCGCGCACCCGTCCTCGGGCAGGCCTGTGCTAGGCCCGCCGACGGGGCGACTTGTGGACGTTCGAGGGCGTGAGGAGATGCTCGCGGAGCTTGCCGGGGCGCTTGCCGAACCGGATGGGCGGTTCAGGGTGCTGGCAGGTCTGGGTGGTGCGGGCAAGACTACGATCGCGTTGAAGCTGGCCGAGCGAGCGCAACTCGCCGACCACAGGACGTGGTGGGTATCGGCGGTGGACGCCGGGTCGCTCACCGCGGCCTTGCTGGCAGTAGCGGTTGAGTTGGGCGCGCCGTTGAGCGATATAGAAGAGGCGCGCGCCGGGTCCCGCAATCCATCGGACGTGCTGTGGAATCACTTGCAGGAAATATCGGGCTGGCTGTTGGTCTTGGACAACGCGGACGATCTGGAAATCCTGTCGGTGGCGGGTGCCGCCGCAGGCGACGGTTCGGGATGGCTCCGCCCTACCTGGTCCGGGCTGGTCGTGGTCACCAGCCGGATCGCCGACCCACAGGCGTGGGGACGGCACGGCAAAGTGTGCTTGACGGGGTGCCTGAATGAGGCGGACGGGGCGCGCGTGCTGATGGATCTGGCCCCGCATGCGGGAGGTGTGCGGGAGGCCGTGGCGTTGTCGCGGCGTCTGGGCAGTCTTCCGCTCGCGCTGCGCCATGCCGGATCCCATCTGGCCTCACCGTTCGCCGGCGAACGGTCGTTCGCCGCCTACCATAATGCGCTGCCGGATCGGATCCCGGAGTTGCTGGGCGGTGGCCGTGACACCCGTTCGACCGTGACCACCACATGGGATGTGTCCCTGGATGCCCTTGCTGGAGGTGGTCAGGCTCAAGCGAGGCCGCTGTTGCAGGTGCTGGCGTGTCTGGCGCCCTCGGTAGAGATCCCCACGATCGTCTTGGACGCCGCTGTCCTTGGCCGGGTATGCGGGCGGGCAGGCGCGGGAGCCGTACGGCCGGGTCTGGAGGCGCTGCGGTCGGTCGGACTGATTGAAATCAGGCCTGGCGGCGACGCTCCTCAGCCGGCTGTACTTGTCCATCCGCTGGTCGCCGATGTCAGCCGCCTACAGCTGTCGGCGGCTATCACCACGACCGCGGCCATGTTGGTGGGAACCGCTGCCAAGGCGGTTCACCACGACGATCCCCGGGACTGGCCGCTGTGGCTGAGCCTGCTGCCTCATGTGCAGGCACTGCTGGCACTCAATCCCGCGCTCTACGAGGAAGCCGGGCTCACGGCGGTGGCGCACGCCGCAGTACGTGCCTGCCTTACGCTAGCCTACAGCGGTGCCTATCAGGCTGCCCAAGATCTTGCTCATAAGGCACTGGTGCACGCGGCATGCCTCGGCGTCGACCACGAGATCGTGTTCCAGCTCCGCTGCCAGCATGCGATGGCGATCGGCAACCGCGGCGAACTCTCCGCGGCCGAGGCCGAACTCCATAACCTGGTCACGACTCAGGCCCGGGTGCTCGGCGCCAACCATCCCGACACCCTCACCAGCCGCTGCGTCCTGGCGCAGTGGATCCACGAGCGCGGTCGCTATGAGGAAGCGGCGGGCATTTTCCGCGACCTGATGCACGTATGGCTCGACGTCCTCGACCCTGACCATCCCGACATCTTGACGGCCCGGCATGGCATCGGCCGCATTTACGGGAGCCTAGGACGTTTCGTCGAGTCCGAGGCAGAGCTTCGCGAAGTGCTAGAGGCACGCTCGCTCGTGCTCGGTCCCCGCCATCCGGCCACACTCACCACCGCGTACTACGTGGCCCGCGCCATGAGCGGTCAGGGCCGGTACGCTGAGGCCGAGGCCGCCTACCAGGACCTGCTGAACACGCGGCTGCAGGTACTCGGCCCCGATCACCCCGACACGCTCAACACCCGCCATAACCTCGCCTGCGCCATCGGCCATCTGGGACGGCACGCTGAGGCCGAGACCGGCCTGCGCGATCTGCTGCAGACCCAAGTCCGCGTGCTTGGCCTACGCCATCCGCACACGCTGCTAACACGCCACGAGCTTGCCCGCCAAGCAGGCGAGGAAGGGCGTCACGTCGAAGCCGAGGAATGCCTCCGCCAAGTCCTCAAAGCCAGGCTGGAGGTACTGGGCCCCGAACACCGCGACACCCTGGCCACTCGCCTCCACCTGGCCCGCGCCATCACCGCATTGGGACGCCACGCCGAAGCCGAGACCGATCTACGCGACCAGGTGGATGCCAGAGAGCGGGTCCTAGGCGTAGACCATATGCACACTCTCCGGACCCGCCACGCTCTCCTTCGCGCCGTCGCAGCCCAAGGACGCTACGCCGAAGCCGAAGCGGGCTACCGCGGCATCTGCGAGGCACAGACCCGCACCCTCGGCTCAGATCACCCCGATACGCTCAACACCCGCCACGACCTGGCTCTTCAGGCCGACGAACAAGGCCGCCACGCCGAGGCCGCGGCCATGCTCCGCGACGTCCTCAAAACCCGGGCACAGATACTCGGGCCGCAGCACCCCCATACACGTACCACACTGCACGCGCTCACAGAATTGACACAACCCCCTATCCAGCCGTGATCTGTCCCCACCTGATCTGCGCGATGGGGTACGGCTCCCGCATCTGCCACGGGTGCTCACTGTCTGTAGCGGCTACCGTCTTGCGGCCGCTGCCCTGAGCTTCGCTTTTTACTTGTGCGGCCATCCCTCGGCGGGGCCATCGGCGTTGTCGATGGCCCCGCTGTCCTCTGCAAGTGATGAATGTCGTCCGCGTGGCTGTTATGCGGCTTTCTTGATGGCCGGGTAGCGCGGTGCCGGCTGCGAGCGGCGCCCTGGCGGTCGGCCTGGTGGGCGACCTGAGGGTTTCGGCGTGCTGGCCACGCGGGGCAACCGTGCAAGCAGAGGGCCGAAACCGCGACGGACCCTGCCGGGTGTGCGCCTGTTCGGCTGGAGGGGTGGCTGCCAGGGCAGCCGGTGCTCGGCGACGAGGAGCCGGGCAAGGCGGAGTTGGGTGTAGGCGGCGATGACCAGCCAGGTCCAGCGGTCGGCCTGCTCAGGCGTGCGGATCTTCGGGGTGGTCCAGCCCAGGGTCTGCTTGACGAATCGGTAGGTGTGTTCCTAATGAGGAAATCTGCATTAAGAGCACTTCCACCGCTTCGCCAAGTCCTACCTCGGCCTGGCCAGCGCACACCTGAGCTCGGCGGCGGCCACCGACCGGTGGGTGTCCCTGGCCATGGGGGCCTACGCCCAGCTACGCCTCGCCCGAAGCCTCGTGGACGACCTGCGCCGTCCCTGGCACCCACGCCCCGACCCGGGCAAGCCCCTCAGTCCCTGCAAGGTCCGCCTCGGCTTCCGCCGTCTCCGCGCACGAATCGGCACACCCGCCGACGCGCCTAAACCCGCCCGCCCCGGCCCAGGCCGCCCGAAAGGCTCGAAGAACCGCCCGAAATCCAAGCGACCACCCCACCGCAAGACCGACCACCACCAGCAAACACACAGAGTGACAACGAAAGCTTACAGTAAATCGCAAGCTGAGGCATTCCGACAGTTCTGATATCCGACTATGCCATTTTCAATTCCAGTCACGTCGAGGACGCGTGGCAAGCCGCCGCGACGCGGCGCGGGGCACGCCTGGAAGGACTGCTCCGATGATATGGAACCTGCGCCTGGTCGCCGCCAGCCACGGGATCTGGAAGGCCAGCGAGATGCAGCGCCGCCTGGCCGGGCACGGCCTGGTAATCAGCGCCGGGAAGATGTCGGGGCTCTGGTCAGGAAAACCCGCCAGCCTGAAGCTGGATGACCTCGACGTGATCTGCACGGTCCTCGGCTGCGGTATCGAGGAACTGCTGATCCCCGAACCGGAAACCGTCACTCCCGCCCAGCCCGCCGAACAGGAGCGGGAAGCGGCGGACGGCGGGAGCCACCGGGTCCGCCCCCGCAACCGCGGCGGCCGGTCGCTGCCTCCGCTGTGACCGCCTGGATACCCCCGGCATGCACCGCCTGCAGCAATCAGCCGACGTGGGCCCACCAGGCGCGGCGTTGCTGGTGGTGCGCCCATCCCGGCCAGCACGCCCCACGGTGCCGCCGCTGCGGATCATCTCACTACTTCACCGCCGGACGCTGCGAGGACTGCCATTTCGCCGGGGAAGGCCCCGCCAGATGCCTGGCCTGTTTCGCCTTCGGCGTCCACGGCAGCGGCCGGGTATGCGCCGTCTGCCGGGCCTTCGCCGGAGGCCGGACGGCCGGCCAATGCGCAAGCTGCTCTCGCGTCGTGGCCCTCAGGGGAGGGCACTGCCGCCTGTGCTGGAAGCAAGCCGCCTTCGCCCGCTCAGCAGGCGGCCATCAAGACATCCGCCGGTTCCTTGATCAGCCGATCCTCTGCCACCAGCTGTTCTTTGCCGGCATGGCCAGCTCCAGCCGGCCCTCTGGTCCTGGCCCGTGCGCGCCGCACGAGACCCAGGCACCGGACTTCCCGCAGCGTCCTGCGGCGTCTGCGGCGCCCCTGGTGCTGTTCGAGCTCTCGCCGCGTGACTTCTCCCGGTTCCGCCGCGAGGACGCCGACCTGGCCAATCCGTGGCTGGTCTACGCCCGCCACCAGGCCCGCCTGCACGGCCAGGCCCACGGCTGGACCACCCAGATGCGCCGGTGCGCCGATCGTGGCCTGATCGCCGTGCTGTCCGGCCACGCCAGCGGCGAACGCATCCGCCGCAGCGACCTTGCCACCTCCGAACGCACCAACAAGATCTTCGGCCCCCGCCTCGCCGACATCCTCGGCCTGCTCGGCCTGCTGAACGACGACCGCCTTCCGGCCCTCGACACCTGGATCACCACAACGACACGCGGGCTCACGCCCGGCATCCGTGACGACGTTCACCACTGGCTAACCTCGATTCCCGGTCAGGTAATTGAGTTGAGGTTCTCCCGGGTGGTGGTCATCGTGGCGGGAATCGGAACCGCAGG
>WNGJ01003323.1_pt1 | contig 24948 bp, 24 predicted proteins | sample 5400611 | NCBI WGS metagenome assembly WNGJ01 (sample SAMN13153375, study PRJNA577476) | soil metagenome | isolation source: 40 cm soil or saprolite under Garry oak tree replicate 1 | place: USA:California | collected 2016-06-15
GCGGCGCCCAGCCCCATCACCGCCCGGGCCGCGATCAGTTGCGCCGGGGTGGTGGTGAACCCGCCGGCCAGGCTGGCGGTCCCGAACACGGCCAGTCCCGCCAGCAGCATCCCCTTGCGTCCGAACCGGTCGGACAGACTGCCGAAGGTGAGCAGCAGCGCGGCGAAGACCAGGTTGTAGGCGTCGACCACCCACTGCAGCTGCGTAGTGGTGGCGTGCAACTGGCGCACCATGGCCGGAAGTGCCACGTTCACCAGGGTCGTGTCCAGGTTGACCAGGAACGCTGCCAGCAGCAGCGCAACAAGAATCACGGGCTTGGATCGCATGGCTGAGAAACTCCGGCAGTTAGGTGTTAACCGTGGGCTGGAGCCGCCGGGCGTCAATCGTGACGCCGGCGGAGTAACCGGCCCGGCCCAGGTAGGTGAAATAGGCCAGCGACAGCACCAGCAGCACCCCGGCGTGCGCGTGGCCCGCGGCGAAGAACCGCTCGCGGAAGCCGCCGAGCGCGCCGCGCCCGGTGAGGAACCCCAGCAGCGCCCAGCCGCCGTACTCGACGGTGACCAAAGACAACAGCACGATGATCGGGAACAGGCGGTCAGCGGCGTAGTTCAAGCAGTTGCCCGACGCCCATGCGGGTTATGAGCCCTTGCTGGTGCTGCAAGGCGTGGTCATGCGGTGGCTTGCTGGCTGGCCAAGGCCGCTATGACGGCCCGGTGGTGCTACCCAACGCCACAACCCGAGTGACCAGCCAACCAAGCCCTGCCCACGTCATCGCGAGCATCGTGTGTCAGCGTCGCCCCGAATTGGACATTCTGCGCCGGGCCACTGGGCACGCAAGCCCGGCTATCAACCGCACGGAATCGTTATACGGGTGATCGAAGATCAGATCACTACCCTTCGGCCGTATAACGCTAGATACACGGGTGGTCATCGCTCAAAGTTTCGAAGAGATATGCGGAGATGATCACCCGTGTATCACTCGTTCGGTGCGGCTTACGAGCGTGAGCTCGCTGCCGTCGCGGTCGATGCATAACCAGGTGTTATGCATCGCGGCGCTATTTGGCCTGAAGCCCCTGGGGCCGGGCCTCTCCCCGGATCTGGCCAGACGCAACCACGACGCTAAAAGAGCGCGACACCGGTAAGCGCTGCCAGCCGGTCCATCAACTGGTCCTGGAAAGCCGCGTCACGGGCTTGTGGTGCGGGCGCCTGGCGCTGCCGGTGGTACCAGTAGCCGCCGCTCACGGTTGCGGCGGCGTCGTTGCTGACGGCGAGCCATGTCTGGGTGAGATAGCCCATCTCCAGATTGCCGGTTGCCGCAGGGCCGCCCATCTTGGTCGGGACCCAGCCCGGATCGACGGCGTTGCTGAGCACTTCCGGCCAGACGCGCGCAACGGTGAGCGCGAGCGCGGTGACGTGGAGCTTGCTCTCGGCGTACGCTCGTGCGGCGTTCCAGGACCGCCCGGTCCAGTCGAGGTCCCGGAGGGACCCGGCTGCTGCGTGATGCAGTCCGCTGCTGAGGTAGATGAGCCGATCCGGGCGGCCGATCAGCGCGGTGAGCAGGTAGGGGGCGAGGGTGTTCACGGCGAGAGTCGTCGCGTGACCTTCGGCGGTCGCGGCGCGGGACGGCTCGAGGTAGACGCCGGCATTGTGGATAACAGCGTCCATCCGGCCGATCTGGTTCACCTGGCCGGCGAGTTCCCGGGTCTCGGCTTCGCTGCGCAGGTCGCCGGTGACGACTCCCGCGGCGTCCGGGGCGAGATCGCTGAGCGCCGCCGCCCGCTCGATAGTGCGGGCGTGCAGGACGACGTCATGGCCCTGGCCTATGAGGACACCGGCGGCGGCGCGGCCGAGTCCGTCGGTGGAGCCGGTGATGAAGATGCGGGGCACGGGATCATTCTCCCGCCGGAGGTGTGCTGGTACCGAGGCGGTGCCGGGCAGATGGCCCGGAGAACCGGGTTTACCGCGCCCGGGCCGGAGAGATTGATCTTGGTTCCGGGCGCCTTGAACTGGTCCATGACCTGCGCGGCCGCGCCTGCCCCTGGCCGGTCACGATGAGCTTCACCACTGCCGGCCGCACCGGCCCGGATGAGTACCTGGCCGCCAGCAGCCTTACCGGCAACTTCCCGGTGGAACCGCCAAGCTGACAGGGCGCTTCGCTCCCGCTGAAGACTCGATCCAGCACCTGCACATCCCACCCTGATCACAGGCCAAGCCGACCGGCCAGCGAAAACGCGCGCACGCGAGACCCGCCTAATGTACAGATCATTTCATGATCAACTGCGAACCTGCTGATAGACATCATTAATGCTTGCTAGACAGCAAAAATTAGAACACATTACTGGCGCAAAATCGGTGCGTGTTATGTCCGTTTCCGGCAGTTGGGCCGGGTAGTGACCCTGACTTTTCTCTGACCGACGGGTTTGCCCGACCTGCGCAAACACGGAACCGGGGCCGCGCCTGGGACGCCGGTCACTACAGGTAGTCCCCGCACAAGCATGTTCGTCTAGGGCCTGTCTCGAAGTACGTCCAGACAGGCCCTAGTGCCGCGTGATCCTGTACCCATCCGCTCGGCGGCCGACGCCGTATTCCTCTCAGAAGGCGCACTCAACCTGTGATCACCGCCGGAGGCGAACATGAACCGCACCACCACAACAGGCCGCGGCCGGGCCATCGCCGCCGCGCTCATCGCCGGCAGCGCCCTGGGAATGGGCGGAGGGCTGGCCGCGGCCGGCCACGCGCCTGCCCACGCCGCAGCCGCCGTTCTCGCTGGTAGCGGCGACAACACCCCCGACACCGTCCAGGACAAATTCCCCATCATCAGGGACACCGACGACGCGCGTGCATTCGACGGGCTCTTCTACTAGTCCGTCAAGCGGCCCTGACGAGGCGGGGATCGGAGCGCTGCACCCGTGGTGGCCAGGCGCGAGGCGCCCCTGACGTGCATCAAGGGTCCGGGAAGGTAGCACCCGCCCGCCAGGCTGCCAGCAGGCAAAGCTACCCGGATCCGTAACGGGAGGCTCCGTGAGGAAACCGGATTAGGCGTGCGTACACTGCTCGTCTTGTGGGTTGCTGACCACACGTTGACGGAAACCACGGGTCAACAAAGAGATAAATGCGTATGCGTTTGAGCTGCTTACCGGCCGTCGTACGGGGCATCTCGGCGCAGACGGATGGACGTAAAGGGCCGGGTCGTTCCCGAGCCGCATTAAGACTAAATCGATCTGGTGTGTTTGCGCAGGGCTTGGCTCGCCGCTGTGCGCAACCTGCAGCGATGACCCGTCACGCCAGCTCGCCTCACCACGCTGCACGGCAGCAGTGTTATTTCAGCTGGAGGAGACCGATTGAGTTGTGGTGGGGGTCGGTGAACCAGGCGGCGAGAGCGAACCCGATGTCGGCGATGCCGTCGACGGTGTTCAGCTCGAGGAGATCCTCGATTTTGACGCCTCGTGCCCGGAGTTCGGCGACTTCGCCAGCGATGTCGTCCACGCGCCAGGTGGCCTTGGTCGCCTGGTCGGCTGTGCCGGTCGTGCTTTTGGTGACGATCAGCCGGCTGTCGCCCCCACATCGGAAGGTGAGGAACTGCTCGTCTTCGCGCAGCACCTCAAGTCCAAGCTTGCCGCCATAGAACCGGCGGGCCACGCCAAGGTCGGTCGCGAGCAGCATCACGTCGACGGGGTGATCACCAAGCATCCGAAACCTCCTTGTCAGCAACCGCTGGGTCATCGCCGGCGGGTGAGTACAGCCATCGGTGCAGCAGCCAGGTCATGCGCGGCATGACCACCCATGTCATCAGCGACACCGTCACCAGCGTCGTCACCGCCAGCCGGGGAACCAGTGGCAGGTGCCCGATCAGGGGCGCCGATACGACGACGACAAGGGTGATCAGCGGGAAGATCGTCACCCAGGTAAGCACGGCCATCTTGTACGCCGGAGGCGGAGGCGCACCGGGCAGTGCGGGGAGGGTGAACCAGCTCTCCAGTCCAGTGAGGACCTGCGTCCGCATCGGACCGGCGACATGGGGCTCGGCGCGGTGTAGCCACGCCGCGCGCTCGCCGGAGTCCAGCCAGCCACGCAGATGGGCGGGTGAGTCGAAACGGTAGACGATCCGGTACTCGCCGCCCGCGCCGCCGGCGGGGCGGAAGACTTCTTCGCCGAGATATCCGGGGAAGGCCTTTGCTGCGTCGCTGATGCCGACCAGGAACTTCTCATAGGCCGCCTCGTGCCCCGGCTTGACTCGCCGGGTCACCGTCGCGGTGACCGGCTTCGCCGCGTCGGTCGGCAGCTCAGGCTCCGAACTCACCGGGTTGGTCCCTTTCCGCCATTACCGCCCCAGCTCCGCCGTTACTGCCCGAGTGCCGCGATGACCAGGCGTGCAGCGGCGGCGCCGGAGTACTGCTGCTGCCCGGTCACCAGCAGCCCGTCGCGTACCGCGTGCGGGCGGAACCTGCCCTGGACGATGAAGTTGGTATCTGGCAGGTCGCGTGCTTCGTCTTCGATGCGGAACGGCTGTATCTTCTGCCCTACGAAGGCGTCCGCGTAGTCCTCCTCGGAGTTGGCGAAGCCGGTCCAGGTCTGGTCCTTCACCAGCAGGTCGCCGTTGGGAAGCCGGGCCTTCAGCAGGATGCACGTGGCATGGCAGACGACCGTTATGACTTTCCCGGCCTCATGGGCCGAGATGGCCAGGTCATGCACCCGCTTGTCGTGGTAGAAGGTGTACATCGGAGCTTGCCCGCCGATCATGAAGACGGCGTCGTAGTCGTGGACCGAAATCTCCGCGAGAGCCTTGGTGTCTTCGACCAGCTTGATGTGACGGGGGGAGTTAACGAAGCCGAGTGTGATGAGGTCGGAGGCCGAGTAGCCAGACTCGTCCCGCGGATCGCTCCATGGGTCGGCGGAAAGGCTGCCACCGTCCGGGCTAACGATGTCTACGTCGTAGCCATGTTCCGTGAACTCCCAGTACGGGTGGGTGAGCTCGGCCCACCAGAAGCCGATTGGCCACCCGGTCTGACCGGACACGGCCGGGTTGGAGGCGAGGAGAAGGATCCTCCTGCTGATCAGGGTGTCAACTGCGGTCGTCACGTGATGACGATAGAAAGGATCAGCGGGCGCCGTAATGTACGTTCTTGCGGTCGTCGGCGTAGCGGCCGGGCGCGACGCCGACGAGGCGCTTGAAATGCCGGGTGAAGTGGCTCAGATCGAAGAATCCAGTCTCGCTCGCGACGCGGCTCACGGGCAGCCCTCGCAGAAGCAGCCGCTTGGCGTGGGCGATGCGCACCTGGACCTGATAGGCGTGAGGAGGCATGCCCACCTCCTGCTGAAACAGCCGGGCGAGGTGAAATGGGCTTAGGGCCGTCACCTGTTCCAGCTCGAGCAGGGACACGTTTGCGGCGTAGTTGTCCTCAAGGTAGGCGCGTGCGATTTGCGCGGCTCGGCGTGGCCCAGTCGGTGATTCGCGCACGCCTGGCGTGCGGGTGTGGCGGCGCACCAGAGCGCCCAGCATCGACAGCAGAGCGATGTCCCGGCCAAGTTGTGCTGACACGCCTTCGAACGCCACGTGCAGTCGCAGAAATCGCTTGCTCAGATCGTCATCGCAGAGCACCGCATCGGCGAAGAAAGGCATCCCGGACCGGCGGCTACCCATCGCCGTCGCCACCTCACGAAGCTGGTCCGGACCGGCGTAAAGCACCCGGTACTGTGTCAGCTCCTGACGGTCCTCCGCTTCTGACGTCGTATGCACTTCGTCAGGCATCAGAACGCTCAGCGTGCCAGGAGGCACGACAATCCAGCCTCCGCGGTAGCGGTATCTGCTCGCCGAGCCGAAGCACAAGCACAGCTGATACTCCTCATGGGAGTGGCTTGGTACCGTGCCCGCCGGCCCTGGAGGATAGCGGTACCACTCGAGGATGACGTCGTGGTAGATGCGAGCCCGGACGTCTTGGGCGTCGCTGTCCGCCGGCGGCCCGCTCCTGCTGCGATCGGCCATGACCGGATGCTACGCGGTTTTCCGGATTCACCACGGGGCCAGCCTCGAGCGCACAATAGCTTTCGCCGACCCGCACCCGCTGGCTATTGGGGCCTTCGAGCAGATCCGCGCCGCCTGAGCAGCGACCGTACCCGCGGATCCGGTACAGCAGATCGGCACCACCGCGTCGCTCCCGGCCGCTATGCAGACGCCCCGCATCGGCCCTGGAGCGGCACAGCGCGGTGCTGGCATTCCTAGCCAGTCTCGCGACGTGGTCACCAGATGCCAGGCCGCCCGGTTCCTGCCCGGCCGCAAGGACCCGGCGGTACGCAAAGACCTGGAACGCATGCGCGACGAGATAACGAGGAATATTTCGCCAGATGAGCTGGCGGTGGTGGCTGGCATAGGCAAATACCAGTTCGTCCGCCGCTTAAGGCCTCGAACGGTATTCCGCCGCACTCATATCAGGTGGCGTTGCGGGTTGGCCTCGCACGGCGGCTCCTCGAACGCGCCAGCGGGCCACCAGCGTGGCCGCCCTGGTCGGTTTCGTCGACCAGAGTCACCTCAACCGCCACTTCCGGCGGCGTCTCGGCATGACGCCCGCACGATACGCCAGTGCCGTCTCGCGCAGCCCGGAAACGGCCGTCACCGGGGTTGTGGCGGCTGGATGCGCCAAGTGCGCGACCGGGCCGCCGGGCGAACCTGGCACGTCGCCTTTGTAGTAGCGGATCTGTGCCGGGCCATCGACGATCATGACGCTGTGGGCGCGGTGAGTGTGCTCCGGCTCGCGATGCCCGGCAGGGATGGTCACCTCAAGCACGCGCACATCCTCGTTCTCCAGCAGCACACGGTGTGACTCGGGCGCTGCCACCACCGCGTCCATCGATGGCGGCCAGTCCCAGCTGTCCTCCGCGGCCATGGGGCCTCCTTCGGTTCACGGTGCGGCCACGTTATTGTCGGCGGGCTGCCCGCCATCGCAAGCGTAACGGCCGGCCCCGGGCAGCCCAGATCGCTGGAGATTGCCGGAATCCAGAGGGCAGACAGCCCGCGCCAGCCAAGAAGACCTGCTGGTCCTACCCGGCCGGCCCACCCGTCCGCGCGGTGGCGACATGGCTTGCCTGGGAAGCTGGATGCTTGCTAGGTGGAAGCCAAGGTGTCGAGTCCGCTTCTCATGGGCTGGTCCGGCCGCTTTCCGCGCTCGATACCGCGCTGGCCGAGGCGGGCCGCGGTCGTCCGTCTGCCGTTTGCGATCGGTGGGAGGCCGGGGTGGGAAAGACCCGGCTGGTGAACGAGTGACGAAACTCCCGAGCGTGGGGTACCGTGCCATTTCCGGTGTTCTTCCGGCTTTCTTCCTGGCGGCTTGCCTAACGTCACCATGCGACAGCGGGCTGCCGTCGGCGTTCCCCTCATCTACCGGGCGCTTCGGAAGGAGACGCGCATTGAGGTTCGGGAGAAGCTGGCGGCGGCTGCCCTGGGAACAATCACTGCCCGCGGGAAACTAACATCGCGCAGTCGGCCCGCTCAGCGGGCCGGCGGCGCCAGCCCTCCCGGCTGCCGGGGGTTTGCCGGCAGAACTCCCGGAATGCCCTATAGGATCGGTGACCTGACCGGAGGTCGCAGGCGACAAGGTTCACGGGGGCCGTGATGTGGCGGCTGTTCCTGCCCCGCGCGGTAATGGGGCTCCTTATGCTGGGCTACCTGTTCGTCAGCATCGCCAGTCACTGGATCCCGCTGAGCAGCGTGCTCGAAGGGCCAGTGGCACTGGCAGGATGGCTCGCGATCGCCGTCCCGCTCGTGTTCGCTGAATGGCTTTATCGCTGGCTTCCTGACGGCGATGGCGTGATCACCCGGTCGGGAATGCGCTGGTTCCGGATCATGCACCTGGCTTTCTTCGCCGCTGCGGGACTGGCCTTCTGCTTCGCCGTCTCCGGGAACCTCTCGCTGGCCTGCCCGCAGCACGCGACCTCGTGCGTGAAGATCGACAACTGGAAGATGTCCGGCGGCCACTACTATCGTCAGCATCCCTACGACAGCGCGGGGGACGACGACCCCGGGGCGGCGTGGGTGGAGATAAGCCGGCCGGAGTATGTCACCGAGGTCGGGACGCGCGTGCGTCAGGCCGCGCCATTCGGCGTCGGCATGCTGTGCTTCGCCTGGGTCCTGTATGGTGGCGACGCGGAATACACCGGGACTCGCGGATCCAGCCGCTACGCGACGTGGCTCAGGTGGCGCCGGCGGCCGGGCCGTACCGGGAGCGGCGCCACTGGCCGGGGCGCGTGACCGGGGTGGAAAGACTGGAGAGCTGGCGGGCAGGTCGGCCGGGATCGGAGCGTGCGTCCGGTCTGGCCGGGGAGCCCGGCGATCAGGAGGGCTGGCGCCGGATGCGGGCCCAGGCGGCGGCGGATGGCGGCGAACTGGCCGGGGATGGCGGCCAGCCGGCCTGGAACAGGTCACGTCGATATACATAGCCGGTCAATATGTATGCGGCTGCCATGAAACCAGAGCCGAGTTCCAGACGTAAATAATCGGCGATCTGACCGTTCGTTTTCCGAAACGATCGTCACGTTAGGTTAGAAGCACCGGTAGCGGGGATGCGCGCGTAACCGCTTTTATCTGTTCGGCAATTCAGTGTCAGCACGGCCGCCCGATTCCTCGCCGCTGAGAAGTGGCTTCCCCGTTCGTGGCTCGCTCGCTGGCACCTAAGTTCAGCGTCGTGGGCTGGTGGATTCAAGCGAGAGTGGCAGCGTCACCCATGGCTAGGCTGGGCATAGTTCGAGCTTGGTTTCTGCCTTGTTGGGCGGGGTGAGGACGATGGATTACCAGAGGCTGGCCGTTCACCGGGCCATCGTTGTTGTTGACGTCGAGGGGTTCGGGGACCAGCGTCGCACCAATCCGGACCAGGTGGCAGTGCGCGATGGCTTGTATCAGGCGATGCAGGACGCGTTCGGCCGGGCGGGGATCCCGTGGGATAGCTGCAGTCACGAGGACCGCGGTGACGGAGTGTTCGTTTTGGTTCCTGCTGAGGTACCGAAGGCCTTGCTGGCGGAAGCGCTGCCGTCGGCGCTGGTGACGGCGCTACGGGCGCATAACGGTGGTCATCCGGGGCCGGAGCAGATCCGGCTGCGGATGGCACTGCATGCCGGGGAGGTCCATTACGACCAGCACGGGGTGACCGCGGTGGCGGTCAACTTGGCGTTCCGGCTGTTGGAGGCAGATCCTCTCAAGACGGCACTCGCTAGCTCCTCAGGCGTGCTGGCGGTCATCGTTTCGTCATGGTTCTTCGAGGAGGTGGTGCGGCATGGAGGTGCCGCACCCGGGTATCGCCGGGTCGAGGTGGCGGTGAAGGAAACGACGACTATCGGTTGGATCTGCCTGCCGGATCAGGTGTTTCCGTCGGCCTGGTCCGGACCAGTCGATCAGTGGGCGCCGCGCATGGCGGTTCGCCGCTCGCTTGGCGATATTGAGACGCTGCTGTCTTTGTCGTCCGGGCGACAACCGGCAGATATCGTCTTGGCTTTGTCGAACGCGTACCGGGCAGTGTTGGGGCGGCCGATCTTGGCCGAGGACCAGACTCTGACTGGCGTACGGCTGCCGACTCTGGAGGAGATTTATCTCGATCCCGATTTCCGCGTCAGCTTGGTTCGGTCAGGGGAATTGTCTTCTGGCGAAGAGTGGTGGGCTGAGATTCCGGTTCGCTGTGATCTTACGGAGTATCTGGGCGATTTCCTGACGTCGCCGGAGGCAGTGACAGCACCTTTGGTGGTTCTGGGCCAGCCAGGAGCGGGGAAATCGGTTCTGACGAAGGTGCTGGCGGCCAGGCTGCCGCCGAGCGGTTTCATGCCGGTACGAGTAGCGCTGCGCGAGGTGCCCGCTGAGGGCGAGGTCCAAGACCAGATCGAGTATGCGATCCGCGCAGCGACCGGCCTTCGCGTGGATTGGCCGGACGTGGCGCGGGCTGCGGGTGCCGCTGTCCCGGTAGTGCTCCTGGATGGCTTCGACGAATTGCTCCAGGCTACGGGCGTAAATCAGTCTGATTACCTTCGTAAGCTCGCCAAGTTTCAGCAACGCGAGGCTGACCAGAGTCGGCCAGTGATTGTGCTTGTTACGAGCAGGACTGCCGTCTCCGATCGGGTCCGCTATCCGGATGGCACGATCGCGTTGCGGCTTGAACCATTCCGCGATGACCAGATTGCGAGCTGGTTGCAGACCTGGAATGCCAGCAACGAGCAACTTATTACAGCCCGCGGCCTGAGGCCCCTCACCGCTGAAGTCTTGTCGCGTCACCAGGCGCTCGCATCAGAGCCATTGCTGCTGCTGATGTTGGCGATGTACGACGCAGATGCTAACGCGCTGCAACGGGGGAACGGCCCAACTGAGGAAGGAGGCATCGACGAGACTCGCCTTTATGAAGAGCTTCTTACCTCCTTCGCCGCCCGGGAGGTCGCGAAGTCCCGGGATGGCGCGTCGGCCGGTGAGCTGTCGGCCCTTGTGGAGCAAGAGCTTCAGCGACTATCGCTGATTGCCTTCAGCATCCTTAACCGCCGTCGGCAGTGGGTTACCGAGGCAGAACTGGACGCGGACCTAGCCGCGCTGCTCGGGCTCCCCGCCGCACAGCATTCCGGCTTCAGAACGCCGCTGACGCAAGCAGAAATTGCTATCGGCCGGTTCTTCTTTGTGCAGCGGGCGCAAGCGGTCGTCGAAGGTTCGCGCATGCAGACGTTTGAATTCCTACATGCCACCTTCGGAGAGTACCTAGCCGCCCGGCTGACGGTTCAGCTAGCGACCGACCTGCTAAGGCGTCGTTCTTCGCTCATGGTTGGCACAGCCATGGCCGACGACGATCTCCTCTATGGGCTTTTGTCCTTTGCTCCGTTGTCCTCCCGGCAAATACTCCGGTTCGTGAAGAGCATATGCCAACGGCAGGTACCCGATAATGACCGTCGAAGGCTCGCCGAACTTCTCATCAACGTCCTTGAGGCCAGCCAGAACAGAACGGAACATCGCTATAGCGCATACCGGCCCGCTTCGCTTCCGACTTCGTCTAGGCATGGCGTCTATAGCGCTAATCTAGTTATCCTCATACTCGCCCTTGAGCCCACCGTGTCTGCCAGCCGACTCTTTCCCGGCTCCAATGCATATAGCGAGCCTTCGGGCATGTGGCATCGACGGGTCCTTCTCTGGCGCTCCGCGATGACTGAACCTGACTGGACGGACCTAGCTCTCGCCCTCTCCATCCGGCATACCTGGCTCGGTGGCATCCGCGATCTTGAGATCAGCCTCTCCGCGACTCCCCGCGGGAACCCAGAACCTATTGAGCCGTACTGGCATTACCGCTACCCTCCCTTCAACCTAGACCGGCCCCAAGCTCAATGGCATCGGCCATACTGGGCCGACATCTTCCATAAGATGGACATCTCTAGTGGCACTAATGACTCGGCGGTACGTCATGCGGTCGAGCCGCTATTCCGCTGGATCGGGGCCAGCATCACGACCTTCCACGGATCGCCAAGCGGGCACGCCTCTTCCATAGCAAACGACCTGATGCACCTGTGGCTATCTCGCGTACTAGACTCCGGCAATACTGATCTTGCCGACGCTTACGATCGGTTTTCGATAGTATTCGATTCGCGCCCTCTATGGGATGCGCAGATGCAGGTCGACGCGATCAAGCTAGTCCTTAGCTTCCTGCAGCTTGACGCGCCGCGCCTTCCAGCAACGGCGGTGGCCCGGTACCTGAAGGCTGCCTTGGAGCTTGCAGGCCAGGATGAAACGGCACTTCGGCTTATACTCGAAGCCGGACTATCCGCATTGCGTACAGAATCAGTGGATGACGATCAACGTGAGATGCTTACGCAAATAGTCACTGACACGCTGTCCGCTATGCGGAAGCACAGCCTGTCAGCAGCTTTGCTAGCGTGGCTCGTCCTGCATAGGGGTGGCATCGCATACGCTCATCTTTTCGGGGAAGATCCCGGATCGTTCATGGCAAAGGTCGCAGCCTCGCAGATTCCTCAAATGCACCCTGACATGGTTAAGCAAGCCCATTCACTGATGACGGCCTGGTACCGGGATTCCAGCTTAAATATCTAACATCTCGCGTTCGAGGATGGTGACGCTCACGCGGCTAGGGTGACATGCCGCCGCGTCTCGCCCTACGATCCGCGTCCCTCAGGGAGTCCGTTTTGCTCTCCGGCGACCCGGCAGCGCGGGACTTGCTGCACACGGTGTTTCCTCTGTGGTGTATGTGGTAGCTGGAGTGCGTGATTACAGCGCCCCCCGAATCAGGGCTGCCGGAGAGCTCCGGGGTTATCACGGCGCCCGGTCCGGGTGACGGTCCCGGCTCGGGTCCCGGTATTGATGTGCTAGCGGCCTGGGCGGAACAGAACCGCCGCCGGGCAGCGGAGCCGGGGCGCGGCCGGTTGCGGTTTGCGTTTTACGGGCGGGTGTCGACCGAGGACTGGCAGGATCCGGTGACGTCGCGGGCGCGGCAGCGGGACCAGGCGGCCGCGCTGGCAGCCGGGCACGGGACGATCGTGGCGGAGTTCTTCGACGCGGGGGAGAGCCGGACGCTGGCGTGGGCGCGGCGCCCGCAGGCCGCCGCCCTGGTCGCGGCGCTGGCCGATCCGGACCGGGGATGGGACGCGGTCGTGATCGGCGAATACGAACGGGCCTTTTACGGCAGCCAGTACGCCTCAATAGCACCGCTGTTCCGTCATTACGACATCCAGCTGTGGATGCCGGAGGCGGGCGGCCCGGTCGGGAACGGCGAGGATCACGAGCAGCTGATGCTCGCACTGGGCCTGCAGTCCAAGCGGGAGATCACCCGGACCCGGATCCGGGTCCGCACCGCCATGGCCACCCAGACCCGCGAACAAGGCCGGTACCTCGGCGGCCGCCCGCCGTACGGGTACCGGCTGGCCGACGCCGGGCCGCACCCGAACAAGGCCCACGCGGCGTGGGGCCGCCGGGCGCACCGGCTCGAGCCGGACCCGGCCACCGCGCCGGTGGTGGCGTGGATGTTCGCCCAGCGACTGGCCGGCCGCAGCGCCGCGCGGATCACGAGGGCCCTGAACGATGCCGGGATCCCATGCCCGTCGGCCGCCGACCCGGCCCGGAACCCGCATCGAACGGGATCAGCATGGACGCTGCGGACGGTAGCGGCAATCCTAGCCAACCCGCGGTACACCGGTCGGCAGGTCTGGAACCGGCAGCCCACCGATCGCGACCTGGTTGACCCGGCCAATACCGGGCTCGGGGAAAGGCAGGTGCAGCGGTGGAACCTGCCCGAGGGCTGGGTCATCTCCCGTAAGCCCGCGCATCCGGCGCTGGTCAGCGAGGCCGACTTCATCGCGGCCCAGGACGCCACCGCGCCGCGTGGCCCGGCAGGCCCGGCAACCCGCCAGTACCTGCTGGCCGGGCTGCTCTCGTGCGGACGGTGCGGTCGGCGGCTCGAGTCGGCCTGGTCCAACGGCAAGCCCGCCTACCGATGCCGCCACGGCTACACCAGCGCCAGCCGTCCGGAACCGAGCCGGGCCAAGAACACTTACGTCCGGGAGGATCAGATCCTCCCGCACCTGGCCGCCATAGCCATTCTCCTAGGCGAGGATCAAGCGCCTCCTGACGGCGCCATGCGGATCGTGGCTTCCGGTGAGGCGGGGGCTCTGATCGACCAGTTGCGGGCCGCAGGCATCACTCTTACCTATGACCCGGACAAGCGGACCCTTCGCGCCGGCGGCAGCAGTGTCGCGGCGGTCGCCGTAGGCCAGTGCCGCTGACACCACTAGAACGACATCACGGGAAGGAGGAAGAGACAACAGCCAAAGCGCCCGCCCCCGGCCGCGGGCCGGGCCCGGGTGACGATCCTGCATACCCGCAAACAGCAGGCTATGGGGATTTAACGTGTCCGAGGGACTTGAACACGGAAACCGGTGAGATCTCCCCGGATCGGGGAAATCATGCAATAAAAGTAACACGACCGGGACGGATGGACGCATGTACTCCACGGCGTGTTCGGTGTTTCGTCCGCCACCTGGCCCTGTACATGGTCGGGGCGCCAAATGCGGGCGTCTTCTTCCCGCCGTTGTCCGCGCGGCTTCCGCAGCCGGTGGGGCAGTGCCATGCGAGTTCAGGAGCCGGGCTCCGCAGGTCGCTCAGGGCTGCCTTCCGTGATGAGCATCGCGGGCGCGTAAGGCATCGCTCCGTACGAGAGCACCTTCGCCGGTGCAGGCAGCCGCGTGCAGAGTAGGTCGTCCGGCGCGTGACGATCAGGCACTTCTGCTCATGCCGAATAGAGCATGGACCTAAGCGCTGCTTACGCCTCTGCCGGCTGCGCCGATTGAGCCGGACTCTTGGCGTTGTTTGGGAGCTGCAGCGAGGGAACTGCGGCGCTTTGCGTCGAATCTATAGCCTTCGTAAATTGATAGACTATGCCGATTGAAGACGCAGCCGCCAGCCCTACGAGGAATTGGCTTCCGCCGCTAATCTGGCCCAGGTTCTTATTGCCGAACATGAAGGCCGACGCGAGGTCAGTGTGCGCGACTGCGAAAGTCGTAGCAACGCCAATCGCCCACGCCAAGATCTGGCTGAAAACGCTCGACCAATTAGTCACCAGGGCGAAGCGAATGAAGTTAACGATTGTGTAGGCCACGGTTCCGAGTGCGACAAGTTGGGTCAGATCTGGCATGTCAGGCCTCTCATTCTTGCCAGGGAATATCGTTGCGACTCCGAGAACAGGTGTTCTGGATCGTAAGTTACTGCCGGACCGTATTCCGGCAGATTCAGCGATAGAGGGCAAGCTCCGTTTCCCACCGCTGGCAGTGCCTACGGTCTCGTCTTCACGGAGGCCAGCCAAGTGTCATAAATACTGGCGGGACCACGTTAGTAAGATAATTGTCACCGTAGTGCTACATGCTGACGGCAGCCAAGGGGAGTGATCGAAACGATTCTGACGCAGCAGACAGGATGTCAGCCCGGATCGCTATGGCGTCGGCAGCCGCATCCACGAGGTAGCGGAAACGCCTTGTGCAGAATTTCACAAGCCGCTTCCGCGGAAACGCGCTCTCCCGCCGCGTTGGGCGCGCTAAGCGTCTTTGCGGTAGTGCGCTGATCGGCTTGTCGGGGATGATGATCCAGCCCTCGGCTATGGCTGCGGCCAGGTCGTCTCCTGCGGGCGGGATCGTCTGGCCCAGGGCCGCAGAGCGGGCTGTCATCGCGGCGATGACTGCATCGAAGATGTCGTGTGACCGGCGCATAGCCTGCTCGTGGGTCGTGCAGTCCAGCCACGGCGCTTCATCCAGGAGATGATCGACGAGACTTGCCAGGGCGCCGGTGCCGGTCTCCTGCTAGTAGCCGCGGTGATCCAGGCCCCAGCTGCGCAGTGAGGCGGACGGTGAGCGGACTTGGGCGCGAATGCCGCTAGCGTAGCGGCTGGCGGCAGGCCGAAGCCCAAGTTCCGGCGCATAGATCGGAGGCGCGCATGGGCGACCGGATTCACGCAGGCGCGTACAGACTGACATGGTCTGATGAGTTCGATGGCGCACCGGGAACCCTGCCGGACAGGGGGACCTGGCAGGCCGAGACCGGCGGATCCGGGTGGGGAAACCAGGAACTGCAGTATTACACCGGTGAGCCGGGGCAATGCCGCCCTGGACGGGGCCGGGAATCTGGCCCTCGTGGTCCGGCGGGTTGACCCGGAACTGGCCCGCCGGCGGTACAGCGGCTGCGGGTATACCTCCGCGCGGCTGATCAGCAGGGACCGGGGTGTCGTTGCGGTACGGGCTAATACAGGCGCGGATAAGGATCCCGCGTGCGCGCGGGATCTGGCCCGCGTTGTGGATGCTCGGCCAGGATATAGGCCGGTCCGGCTGGCCCGGTTGCGGTGAGATCGATGTCATGGAGCATTTCGGCACCGGCCCGGCGACGGTACACGGGACCGTCCACGGGCCGGGATACTCCGGGCGGGGCGGCATCAGCGCGTCGCGTGCGGTCGGCCCATCGCTCGGCCGCGACTTTCACGTGTACTCGGTCGCCTGGGACCCCGGCAAGATCGCCTGGTATGTCAACGACGAGCTGTATCACGCCGTGACCCCGGCGGACCTGAACGGGGAACCCTGGGTCTTTGACCACGATTTCTTCCTGCTGGTAAATATCGCCGTCGGCGGCACCGCCTCGGTTCCGCCAGGTAAGTCAGTGACCTTCCCGCAGACGATGCTGATCGATTACATCCGGATCTATGAACCAGCGGCAAGGCGGGCCTGACGCCGCCTGCCGGCCCGCCACCCGCTGGCACCGCACGACGGAACCCCGTGCTTACTCTCATTCCGCGAGGAGGGCTTCTGGGTTGCGGCACTGCGGCCTCATCCTGGGGCGCGGTTGGTAATCCGAAGATAGTAACCAGCGGGATCAACAGCCATCGACCGGGTGGACCAGTGTGTGTCCCCCGCCCGGCGGCGGCTGCTCCAGCGCCCTGGTGGCCACCTGCTCTACCCTAATCGTCGCCGACTGTCCGCGGCCGGCCCCGCCGCGGCTCGTCCGTGAGGCCCTCCAGCCGGGCCGTCAGGAACCGCGACCGCTACTTCGACACCGTGCCCTGAGAAACGCCCAGCTCATCGGTAACGAACTGATTCGACTCCCCGTCCGCACAGGCCAGGACGATCCGCGAACACAGCGCCAGCGCCTGCGCGGTCTTCCGCCGCCTTGCCCATGCCTTCAGGGGCCTGGCGCTCGTCAGCGGACAGCTCGACAGGAGCCAGGCACTTCAGCGGTCCGGGTCCGTGCTCTGGTCCCTGGTGCGCCGGGCTTGGTCGACCCGGCGTTTCTCCCGGTCATCGAGTTTGCGGGTGTCGCGTAGTTCGGCGAAGGGCTCGGCGTCTTCGGGCAGCCCGGCGCGGATGGCGCGTTCGCGCTGAGCTTCGGCGTTGAACTCCGCCCCGAGCAGGACCCACCGGAAAGCGGGCTGCCTGACGTTCGGGCTGGCTTTGTACAGCAGCGAGTACATCACGCTGACGATGATCACCAGCACCGGCCATTTCGCGATGTCCCAGATCAGCACCGCGGCGTGGCCGATGCCGAAGGCCGCGCCGACCTGGCTCGCGATCGGTCCGGTCAGCACCACGATCGCGGCGGCGATCACGAGCATGATCACAAGCGCGAGCGTGGTGAGCAGCCGGACCGGGCCGGTCTTCCAGATCGGGCGGCCTTCGTCGACGTCGTAGATGGCATTCGAGGCGCGCATGAATGCCGCGACATAGCCTGAGGCGGACCACAGGGCGATCACGATGCCGATGATCCCCGCGACGCCGGCCGCGCCCGCCTTGCCCTGAACCTGGGTGACGACGGTCTTCAGGAAGGTGTGCACCCCGCCCGGGGCGACCTGGTCGAGGTTACCAAGCACCTGCTGGGTCGCGGACTTGCCGAGCAGCCCGAGGATCGAGACCAGCACCAGCATGGCCGGGAACAGGGCGAGCACGCCGAAATAGGTCAGTGCGGCGGCGCGGTCGGTGACATCGTCGTGCTTGAACTCGCGGATCGAGCGCTTCAAGATGGCGAGCCACCCTGCCCTGGGCATCTCAGTGAGCGTCCGCGGCGCGGGGCCTGACCGCGCGGCCGGTGCCGCGGCAGTGCCGTTCTTGCCGCCGGAGCCGGCGGGGCGGGCCATCATCGGCTCCGTTCGCAGGCCGACGGCTGTTGCAGTGGCTGCCTGCCGTCCTGCGCGGCCGACTTGGCCGGAGCGTCACCGGCATTGCCCGGCTCGCCAGGAACCGGCCTCGTGCCCTCATATCCAGTTGCCACGTGCTCGCTCATTACCCTCCCTCTGGCCGACCTTGTCGCCCCCGGGGCGATGGCGGCCGCGCTGATGAGCCGATACGGCCCAAGCGCCTACCCCTCGTTACCGCTTCAAACCGGTCCCTTGAAATCCCGCCATGCAGCCCACGAGCGAGGCGGTGCTGGACGAGTCAGCTGCTGCACCAGTGCGGCACGCGGCTCCTGGTGCTGGTCTCTCGTCCGGCGCATAACTGCCGGGCCTGTCGGCCGCCTAGCGCACTCCTGGCGCCGTCACGGTGACCACCGATCCGGCCCCTGCAGCGGCTTCACAACGGGTACCGGCTGGCTGATTCAGGGCCGCACCGAACAAGGCGCATGCTGCCTGGGGCCGCCGCGCCCCCCGCCTCGAATCCGCCCCGGAAACCGCGCATGTCGTTCGGTGGACCTTCGCCCGGCGAATGGCGGGCCATCCGGACGCGCGGATCGCGCCGGCAAGCCCGCCTACCGGTGCCGCCACGGCCACACCAGCGCCAGCACGCCAGCCCGGGCCGGGCGAAGAACGCCTACGTGCGCGAGGACCGGATCCTGTCGCACCTGCCCGCCTTGCACCTGCTACTCACCGGCGCCGAGCGCGGCGAGGAACGGCGGAGGCGGGCCAGCCCATCAACTCACCGAGCTTCGCCTGAGTCCACCCCCTGCGCAAGCGAACGGCCCTGGTGTTTACGCCGACAACGGCTACGGAGCTGCTCGCGTCTGCAATGGCCACGCCTACCGGCTACTGACCGAGGCTAGCCGCGACAGACCGAGCCCTGCCGCGGTGGCGGTGTTCCTTGATGTCCGAGTCGCTGGCGTTGCGGGATCACGGTGTACTTCGGGTCGCGGGCCGATGCCAGCCCCGCGTGGAAGACACCCCACCGGGTGGCCGTCGAGGCGGCCAGCAGGGCGGCGCCGGACAGGCGGCCGAGGAGCCGGCGGCGCGATCCCGCCTGGGAGCCGGCCGCCCCCAGGACGGTCAGTGCCTCGCCGGCCTTGAGGTAGGCGCCGCCCCGGCCGCGCTGGTAGGGCTCGGCGGTCATGCCGATCCGCCGGGTCATCGTGTAGAAAGCGGCCAGTTCCAGGCCCGCGCCGAGCAGCCCGAGGTTCCGGGCCGGCGCGACCTGGTCCGGCGGCGCGGCCAGCAGGCCCAGGCTCGCGGCTGCGGTGGCGGCCGAGCCGGCGAACACGAACGGCAGTTCCGGGTAGCCGTCGTGCCAGGCGGGCACGGCGGTGTCGCTGATCAGGACCGCGGTGTAGGTAGCGACGGCCGGGCCGAGCAGCGCGGCGCCCGCGGTGGCCACCGCCCGGTGCGGGGCAGCCTGCCGGTGAGCGCGCTGGCCGCGGCCGCGGCGGGCACGTACCCGGCCAGCAGCCACGACCCGACACTCATCGGCGAGCTGATCTTGAACACCCGGAGCATGTTGGCGAAACGTGCGGGCCGTCCCAGGTCGTGGACCAGCGCCGCCATGGACAGTCAGGCGGCGCAGAGCGCGCCGGCCTTGGCCGGCCGTTCCAGCACTGGCCTCCCGGTGAGCTGCGCGCCGGCGCCGAGCAGGGACGAGGCACCGGCCAGGCCGCCGAGGAACAGGTAGCCAGCGATATCGCGCGGCTCCAGACGGGCGCGTTGAGTATCGGCTTGCCGTAGTAGGAGGTGAACTCGGCGGGCGGCACCATCGGCTGTTCCCCGCGCCGGGCCCTGCGGCTGGTCTCGGACTCGCTCATCGGCCCTCCCCGGCTGATGTCCAAATTTTTCCGGCCGAACGGGTCGGCTGATACCTCCTCCTCACCCGTGCCTGCCCCGCGCGGCGGCCGCGAACGCGGCGGCAGCCCCGGCGGCCAGGGTGACAGCGGCGATGCCCGCGCGCCGCCACATGGCCGGCAGGTCCCTGGTCGTCACGACCGGATAGGGCGGCAGGCCGTAGACCTCCGGCTCATCCAGCAGCAGGAAGAACGCCCCGGCGCCGCCGACACCGTCGCCGGGGTCTGCGCCGTACAGCCGGGCCTCCGCAGTGCCGGCCTGGTGCAGCTCGGCCGCGCGTTCCCGCAGCTCGTCCACTGGGCCGACTGGATCGAGTCGGTCGGGCAGGCCTTGGCGCAGGCCGGCTCCATGCCTGCGCCGATACGGTCGTAGCACAGCGTGCACTTCCAGGCGCGGCCGTCGTCTTGGCGCCGTTTTACCGCAGCCCCGCCGGGCCGCGGGAGCACGCCCTGAGGAGGCCAGCGCATGACGAGCTTTCCGGGCGGTGGTAAGCGAGGGTCTTCATGCAATTCAGCGTGGCCAGCATCGTAACCGGCGCCGAGGTGCTGATCACCTGGGTCACGATCGTGAGGTGCTGCTGCCTGTCGGCACGCAGGTCCTGGCGTGAGACGGCGGTCTGGGCAGAGTTCAGCCGCGCGAATCACGATCTCGATCGCGGGCTTGACGGGATCTGGGACCAGCGGTAGCTACCAGCGGTACCAGCGACCGCGGGACGTACCCTCGCCCATCCGGACGACGAAGCCGATCAGCCAGATCACCAGGACGACCAGCGCGATCCACCACAGGATGTGGATGGCGAACCCGAGGCCGCCGAGTATGAGGGCGAGAAGAAGGACGAGAAGGATAATTCCCATGAGGCTTTCCCTTCAGCCGGGCCATCCGGAGCCAGCATCGATTACCCTCCAGTCCGGACTCCACACCTCTCGCGCCGTCTCCGATCTCAGCCGGCGCCGGGGAGGCAGACTTGGATCGCACCGCCGACCTCGCGTACCTCGAAGGCGGGCTGCGGCGCGGTAGCGGGTCCTTGTGCCACCGACCCGTCGGTGAGCCGGAACATGCTGCCGTGCCAGGCACAGGTCAGGCAGCCGTCCGCCAGTTCCCCGTCGGACAGCGGACCCGACATGTGACTGCACCGGTCAGCCAGCACGTGCACCGCGCCGTTGAGCCGAACGGCCGCGACCGGGACCTCGCCGAGCATCTGGCGTACTACCTTGCCCTCGGGCAGGTCGGCCGCCACCATCAGGTGCTGCCAGCCGGGTTTCACCAGATGCGGGACCTCTTCCGCGTGATTGGCGCCGCCGGCCAGGCGGAAGGAGATATGACCGCCGAGCAGCCCGCTGGCCGAGACCGCCGCCAGGCCGGCCAGCCGCAGCAGGCGGCCCGCCCGCGGGCCGCGGGTGATCAGCGAGGTCCCGTAGAGCCCGGCGGCGGCGAACGTACCTGCCGCGTGCACCACCCCCACGCGCATCTGCTGCTCGTGCTGCTCGGACCAGTCGGCCGCCCCCGCCAGCGCGGCCGGCGCGGCCACGGCGAGCCCGGCGGTGACCAGGCGCCGGGCCGCCTTCGGATCGCCGCCGGCGAAGTCCAGGATGCTGGCCGACAGCCAGGTGCCGATGGTGGCCTGGATCAGCATGGGGTGCAGCGGGTGCCCGAGCCACACGCCGTGCAGTACGTCGCGCACCTTGCCCGGCCGGATGAACCGGGCCACGCGCTGGCCAGCGGATACGGCGCCATCTAGGCGGGTGTCCTGCTCGAGGTCGGAGATCTGCCACATGCCGCACCGGGCTTCCCGCAGCTGGACGCCCTAAACTGGGCGGTCAGCACCGACCGGGCAGCCCTGCGAGGTGCAGTTGCGGTTCGCCGTCTCCTCTACTGGCTCGGTACAGCATTCTCGGGCTGACCGGCATCGATCGCCTGCTGGCCGTCTACCGGACTCTTGACGCGGCTATCACTGGCAGGCAGCCGTCGCCGGATCTGGCGGGAACCCAGGAACACGCCCCAGGGGAGTCCCCCGCGTAGTTGCCACGCCCGCTAATCATCAGGCACGGGCGCCCGAGGGCGGCACCAGATCCAGTACGCGCACCATCTCTTGTTCGGGACATAGTCCTCCATTATCCGGAATAACCTCGCCGGTAATAGTCGGCTACCCGGCGACTGAATAGCTGATGGTTTACCGGCAGGCGCTGCTGGTAGGAGGGGATGCTGATCGCGGCTTCTGGCGGATCGGTTGCATAACCTGTGATGACGGTCTGCTCCCGCGATCGGTCGCGGTTATTTGAGCAGGGTCACGGCGCTTGGAGGGAGCATATGGCAGCTGCACCTCAAGCGCTCGGACGGTCATCGACGATGACCCGCTTGGCGTATACGAAAATTCCCGCCGCAAATGGCCGGTAACTGTCCGGTAAGTGAGACGGCTGGGGGCGGTGCGCCGCCGCTCCTTGACCTGGCGTTCGACTCAGGCGCGCTGTATATCCTGCGAGCCGAAGTGCTGGCTCTTGCCGGTCAGGCGGGACTGTCTGATGACCGGGCCGGAGATGTGGTCCTGGCCCTTCACGAGCTGGCGGCCAATGTGGTCTGCCATGGCGGCGGGAAGGGACGACTGCGAGTATGGCAGCTGGCGGGGGCATTGCACTGCCAGGTCGACGATGGCGACCTGATCGCATCCGCGGATCCCGCGGCCTTGCTGGATCCGTTTCCTGAACTGCCCGGTCACGGCCTGTGGGTAGTGCGGCGGGCCGCGAACCAGATGCAGACGCTCTCCGACCCTCGCGGTACCCGCGTCACGCTTATCTTCGAGCTGCCCGCCGCGGAGTGAGGAGGAGCGAAGCAGGTCAGGCGGGCGGGGCGAGCATGCCCATGGCGTCGTCGACGCTCTTGGCCAGGGTGAACCGGCGGGGGAGGGCGGCGTCCGCAGGCGTCGCAGTTTCTTTAGGTCCCGTTCGCGGTGTGCCGCCGGACGGCTGGTCGCAGTCGGCGCCTTCGGCATCCGCCGCCGCTCGTACCGTGATCATCTGGTCCGCGCCCATCAGGCTCAGTAGCCGGGCCACGGCCGGCTGCATGTTCGTTAGTTCCAGGACTCCGCCCCGGTCCTTCATGGCGCGGCCCGCCAGCACCAGGGTCCTGACGGACGCCGAGTCGGCGATGGTCAGTCCAGTGATGTCGACCGTCAGGTGCTGAGAACCGCTGGAGACCTGGCGGGTCAGCACCTCGCTCAGTTCGGCGGCCGTGGAGAGAGGTCGGCCTCACTCCTTCCGCTGGCGCCCTCGGACACCGCCAGTCCCACGGCCGCCAGCACGGTCGCGTGCCAGGTGCGGAAGTCCTTGGCGGTGTAGCCGCCCCCCAAATACCTCGCGCAGATAGTCGTAGATATCGGCCGCTGTGACATCGTGCCAGCGCGGGCGCTGCGGTACGCCAGCAGCTGGTCCCCTCCGCCCCCGCGCCGCCGCAGGCTCCGTACGACCGCGCACACCTGATCCTCCGCCACGGCCTGCTCACGCCACAAATCGTGGTACCGGTACTGGCGCCGGCCGGGCACGTCGGTGCCGATGGCCTGGATATGGCCCTGGGGATCGACGCAGATCCCGGCCGCGGTCTGGCTGGCCACGACCGACGCCGACACCCTGGTGCCGCCGGACTGGCTGCGGCGCTAGCTCGACTACGCGAACGCGGGCTGGGACGTCGTCCTCGGCACCGTCACCGTCACCGACTGGGACGGCCATCCGCCGCACATGCCGGTCGCGTTCGCCGAACGCTACGCCTTCGGCTCCGAGCCGCACCCTCATGTGCACGGGCCAATCTCGGCATCCGGGTTTCCGCCTACTTGGCCGCGGGCGGGTTCCCGCCGTTGCGGACGGCCGAAGACCACGCATTGTTCGCGCACTGCCGTTTTCATGGCACATACTGCTCCAGCAGCAGTCCCGGCCTGTCATCCGGGAAGTGTCTCACCGCCAATGGGCGCGAGTACCTCTCCGGAGTAGTAGCTGGACAGTCTCCCGCTGGCGAAGAAGACATATGAGGGGGCGATCTCGTCGGGATGGGCGGCCCGGCCCATGGGTACCTGCGCGCCGAACGAGCTGACCCGGTCCGCGTCGAAGGTCGCGGGGATCAGCGGGGTCCAGACAGGACCGGGGGCAACGCTGTTCACGCGGATGCCGCGGTCCTGCAATGCCTGGGCCAGTGAGTAGGTGAAGGCGAGAATGGCACCTTTCGTCGCGGAGTAGTCGATCAGCGTCTTGCTCCCGCGCAGTCCGTTGATCGAGGACGTATTGATGATGACGCCGCCGTCGGGCAGGTGCTTCAGCGCCGCCCGGGTGGTCCAGAAATAGCTGTGGACGTTCACCCGGAACGTCCGTTCCCATTGCCTGGTGCACAGCTCACCGAGATCGTCGACCGGTTCCTGGGTCGCGACGTTGTTGACCAGCACGTCAAGGCCGCCGAGTTCGGTGACGGTCTGCTCCACGGCCCGCTGGCAGTTGTCTTCCATGGCGAGGTCGCCGCGGATCGTCACGCATCGCTGCCCGGCCGCTCTGACCAGTTCCGCCGTGCGGGCGGCATCCTCGTCTTCGGTTTCGGAGAGGTAGGCGATCGCGACGTCGGCGCCTTCCCTGGCGAACGCGACCGCCACGGCGCGCCCGATACCCGAGTCGCCGCCGGTGATCAGGGCGCGAGTTCCGGCAAGCAGGCCGCGTCCTTCGTAGTCGCGCATCTCATCGCGCGGCGCCGGGTCCATCTCGGCGGTCCGGCCCGGGTATTCCTGCTCCTGTTCCGGCGGTGGCTGGCCGGCCGGCGGCGTCGTCATGTCTGCTCCTCGTAGTCCGCATCGCTTTGAAGCCGTACTCGCTACCCGGCCCATGCGGGTTAATCCTGCGCCGAGCGGATACTCACCGGACTTCGAGCTCAGGCCGAAGCAGGCTTCGGTGTCCGACCCGGCGGGAAACAACCGCACCCGCAGCAGCTGTTCCATCCGGCATTCCTGATAACGGCCGTGACCGACTCGACGATCCATTGCGCCGCCGCCGGCTTGCCGGTTATCCCGGCAACGCCCTGCTCGCCCTCGAGCACGCCTCCGACGACGAACGGCACGCAACTGCCAGCCGGCATCGGTCCATCCGCCAGGCCGGGCTCGGCGATGATCCAGAGCCTGGTCCAGGTGGCTGAGCCGATGGCTGGATCTAGGGCTGGAGGACGACCTTGATGCAGCCGTCGTCCTTGTTCCGGAAGATCTCGTACCCGTGCGGGGCCTGGTCCAGCGGCAGGTGGTGGGTGGCGAAGGTCTGCACGCCGAGCGGGTCGCCGCTGTCGGCCACCAGGGGCATGAGGTCGTCGATCCAGCGCTTGACGTGGGCCTGGCCCATGCGCATCTGGATTCCGCGGTCGAACATCTCCATCATCGGCATGGGGTCGACCTCCCCGCCGTAGACGCCGCTGA
>WNGJ01010848.1_pt1 | contig 24946 bp, 23 predicted proteins | sample 5400611 | NCBI WGS metagenome assembly WNGJ01 (sample SAMN13153375, study PRJNA577476) | soil metagenome | isolation source: 40 cm soil or saprolite under Garry oak tree replicate 1 | place: USA:California | collected 2016-06-15
ATGGAAGCTGAAGGACTTCCGTCCCCGGCCCATCGGCAGGATCAGGCGCTTGCCACAGCGCGAGACCGCCTGGGCGGGCCAGGACACCGTCCGGTACTGCTTGGGGTGGTATGGGTAGCGATGGCGCGGGTTGCCCGGGCGCAGTTGCCTGACGGTCTCGACATTGGCGAGGAACTGCTGGCATACGAGCTGGATCGATTGGCTGTGCAGCGCGTACTGTCCGCCTTTGGTTTCGCACTGTAAGTCGTCGCGGTCCGGCCAATGGGTCCGGGCGAGCCGCGCGCTTTGGTGACGCTCGAGGCAGTACTTCCAGACCCGTGCGGCTTCCAGCTGCGCGGTTTTGAGGCGTGCTCTAGTCCGCCGGTCGAGATCTTTGAGTCGATAGATACGTACGGTCTGCATGACTACTCCTTGCGCTCCTGCTTCTCTCGTGCTGCTGAGCCAGTATAACATGAACGCATGTTTCAGTCAAATGGGCAAGGAACAGCACGGCAGGGTCAGCAGAATCTTCCTTCTTCCATCCCTCCAAAGATGGAACGGCGCTTTCATCCCCATCCCATGAATGGGATAGGACTTCCCGCGCCGGTTTGTTAATATTCCATATAGCAGCTTCTAAGCTGGGCATAGTCCTGAATATGGCTTAACTCGCGCAGCTTTTGCTCCCGAACAATATCATAGGCGGAGAAATCTAGCTGTACCAATCGCGGAATAGCCGTGTAAGTACGCTCTTTGAGACTGCGCTCAACCAGGCGTTGCTCTTCCAGATCGGTCAGGACATTCTGCACTACAGATTGCGCATAACCTGTTGCTCGCATTAAGTCATGAAGTCCCTGCGGCACAATGCGTAATAGAGACAAAATTGATTCATAACATTTTCCTTCAGGTTTGGCAGTGCGAATAAAGTATTCCTGGATGGCAAGGTCAGCAGGATCATAAAGCAAGATGCACCAGGCAACTTTGCCATCGCGTCCGGCTCTGCCAATCTCCTGGTAGTAATGAATGGGGGATCCGGGAATCTGATAATGGATGATGAAGCGTATATCAGCTTTGTCGATGCCCATTCCTAGCGCATTGGTCGAACAGACCACTTTGTACTGGTTAGCCATCAATTTCTGCTCGATATCCAGACGTGCATCCTCTTCTCGACCCGCATGATAATATTCGGCCAGTATGCCATGCTGTCGAAGAAAGGCTGCTACCATTTCGGCATCGTGCTTTGTGGCGGTGTAGATAATACCTGTTCCGGAAAAACGAGGGAGTAACTCTGCTAAATACGCAAGTTTTTCGCGATCACCGTGCAAAGGTTCTATGTTCAAATAGAGATTGGGACGCTGCATTGTACCTCGTATAACCTGCGCTCCTGAGCCTATCTGTTGAAGTACATCATCTTCGACACGTCGATTGGCCGTCGCGGTTAGAGCGAGCACAGGAATGTCTTTGGGGAGAGCTGTTAAAAGGCGCACAATGCGTTGATAATGCGGGCGAAAATCATGGCCCCAGGTCGAAATGCAGTGAGCCTCGTCAATGACGATCATGCTGATACGCATCTGAGGCACGCTGTTTTGCCAATCCGCATTATCAAGTCGTTCGGGAGCAATAAAGAGGATTTTGAAGTGGCCATCTACGGCTTGTGCAAGGGTTGCTTTGTTCTCTTCCTGGGAAAATTCTGAACTGACGATGGCAGCAGGTATAGCATAGTCATTGTTACAACGCTGGCACTGATCACGCATCAGGGCTTTCAATGGTGAGAAAACGAGGGTGAGGTAGGGATAATAGAGGCTTGCAACCTGGTAACAGAGCGATTTGCCCCAGCCGGTGCGCTGAATTACGAGAAGGCGTTTGCCTTGAACGAGTTGCTCAATGATGTTGCGCTGCCCAGGATGAAAACCTGTTGAGATGTGAAAACGTTCTTTGAGTAGTTTTTCGGGTGGGTTGCTCTGCCACGTAACCGCCGATATCATAGGATACCTCCCACGATGCTTTACATCTTTGTTTCCCTTAGCATTGTAGGTTTCTCTGGGCAGGTTGTCAATCACTTAACCATAGTATGATTTCAAGGCTTGAAATATCTTCTATTGTTATCACCCTGGCTTCAGGCGAACGAGCATGATGCCGAACCAGAGAACCCAGACGGCAAAGAGAAGGATCGCAGGGGTAGTGAGTAGCGTCTGACCAGCGCCAGGCGCAAAGGCGACTTCGACTGCGCTTGCGCTGAAGAGCGCAGCGAGGGCGAGCGCCATGTAGCCGAATGCGACCCATATGCCTGGCCAGAGATTTCGTCCGCTACGCGCAATGACAGCGCCGAAAAATAAACATGATAGAGCTAGTAATCCACCACCGACGGTGAAGGTGGCGATGGCGAAGAAACCAGTCAATGGAGCCGAGTTGCCAAGGTTGGTTGCCAGTGAGGGAAGAGAAGCTGCGCTGCCGAGTAGGTAGAGGGTACTTGCCAGGGTTCCTGCTGCAAAGAGAAGAAGGCCGAAGAGACCGGCCCATGCTGCCAGAACTGCGTAGCCTTTGCCGCGCCATGCAAATTCGGGCATGTCGTCCTCTTGATCGTTGGCAGATTGATCTTTCTCTTCCTGCTGTTCTGCTTGCTTTTTGTCATCCTCTTCCTGTTCGTCTTCCTCACGTCCAAGTATCTCTTGGGCGACGATAATGCGGAACAGGGTGAAAGGCAGGCCGATTATAAGGGTAAAACCTGCGATTAATAGCGTTCGATAGCCGAGAAATAAGAAGCTATGGGTATTGATCCAGTGGAGGGCGAGACTCTGGGTGACCAGGGCGTTGCTATAGCCTGAGGGTATGAGGATAAGGAATTGATAGAGCGGTATTCCTACTAACAGTAGGAGTGCACCGATGGTGCAGTAGAGGCCATTTCTCTGTAGTTTTGATAAGAAAGTTCGTTTCATGGGATACCATCCACTTAGTCTGCTTTTCCATAGGGTATCATAGGCTGCAATAGTTTTTTTATCTAGGGATTGTTAGCACTTGATAGCCTTCATGGGCGCGTTTTACGTAGTGAGATACAAAGACTTCCACCACAAATGGTTTTTCGTAGAGGGGATGGCGCTGCTGATCCAGAAAAAATATATGAAAACGATTGCGCTTCCCGCTCTCCAGTATGTTGAGCGGCTGTACGGGAATCGTCACCTCAGCAATATAACCTGCCGCTGGAATAGTGACTGTTGCCTGTTGCACAACATAAGCATCACGCTGGTTGAGCACAGTATGCACTTCTACTGAGAACGTATCGCCGTAAACTAGGTGACTAAGCCTTGTAGATCGGTCCACCTCGTTAGCACCGGGAGGAGGGGCTGGCTCGTTTCTGCCCAAAATATGTAAGCGGAGGGTAAAGACCTGGTTCGGTTGCACACTCAGTGGCGATTCGATAATTGCTGCCGCCATAATCGCATGCTGCTGCTGACCGAGGATCAGGCGTTGTAATTGCTTAAACCAGGGGGTTACAGTCTCGTTTTGAGAAGAGGTGTCTATAGTTTCTACAGCATCTGTGTTCGCGTCAATTGTTGGAGCAGCGGGTAGTAGAGGTGATTGAGGTGGTACGACAGGTTGTTGCTGCACTTTGGCTTGAATAGGCTCGACCTCCTGGAGTTGCGGTGTTGGACGTGGGATGAGTGGTCGATGCGGGATCTGGTCAGTTGTAACCTTTTGTGGGCGAGATGCTTGCCGACGAGCCATTTCGTTCCCGACATCGTCATCAGTAGTAGCGGGGGAATCAGGAACCTCGTTATCACGACGATTTAGCTTTGGCGTTTGTAGATGGCTATAGCGTGGATTGAATAGAGCCTGCGACATCTCCAAGGGGTTCTGGAAACGTTTCGATGGTTCGATGGACAGCGCTTGCATCACGCAGTCGCTCACATGGGGACTGACGCGACCATTTAACTCGTGCGAAGTACGCAGTCGCCCACGGGTACGCAACGTCGATTCGGTAGGCAGCGACCCTGTCAGCAGGAGATAGAGTATAGTCCCCAGGCTGTAGATATCGGAGCGAGGTTCCGTTTTTCCCTGTAGCGCTTCAGGAGCGCAGAAATACGACAGGGAAGTTCTCGATGTCCGGGGCGGCGGGAGTAGCTCGCGCAAGTGCGGAGACAACCATGAAATCATCAATGCAGGTTCGGCATTGTCACTATTCTCATTCAAAATAATGGTATATGGATCAAGCTCACCGATGGCTATTTGATGACGGTGCAGTCCATCCAGGGCCTGGCAGAGATACCTGATCCACTCCAGCGCTCGCTGCTCTGAAGGCAAGCCCTGGCCGCTCTGGAGAAAATCTTGCAATGTGTACAGGCGGCGCACATTGCCAGTCGATACTTTTGTGTTCTCGGATTTGCCAGTTGTACTCAAGCTCGAACCAGCGAGGGGGTAGTCAGAGATTACAAAGAGATGTCCATGGAAGAATCGCACATCAATCACAGACATGACATGAGGGAGGCGCCAAAGACGCAGTAAGTCATACTCCTGCTGAACCAGTTTAATAGCCTGAACACGAGCTTCGTCATCCAGTGAGTTGATATCGATATCGCGAATAGCTACCATACGCTGCTGACCCTGGCGAGAATTTTGATTGTCCAGAGCAAAGTAGAGGTTAATATACGGGCGCCTGCGCACAAGCGATGTAATGCGATAACGAGTAGTAATATCTTGCTCGTTTTGCAAGAGCGAGGAAAGAGTCTTCTGCTCATCGAGACGTTCGCCGCAGGAACTGCAGAAAGTTGCTTGTGGGAGCAATGGCGTGCCACATCGAGGACAGTTGAGATTGCCAGAGGAATCGCGATGTGATGCTGCTTCAGAGATGCTCATACTTCTTCAATGCCTTCTATCTCAAGAAATGGGTTGCCCGTAATGTCTGACAAAGATTATAGCATAGTCGTACTCTTGTCACTGGTTACTCGTTTTGCTACAATCTCACAAGGGAACATATTCTATACACGTGCTATAGAAGCAAGAGGATGATACAATACACATAGCATATTTATATTAGACGAAGGTTGAGGCTCTCAGTCTTCTTCAGGGTGAAAATGGAAGAGGGGAGTATTTTTGGAAAGCCCCTAGCAACCCCTCTCTACTCTATGAGGTGTATTTTTTATGGATTTAGCCACCCTTCTATTTTGGATTATCGCCATAATCCTCGTGGGTTCCGCATTGCTCGTAGTGGGATTGCGCAACATTGTCCACAGCGCGTTAGCTCTGGTTGTTGTATTTGCGATGGCTGCCGGTATCTATCTCTTGCTCAATGCTGAATTTATCGCTATTGTGCAGATACTGATCTACGCTGGAGCAGTTACCATCCTCATCCTGTTCGCGCTGATGCTTACACGCACCAGTAATTTGCGCACAAATAGCAATCCCAGCAACAAATGGTGGTGGCTAGGCGCGATTATTAGCACGCTGGTCGGCGCGGGCATCATCTTTGCAGTTACACTCAGCCAGTACTCTACAGCGCATGTTGGAGGAGGGGTAGGCTATGGTACGCAAAACGCTGCCTGTCCATTGCCACCGAACAACGTTGCTTATATCGGACAATTATTGTACAGTCCCACATGCTACAGCTATGTACTTCCTTTTGAAATTGCGTCTCTCGTGCTGCTCGTAGCTATCGTAGGTGCAATAGTCATAGGCAGGGAGGACTAACTAAGATGGGTCTCAGTTTAAACCATTTCCTGGTACTCGGCGCTGTACTCTTCTGCATCGGTCTCTATGGCGCCCTGACTAAACGCAATGCCATCGCTGTATTGATGGGCATCGAAATCATGCTTAACGCCGTCAATGTAACGATGGTCGGCTTTGCGTTCTACAACACGGTTAAGCCCTGGTCTACCTACTTGACAGGGCAGATCTTCGCTATCTTTATTATCACCGTCGCAGCAGCAGAAGCGGCGGTCGCGCTGGCAATGATTATCTCGATTTATCGCAAACGCAACACGGTCGATGTTGGCGAAATAAATTTGATGAAGTGGTGACCCCATGGCATTGTACGAATATTCCTGGCTCGTCTTGCTCTCACCGCTTTTCGCATTCGCGGTGATTATTTTCGGCACGCGCATGTGGGACCTGGCTACACGTGGACGCGTAGCAGCCGCTGCAGAACATGAAGCAGAGGCGCACGCTGAGCATGATGAGTCCCATAGCGATGTTGAGCTCATGCACGAGAAGGGGCCTCATGGCGAAGACCTGGTCTTTGAGGACATTGAAGACCCCAAGGTTCCACGGCTGACAATGGGCGCTCGGGTGAGCGGCTATCTCAGCGTTGTAATCATGGGCCTGGCATGTATCTACTCATGGGTTTTGCTGCTCAATACAGTAGGGGAGATCTCGATTGCTCCTATGTTACCGACCCAGGGTATCTCCCTGACGCAGATCTCCTACGCATGGTGCCAGAATATTGACGCCACAAATAACTGCTTTGGTCTTGGAAGTTATGTGATAGCCTTTCACCTGGATAACCTGACAATTGTTATGCTGGTCGTGGTTACTAGCATAACGCTACTTGTGCAATTCTATTCGCAGGGTTATATGGAAAATTCGGCAGGGTATGCTCGTTTCTTCGCCTACCTGTCGCTCTTTGCCTTTTCCATGCTGATGATTGTCTTTGCAGCGAATTTCCTGGTGATCTTCATCGGATGGGAACTGGTAGGTCTCAGTTCGTACCTGTTAATCGGTTTCTGGTTCAACAAGCGAGCCAAGCCCGCCGAAGACCGCCTCTCTCCCGCAAGCGCATCGGTCGAAGCTTTTATCACGAACCGTGTAGGAGACGTTGGCTTTATCATCGGCATCATGATCTTGTTCGCCAGTACTGGTACATTCAACTTTAGCCAATTGCCGGCGGCCGTCACGCACATGGATAAAACGTTACTCACCGTCGCCATGATCCTGATTTTCTGTGGAGCGATAGGCAAATCGGCACAAGTGCCACTCCATGTGTGGCTACCGCCAGCCATGGAGGGTCCGACGCCGGTCAGCGCACTGATCCACGCAGCAACGATGGTCGCTGCAGGCGTGTATATGGTTGGGCGTACCTGGTTCATATTTGCAGCCGCAGATCCACTTGCTTTCCAGGTTGTTGCCTGGATTGGCGGAATCTCGGCTATTTTTGCTGCGTCAATTGCCCTGGTACAGACCGACTTCAAGCGAGTATTGGCTTTCTCAACCATCAGTCAACTGGGTTATATGTTCGTCGGATTGGGCATTGCGGCAGGAACCGCTTATGGGCCTGGCCTTGGTATGTTCCACCTTTTCACACACGCTTTCTTTAAAGCCCTGCTCTTCCTCTGCGCGGGCAGCGTGCTGATTGCCCTGCACCACGCAACGCATAGAGAGATGCAGGATATGCGCCTGATGGGAGGGCTTGGTCCTAAGATGCCAATTACAGCTATTGCCTGGTTAATTGGTACTTTGGCAATAGGGGGCTTCCCTTTCTTCGATAGCTTTTTTAGCAAGGATAATATAATAGCGGTGGCCTTCGATACAGGGAATTATGCGCTCTGGGCCATTACGCTGATCACAGCCGGTTTGACCAGCTTCTATATGCTTCGAGCTTTCATACTGGCCTTCGGTGGCAAAGACGGTGCATTGGGTGGTCTGTGGGGTGGGACCTATCGTGGCAAAATCTATCGTATTGCAGGAGTGTCAGAAGGAAATCCAGACAAAACCTACCTTGTTGAAATGGAGCCAGAAGAAAAAGAAAAGATAAAAAATCCCCATGAATCGCCACTAACGATGACTATTCCGCTCATCCTGTTAATTATTCCCTCGATTTTTGCTGGTGACTGGTTCCACTTCTATAGCTATGTTCAACCAGGCGCTCCTGACCTGACGCTTAGCTATGTCCTGGATGACTGGAAGACCTGGATTGGCCTGGCCGTTTCACTAGGAGCGTTCATCTGGGCGTACGCGCTCTATGCAAGGTTTGAGCTTGCACGCATTCACGACTTCGTACAGAATCGCGCATTTTTGCGCACGGCGCACCGTGTTCTGCTACACAAATACTATATTGACGATCTCTACAACTGGCTGATTCGATACGTTGTGCTCGGCATCTCACATACCGAGCAGGCTTTCGATACCTATATCATTGATGGGCTGGTCAACGGCACGGCTCGGCTGGTGATGACGATTGGTCGCGACGTGCGTCATGTTGAGACGGGCAGAGTGCAGGCTTATATGATTGGCTTCTTCGGCGGTGTTGCAGTGTTGGCAATACTTGTTTTCGCGCTGGTCACGTTTGTGAAGTGAGGATAAACAGATGATATTTACAAGTCCTCTTACGTGGATACTCCTCCTGCCAGTGATCGGCGCACTGGCAGCGATGGTGACTCCTGCACGATTCGCACGCTGGTTGGCGCTGATATTTGCTGCTGCCACCTTTGTGCTCTCGATGGTACTATTTTTCCAGATCGCTCTCAACGGCTACAATTTCGGAAACCTCAATAGTCCGAAATATCCAATAAACTTGCCATGGATCAACTTTACGACAGACAGCTTTACTTTTCGCATTAATTACTTCCTGGGCGTGGACGGTTTGAGCTTGCCAATGGTCATTTTGAATGCCCTGTTAACTTTGCTGGCGATCATCGGCGGCTGGGAGAAGCCGAGAGTCAAAGAATACATGGCTCTGCTGCTGCTGCTGGAAACGGGCGTGATGGGTGTCTTCATGTCACTTGACCTGCTGCTCTTCTTTTTGTTTTGGGAAGTTGAATTGGCGCCGATGTTCCTGCTGATAGGCATCTGGGGCAGCGATGTTATAAAGCATGGGATGCCAGGGCGTATTTACTCGGCGTGGAAATTCTTGCTCTATACGTTCTTTGGTAGTGTTTTTATGCTGGCAGGTATTCTAGTGCTCTACTTCCAGTCGGGCGGCCAGACGGCAAGTATGCAATATTTCTCGATGCATTTCCTGACCGGGACCCTAACAATTCCGCTGATTGGCGTGACAATGAGCCTTAGCCGTGCTTGCTGCTATCAATATCATCTACGGTGCGGGTATCTGCCTGGTACAGACGGATATGAAGAAGCTGATAGCCTATTCAAGCGTGAGCCATATGGGTATTATACTGCTGGGCGTGGCTGCTGCTGCTGGCACCATCACTATTAGCAACCAGGTGAGTCCATTCGGTATGGCGGCTTTGACCGGAGCGACCGTGCAAATGTTCAGTCATGGCATCATTACGGGTATGCTGTTCTTCTGCGTTGGTGTGATCTACGACCATGCGCATACTCGCGAAATCGCCGTCTTCGGTGGTGTTGCAAAGCAAATGCCTTTGCTGGCAACCCTCTTTACGTTCGCCGGCCTGGCTTCGCTTGGCCTGCCCGGGTTGGCGGGATTCGTAGCAGAGTATATAACATTTACCAGTAGCTACCAGGTCTGGAATGTAGTCACGATTGTCTCGGTCTTCACTATGATCCTCACTGCCGCCTACCTGCTCTGGATGCTTCAGCGGGTTTTCTACGGACCTTTCAATACGAAATGGAACTGGTTACCAGACGCTAACTGGCGCGAAGCTCTACCGCTGGTTACGCTTGCAGTAGTGATCGTTTTTGTTGGCGTCTTTCCGAATTTCCTGATAGATGTGATTACTCCCGCCCTATCGGCATTATTGCATGGAGTCAGCTCGGTAGGAATACTACGTTAGAGGAAGGTAACTTTGTATGTTTCAGATAGCTGATCTCTATCTGCTCGCTCCTGAGCTGAGCCTGGCCCTGTTGGCGATGACAGTGATGCTGGTTGACCTATTTGTCAAACGGCTCATCGTGACGGTCACAGTTGCGCTGGTTGGTCTTATTATTCCCATGGGCTTTGCTATCTCACAAGTGTTTCTAGTCGGCCCACTGGTCGCTAATCATACACTGCCAGGAATTCATGCATTCTTCGGCATGTTCGTCGTCGATCAATACGCTATGTTCTTCGAAATTGTTTTCTTAATGATCGCTGCCGTGATGATCTTGTCGTCGTACAGTTACGTTGGGAAGTATGTAAAGGCCGGGGGTGAGTTTTATGCACTGATGCTCTTCTCTGTGACAGGTATGATGTTTTTGGCGAGTACGAGCGAACTACTCACTATCTACATTTCGTTCGAGCTTACCAGTATTCCGCTGTATGTGATGGCGGGTCTGTTGCGTACTGGCGAGCGTTCAGCGGAGGCCGCAGTCAAGTTTGTACTGCTAGGCGCGATGTCTTCGGCCATCCTGCTCTATGGTTTTGCCTTGCTCTATGGGCTGACGGGAACAACAGACCTGACGGGTATTGCCACTTCGATTAAGAATGGCGTACAGAATGGCAATGCGCTTGTTCTGATCGCCAGCGTGTTGATTCTGGCCGGTTTCGGCTTCAAGATTTCGGCTGTACCGTTCCATATGTGGGCACCCGATATTTACGAGGGAGCACCTACTGCAGCAACGGCTTTCTTCTCGGTCGGCTCGAAGGCCGCGGGGTTTGCCGCAATGCTCCGTGTCTTTATAACCGGTGGGCTTGGACAGGTCAATCTCACGTCTTTGATTACGATCATCTCAATCATTGCTGTACTGACGATGACGTTGGGGAACTTCGTGGCGGCAGTGCAAACGAATGTGAAGCGTATGATGGCGTATTCCAGTATTGCGCAGGCAGGATACATCATCATGGGATTCGCGGCCAGTGTTTCAGGACAGAACTCTGATGCCAGCTCGGCAGTACTATTTTTCATACTGGTCTACGTGATAACAAACCTGGGAGCTTTTGCCGGTATTATCGCACTGGCAAACGCGACGGGCGGAGAGAAGATCGAGGACTTTCGCGGACTGGCAAAGCGGGCGCCTCTGTTGAGCGCCGGGACGGCGTTGTGTTTGCTTTCGCTAGCGGGCGTTCCACCGACGGCAGGCTTTGTGAGTAAGCTCTTTATCTTCACGGCTGTCTGGGGTCAGGGACTCTACTGGTTAGTAGTGATAGCTTTGATTAACACGGTGGTCTCGCTTGTCTATTACGGGCGTATCGTGAAGGCGATGTACTTTGATGCGCCACTGAAAGAAGACCATTTGACCACGTCTATGGGGTTGAGTTCGTCGATTACCCTGGCATCTGCCGCGTTGATTGTGATTACGTTTGCGGCGCAGGTGGTGTTGTTAATAGCAAATCCGGCGGCGAATAGTTTGCTGGCGTTTTTGCCCGGGAGGTAGGATATTTCAGCAATTTTAAGAAGCTAATGCGTCATAACAAGAAACACATAGGGCTATTCTTTGAGGCCAGCATCTACGAGTGCGCGTTCCAGGAGATCAGTTACATTCAGGTTTGCTGCCCAGCGCTGGAGATATGCCATATCGAGATTAGTTCCCTGGACTTTGAGTACGCCAAGGATATCGTTCCATTGGCGGTCTGATACTTCGCCACCCATCCTGTACCATTCGAGTTTGTTGAGAATCGTACCTTCGGGCGATGCCACGAAGAATATGCGATCACTGCCTTCCAATACTTTCGATTGCACTCTATGAAGTTCTTCATGATCGAACAAGCGAGGTTTTGGGATGAATACATCGACCTTTAGGATTGTATCCTGGTGAATTATGTTGAATGAACTGTGACGGCTGATAGCATCCCGCACCATATCCTCGTCGATGTAGTATGTTGTTTGAAGCTGCTTTACGAGTGGTCGGACGTGCCCTATTCGGAGATCTGCAACGAGATCTACATCAATTGTCAGCCTTGGAAGACCATAGAGCGAACTGGCAACTGACCCACCAATATGATAAGGGGTTCCAAGTTCCTCCAATGCTTCCACGATTGGTGTTATAGCAGCCAGAATATCCGGTACATTATCCACCTCTTCGCTTCTCCATCTGAGTACGTACAAGATTAGCGAGTTCCTTGCCATAATAAAGCTCAATGAATATCAAGGTAAGCTCTTCCTTGTTGGCATCTGGATGTAACCGTCGAATATTTTCTCTAGAAGCTTGCATCATGGTTTGGCTCATAGACCTGACAAGACCGAATAACTTAGCAGGAGATGCTTTGCGAATCAATTCGATCTGCACTCGCTCCATCTCAGGGCTGGTGTCTTCTGACTGGGTTCGCATAGGTGTTGGCCTCTCTTTGCTAGTTCTATAGTGAGTGTACCAAGGGACAGGGGGGATGTCAATCTGTATTCTTTGGGCGCGATAAATCGCGCCCCTACAGAGGGTCAGGTGTGAATAATCGCTTGTTTGGTGGTGTATTGTGCTGTGTCCCAATCAAGCACACCGGATAATTCTGCTTGTAGAGGCTTGAGGTCCCGTTGTATGGCTGTCTCATCGGGCATCTCGGTATCTTTCCAGATGAGTGAAATGACAATATGCTTTGGTTCTGTGTCCTCTTCAAACACGTAGCGCTGCATTGTGCCGGGGAACAGGTAGCGTTGACCCTCGAGAATAGCATTGAGCTTTTCGATTAAGCGTGCCTGTTGACTGGCACGTATGCGTACACGAATGTCCATGCCTCGCACTTTGGCGCCAGCGCGGTAGACTCGCCAGGGAGGGGGCCTGGTGCGAGTTCGACCGGTGGGCTTTGCTTTAAACTCTTGAAGAGCCTTTTTCGGTATCATATAGATACCACCCACCATTTCAGCAACCAGGCGCTTCTCTCTAATGTATTCGTATACCGTATAGTAAGATACGCCGAGGGCCTCTGCTGCCTCGCTTGTTGTAACAAAGTCGCGTGTATCTGAAGTTCTGCTATCTTCCGTCATGCGTATAGTGTAAAGTATAGGTTTTTTTATGTAAAGATCACAATTTTATTTGTTATTATTGGTAATGACATATTACATATGGTATAATCTTGTCATTGACATACTTTTGACAGAAAAGGAATAAGTACATGGCTCAATACGAAGGGGAACAAGAGCAATCTCGTGAAAGCTCTGGCCCTATCTTGTCAGGAGGAGAGGATGTAGCGGCTCAGCTGCTGTTGCAACAACATAGGCATTTGAGCGAATTAATGGGTGGAAGTCGCGTACTGGATATCGGTTGGGGTGCCGGTGGGTTGGTATACGAGATGGCTTTGAGATATCCATCATTGCATATTACTGGAATCGATGGGAATGCATCCGCTGTTGAGCAGGCTCAAACTCTGGTAAAGGGGTTGGGCAATGTGACCATTATTGTGCAAGATATACATCATCTCGATGACAAGGTTTTTTCATCTGCGTCGTTTGATTTGATCCACCTGCGCTTTCTCGCAGGAGATGTCACGTTACAACAGTTTCCCCCACTGATGCAGTCGCTAGCTCGAATCTGCCGTCCTGGTGGATTACTTGTTTGGACAGAGGCAGAATTGCCTATCACCACGAGTCTCGCGTGCCAGCATCTCTGTGCATTGATGCAGCGAGGATTGCAGGCAGGAGGACGCACAACCTCGCCTGGCAATTCGCTGGGGATGACTGCGCGTATGGATCGCTGGCTTAGCGATGCTGGATACCGAATTACGCAAAGTGAGGCCTACGCAATCGATATCTCAACGGGATCGAAGGGACATGATGCATTTGTACGCCAGGTATGGAATTCTGGTGAGCAGGTACGCACATTCTTGCTGAAGACGGGGATAACGACAGCAGCAGAGTTTGAGGATGTTTTTTTGAAGATGCAACAAGAGATCCAGGAGGAAAGGTTCTGCGGCATGTTATATATGAGAACGCTGGTGGGAGTAAAGTTATAAGTTAGATCGAGGTTCCCGGTCGCCATAACACGTTTCTCACGAGATGCATAACAAGGGGATGATAGATATATTCATAGTTGCCAAGGAAGCATACAACCCTACCACCCCATCCGCTTTTGAAGCGGTAGACTCCTGCCATAGCTTCGCCCTGGTCATCCGTTTCAGGAATACCCCAGAAGTCATAAGTAGTGGCGCCTTCCTGTTTTGCCCAGCGGATAGCTTCCCACTGCAGTAGATAGTTGGGCATCAGTTGGCGTTGTTCATTACTCGACGCGCCATAGAGGTAGATAGCCTGTTTAGCCATCAATCCCACAAAGATGCCTGCCAAAAGCTGCCCGTTGTAGTCAGCCAGAAATAATCGCGCCTGGTTGCGCGGCGTAAAGATTTGCCATGCCTGCAGATAATAATTCAGAGTATGGATGCCAAAGCGGTCACGGATACTTGTCGCTTGCAAAAGACTATACCAGTTACGTACATCGGCAACTGTTTGGGCTATGCGTACCTGCACGCCTTTACGCCCGGCGAGACGGATGTTATAACGCCATTTCTCCTTCATGTTTGCTAGCAAGATATCCTCATCAAGGGTGAGATCGAGCAGGATAGTACGTCGCGGCTGTATAGCCTGAACCGGCTGAAAGTGCATTGCATCCATATGGCGGATTAACTCATTGCTCGCTTGCCTGCCGACCTCGTGCGCCAACTCAACCTGGAGAGCAAGCGCGCCTTGTTTGTATAGATGTGGGTGTAACTGGGAGAAAAATGTAGGGACAATGCTCGACTCATCCGGGTGTGACCAATCTACTACCGGTCCTTTAGGAATGTAGGCGAGATGTCCAAACATTGTGGGAATATGAGCAGCGGTACGGCGGAGAACTTGAGCAGCTGCCACTATCTGCTGTTGTTCCGTGTCCCAGAGTACGAGACGAAGTGGGCGCCAACCTGCGCTCGCTTTCAGTTCTCCCCAACCCCAACTCTGCAGAAGATGTCCGGTGGGGCTAGCTAAGACAAACGCATCCCATCGATGTTGTTGCTCAACAGAGACCGAACGTAGTAGATAGCGATGCGACATGAAACTAGTTCCTAATGTTCAGAGCGACTCTATTCGAAACGTCATGTTAACGGATTAAGCATGTATGATACAATAGTACTAAATATTACGAAGGAGTCAATCTCCTCAATGACTTACAGGAGGTGATTCGTGAAAATTGTGATCCTTGGATGTGGCCGTGTTGGCTCAACACTGGCAACGATGTTGGACCGTGCGGGGCATGCAGTATCTATTATCGACTATAGTAGCGACTCGTTCCAGCGCTTGAGTTCTGATTTTGGCGGTGAAACTATTTCGGGCAATGGCGTTGATGAAGAAGTATTGGTACGGGCCGGGATCAAAGAAGCCGATGCGTTTGTAGCAGTTACCAATGGTGATAACCGCAATATCATGTCAAGTCAAATCGCAAAAGAAATCTTCAATGTAAAGAAGGTCATGTGCCGTATCTACGACCCTATTCGCGAGGAAACGTACCATGAACTTGGCCTGGAGACAATAAGCCCGACAAAAGTAGGCGCTCAAATGTTCTTTGATGCTCTACTTGCGCAGAAGTAGCATGCACAGGATTTAGGGGAATTAGCCAGCGGCATGCCTTTCAGGAAATCGGCCTGTAAGTAAGCCTCACCTATAGCGGAAAAACAACCATGCAAGAGAAAAAGAGGGAACGGACGGTATGTATATTATTATCGGAGGTGGTGGCGAAATTGGCTACTACCTCACCAAGAACTTGTTAATTCAGGGTCATGAAGTCCTCCTGCTTGAGAAGGGTTCTGCACGCTACCAGGCTCTTAATGACGAGTTGGGACCAGCCGTTGTGCGTGGTGATGCGTGTGAGGCCAGAACTATGGCAGAGGTTGGAGCAAATCGCGCCGATGTTGTCATCGCTGTGACAGGAGATGACGAGGATAACCTGGTGATCTGCCAGATGGCCAAAAAGCGTTTCAAAGTGGGACGCACCATTGCTCGCTTGAATAACCCTAAACACGAAGAAATCTTCCAGAAGCTTGGGATTGACTTAACAGTTAGCCCTACAAGAGCAATTCTCTCGCTCATCGAGTCCGATCTTCCCAGTACACGTTTCGTACCTCTCATGATGTTGAAAAATGCCGGGTTAGAGATCGTTGAAATGCGCATCCCGGAGAAATCAGCAATTGTGGGCAAGATGCTACGTGATATCAACTTACCACGTAGCAGCAACCTGGCATTAATTATACGAGATAAGCAATTTATCACTCCCACCGCTGAAACGCAGATTAATGCGCATGATGACGTATTTGCGTTAGTAAATAGCGAGGGTGAAGAGGAGCTACGCAAAACGTTCGGTGCGCTGGATTAGGACGGGCAATTCCAGGTGAACCTGTCAGCTTTGGTGTCGCAATGCTATAGCTCATCTCCGAACTCGGAGAGGCGCCCAGAGGTCGTGCTGGTTTTCTCCTCTTGTCGTGGGACAGGACGCAACAGGTCTATATGTCCAATCTTGCCAGGAGTTGAGAGTCCTTTCTTCTGCTGATCCATCACGCCAACGGGGGAGGTGCCCTGTGGACGTTCTACAGCCATTTTATCTTCATCAGAACTTGCGTCGTGAAAGCCCTCATGGTGAATCTTAAGATGGTTTTGCTGGGAACGGCGTCGAATCCATGGAGAACGTTTCCTAGCAAGAATCTCATCTGCACTTTCACCACGAAAGGATCTGTAGAAGCTCGCGACCACAACCCAGATAGCAGCGAGGACAGGTGTCGCCAGCAATGCACCAAAGGGGCCAAAGAGTTGCACACCAACAATCAATGCAAGGATAGAGGCAACGGGGTGCAGGCCAACCGCGTGTCCTACAATACGAGGGCCCAGGATATTGCTTTCAATCATTTGAATAATGACGAAGTACACAAGGATTGCGTAAGTGCGAGGAAAAGGATCCGGCAAGAGTAGCGAGATCAGGATTGCCGGTATAGAGGCAAGTGCAGGTCCCACCATTGGGATTGTTTCAAAAAGAAAGGCCAGCGCACCAATAATCAACGCAAAGTTGCTCAATCCCAGGAAATAACACCCTACTCCAGCCAGTACGCCAATAATGGCGGCCAGGGTGAGTTGCCCACGAATATAATTACCAACCACGCGATTAAGCGCGTCCTCAAATAAGAGTACATGGGGCATGGATTGTTTCGGAGCGATAGTAACCAGGGCCTTTCGTATACGCTTGCCATCAAGTGTGAGGTAGAAACTCAGCACAGCCACTAACAGGATATTAATAATCACATCCGCCACTATCTGCACGATAGATACAAGGCTGGATGCTAACGAGAACGTAAGAGCATTTGCCTGATCTTCAACTGTGCTGATAGCTTTGTTAATAGAGGAAAGGGGGATACCTTGTTTTACCAACCAATCCAGGGTTGCAGTATAGGTAGTTGGCAGATTCTGGACATACCCAGGTAAATGAGTAGAGAAGTAATTCACCTGCTGAATTAGCGAGAAGACAATCGCATAGCAAAGAGCAACCAATGCAGCCAATATGAAAACATAGACAATGAGAGCAGCCAACAGGCGTGGTATGTATTTATTGAGGAAGTTCACAAGCGGGGTGACTAAAAACGCCACTGCCATAGCAAGCAGGAGCAGAACAATAGCATGGACGAATATGCCCATGATTGAAAAGGCTGCCCACAACAGAATGCCAATGCAAATGACAACGATAAGGATATCACGCACTCGCTGCCAATTCACTCGTTCCATTCGATTTTGCCTCGGATCAATCAAGCTTTACTACCTTTCTTGCTATTTTGGCAGGTATAAATCAAAAGCGCAAGCTGATACGTTGTTTTCTATCAGACCAACCATTCTTTACAAAAAACGTGCCATTTCGCCGGTTTTAAAACAGCAGAAACTGTTGTTATACAGCGAAACAATTCGTGGCACTGCTACGTCATGTTATATAGATGGATCTGTTATGCTCAAGCGAGATTAGGGCAAAGAGGATGAGGCCGATTTCCTGGTGAAAACGGTGATTAAGTTAATATCCTCTTTTCACTTCGTCTTAGTATGAGAATGACAAACCTATGCATTTTCTTTTCTTGAAAAGATTTTATTAACGAGGATGTGTCCATGAATGTTACTACCTCCACTTTCTCACTCGCACAGATGATCCTGGCCTGGACACTTCTTGGATTGCTTTTAAGCTGGTTAATCATTTTTACTGTGTTGGCTTTACGCTCATTTGTTATGAAAAAAGATGAATGGGAAGATTTACCAACGCCATCCACACCTTCTCAAGCTGTATCCTTTCAGCCTACAGAACCACAACGGCAACATAGTGGGGTAGCTGCAGGAGATATGCTGCCCGAAAGCACAAATGCAGAAACATACAGGGATATTGGCACGACTCCAATTAAGTAGACAACGAACTTGATACCAGGCTAGCCAGACTTTGCAGGGCGGAACGTTCCCTTATCATTAATAAACACAAAATGGGCATCTTGCACGTTGACGATCATATCAAGTAACCCATCACCGTTCACGTCTTGAAAAGAGAGTGTGACAGGTGCAAGGTCCTGGGCTGGACCGATGAGTATTGGCCCACTGTAGATTCTCGCTTTTGAGGAATCGCCGCCAGGTAGCTCAATGATAAGAACTTGGCGATTTAAGTTCACAGCAATAAAGTGACTTGGGTGGCCTGGTGAATCGTTATGTCCAACAACGGCGTCTGTTTGGAAAGTACGCGGACGACCATAATGCCAATCATCCTGGGTTATCTGCCACCAACTTCCCAAAGCATTGAAGGCGACCCAGCCGATAATCATGATTAACATAGCAAGGCCGATAAATACAAGCCAATGGAATGGTAATCTCTGTCCGTTATCTATACGTCTACTATTGTTGCGAGGGAGAACGTCATCGGTGTAAACGTTACGCTGTCGATTGCTCTGTACAGCCGGTATACTTGTTTGAGTTGCTGTGCGGCGAGGAGGAATTGCTGCGCGGCTTTCACGTGTATTGCCAGACGCATACTGTCTTTGAGCGGCGAGTGGCATTGAATCAATTTGCCTGTGCCCTGTTTCTGTTTGTATATCAGGCATACTTTGATAACGACGTGAACTAGTGGGTAAACGTGTTGGCCAGGCATCATCATACTCCTCTTCGTTCAACATATCATGATCTGTAACTCTTATTTGTTGTGCAGGCGCGCGCTGACTACGCTTCTGCATGCGGTACTGATCCACATTATCACCCGGCCTTTCTCGAGAAATTGCCTATAACATATGTTCTAGTAAATATGTTCTAATTATACACGAGATAAGTGGAAAGTCAAGCTTTTTGAGCATCAAACTGGGACATCAGTACCATTTCTATCCATTGCGCATTAAAACAATTCTGGCATATACTTTTTCCAACAATTGGCGTAAAGCGAACGTCTATGAGAACGAAATAGGAGAAACAACTACAATGGTATTGGCTATCACAAACGGTACTATCATTGACGGTCGTGGCAACGATCCGCTGATAGGAACTCTACTCATTGAGGATGAGCATATCACCGCTGTGGGCCGCCAGGACAAGGTGACAATTCCACACAATGCAACAGTGATTGATGCGATGGGCGGAAGCATACTCCCTGGGCTGATTGATTGTCATGTTCATTTTATGCTGGAATATCCCGACATTATGCGCGAGTTGACCACCCAGCCATCGCTGCGCTTATTGCAGGCTGTTCCGCGTATGCGGGCAACGTTGGAGGCAGGAGTCACGACGGTACGAGATGCGGGTGGCTCTCCTGCTGGATTAAAAATAGCGGTTGAACGCGGCATAATTGCGGGTCCACGTATGCAAGTTGCCGTCTCTTTGATTTCTCAGACCGGTGGTCACGGAGATGGCTTCTTTCCGTGCTGTGTTGATATAGGACTCTTTGGCATTCGCTTTTATGATGTACCAGATGGAGTGGCTGATGGAGTTGATGAGGTGCGCAAAACCACACGTGAGATACTGCGCGCAGGGGCAGATTGGATCAAACTGGCAACGACCGGAGGGGTGCTCTCGGCTTCAGACGCTCCTACCTCATCTCAATTGACTGTTGAGGAGATTGCAACGGCCGTATACGAGGCTGTTGCGCAGGAGAAACGATGTATGGCGCATGCGCAAGGCTCGCAGGGCATCAAAAACGCGCTTCTGGGAGGAGTTGCCTCCATCGAACATGGTGTTTATCTGAATGATGAGCTTATTGATTTAATGATTGAGAAAGATGTTTACCTCGTGCCAACGCTTCTGGCCCCACTGGCGGTGGTAGAATTTGCAAAGGAACATCCTGACATCCTCCCGCCAATGATGGCAGCCAAGGCGATTGGAGTAATTGAAGCTCACAAGCAGAGCTTCCGTCGAGCAACGGAGGCTGGAGTTAAGGTAGCGATGGGTACCGATGCAGGTGTGGGGAAGCATGGAGAGAACTGCCGTGAGTTAGCGCTCATGGTAGAAAATGGGATGACTGCGATGCAAGCTATCCTGGCGAGCACGGCAAATGCAGCGCGACTGCTGCATTTAGATAAGTATGTAGGTACGCTTGAGGTGGGCAAGCTGGCAGATGTGATTGTAGTGGATGGCGATATTTTAGGAGATATCAAGAAGATTGTCGATCCTACAAACGTGAAGTTGGTGCTCAAAGGAGGACGAGCTGCGAAGAACACGTTTGAGGTGAGAGTACCAACAGTGGCTGGGGTAGTGTAGAACAAACCTTTTTGCAACGCGGTTAGCACGCAACTCGTATATGCTCTTGGAAATACTGTTGGTCGTGGTCACAACTTGACGTGCTGGATAAATCCGCACTCTACCTTGCTGAGGTTTGTTTCAATACTGAGGACTTAGACCAACGCTAATACCTCTATGCATTCAGAGACGCTAAGGAGAATCTGTTATGTCGGGAAACCGTGGTTGTATATTCAATTCGATACTGTTTTTGATAATTGTCTTTGTACCTCTGCTTGGTCATATCATTGCGACAATTATGGTGTTCGAGGATGAGCATTCGTTAGCTGGTTCAGTATTGTGGTTAGCAGCGATCTGGTTGATACCTTTCCTTGGTACATTCCTTTACCTGCTTTTTGGGCAGCGCCGCCGACGTGTGATGTTCGGCCAGCCAAGTTACGGGTATAACCAGTACCAGTACCAGGCTGGGCAATACCAGCACAGGTACTAATTGCCCTCCAAAAATAGAGAAAACGGTGGGCGGTCGCTTTGGCCATCCTCTGTTTTCTCTATCCATGCATCGCGGCAATCAGGTCCGGGAGTAACTTATCCAGGATGGGTGTACCAAGACCAGTGATGGGATCCCAACCTGGCACAGCAGGATAGCCCTGCACTTGCACTTGATTATTACTGACACTGTTATCGCCTGCCGTGATATCGTGGAAGTCCTGTGCGTAGACGCTGGATGCTGCCAGCTTGTAGAGGGCCGGATTGATAAAACCGAGAGGATGACCAGCCATTTGATCGGCAATCGCCATAAACGCTGCCCAGAGAGGGGCGCTGGCGCTTGTACCGCCTCCAAGTGTCCATCCACCATTACTAGAATAAATAGCCAGACCAGTGGCAGGATTTGCGTCTCCAGCTATGTCAGGAACACCACGCCGATTTTTAAGCTGATTTTGCACTGAAGCTGGCAAGGTTTGTTGATACGATGGAGTAGAAAAGAAAGAGCTAAATCCTCCCCCACTCATATTCCAGGCGATTTCCTGAAAGGCCGTACCATCACGATTTAAAGTCGTACCCCCTACGCTGGTGACCCATGGATCGTCAGTAGGAAAGCTGGTGGTCGGTGTTGGAGAATACTTAGTCGCTTGTAAATCGGCATAATCAGTGGCACCGCCATCGCCAGAGGAGGCAAAGAAGGTTATTCCCTGTTGTGTCGTTGCTTGTTTGAAGAAAGCATCCCATTTTTGTATCTCTTGTTGCCCGGCTGCATTATTGAGTGTCACCTCGGACGCGCCAAAACTCTGTGAAATGATGTTGCCAAGATGATTTGTGATGGCATATTGCTCGAGCTGGCGGAATTCGGGCAGGCCAATAGTACCCTCGGTTTCGTCAACCGGGCTGGTTAAAACCACAATGCCCGCATCAGGAGCGATAGCGTGAATAATTTGAACATCCAGAGTTGTTTCACCCGCCCAGCCAGGCATATCTTTTTTGGTGGGATCAAAAGGCACTGTGCCTATAGGTGACATGATTTTGATGGTGATCGGAGGCAAACCGAACTGCTTATCGAATACGTCCATATCTTGCTGCAATGTGGGGCTGCCGTAGGAGACAATATCTACAATTGTCTGGCCTTTTCCTGTAAAGCCACGATCTAAAAGAGACTGTACACTATAGGCCACCCGCATGTCGTATGGTGTACGGCAGTCAGTACCTAATTCGGCGGGGCAGACGGCAATTGCACTACTTGTAGGTGTTGATTGTACAGCCGGCGTTGGTTTTTGTGTTGGGGTTGGCGTTACTCCTGTACTGGTGCTACCGTTTCCCAAGGGAGCGCAGGAGGAGAGTAGTAGTAATATCGCTAGAAGCGCGAATATACGTCGTGGTGTATGCATATGTGTTTCTTATCTTTCCTGTATAGTGGTATGTATAGAAAATCATAGGCAGGTCCTACATGCTATTCTAACATCTGACACTCCCCGCATGAACATAATAAGGTTGATGATCTGACACTCCCCGCCCTAAAAGACTGATTCTTACCCACATCTTACAAACGGAGGTGAAAAGCAAGGTGAACGCCCTCAAGAAGCGTTTGCAAAGAGAGCCAGCCTTTCCAGATGGTTCGCCAGCCAGGAGGACCATCATGGGAGCGTGCCAGATAGCCACCCCGTGCCACTTCCGTCCAAAACGTACCCACCGTCATGGTAGCAGGCGAGTGACCAGAACGCTCGGCCAACACCGCCAGCATCAAAGGATCAATGAGCTCAGAAGCAGGACGCTCTGGGTCTTCACGAGCGCAAGCACGCACCTGCAACAAGCGCACGGCAAGAGGGGACAACAGACCCAGCAAACGGATCAGGCCCTCAACCGTTTGCAATTGCCGTTCTTCAATGCGACAGCCACTTTTGAGGCATTGGTGATAGTCTTCGACCAGCCACCGATGCCGATACCAGTCCACGCGCTCCCACGCCTCTTCGAGCGTGGTAGTGGGCACCGAGGTCAGCAAGATCCATTCCAGTGGCTCCTCGCCCTCTGGAGCTTGCTCTTCCCAGACGCGCATGACCCACACGGTCAAAGGCTCCTTGCTCGCTCGCGGCTCATTACGTGGGGGCAAGAGCGTCATCTGCCCAAAGGAAAGCTGGAGCTGGGTCGAACGCGCTTGGCGACCATGCCTGGCGGGAACCTCGAACGGACGGCTCGCCTGGCTCGGCCAGGACCGTGCGCGCATCAGCGAATAGTTGATCTCGTCTTCGCTCTCCTGCACACGCCGATTCTGGGCCGCTCGTACCAGAAAGTGCGTCTGCGTCGCCTGACAGGCTTGAAAGAACGGGAACATATCCGCACCCCGATCTCCCACATGCACCCACATGCTTCCCGCAGCAGGTGTCCCAATGGCATGCACCTGGCGTATCCACACATCGCTTTCGCGCTCTTCCCGCTTGAGCCGTTGATGACGTTGTTCTCCATCAGGAGCCGGAATGCGCACAAAGGGTTCCTGGGCCATGCACCCCAGGACTTCTCGGCTCTGAGGACGCACCGCCAGCACTGTTTGCACGAAAAACCCACGTCCTCGTTCGTTGCCGATTTGTCCCACGCCGCTGATCTTACGACGATGCGACAGATCGATGTCGGTGGTATCTTGCACCAACAACACCACAGCAGAGGCATTGGCTTGTTGCCGGGTCTGTTGAAAGTGGGGGTGCATCAAGGCCGCAAAGGTGACATCTGGCTCATCGAGCAAACGATACAACGCCTTGGTCTCTTTCCAGGTGTGCATTTGAGCGGGCAGAGAACCCAAGGGATTCTCCGCCAAACTGCTGGCCGCTTGAACCGTTCGTCTCGTGCGACGCCTATCGTGGAGTTGGACGCCCCCAAAGGTTTGCTCGGCCCAGCTCTTGGGATCCAACATTGCTTGTGTATTCATCCTTTATTGTATCACTTTGTAAGATGTGGGTAAGAATCAGGACTGCTCCGATGATTGTATCACATAAGTGTGACTGCTTCCCTATTCTGAAATGAGGCTTATAATAGCTTAAACGGCGGAAAAATAGGTAACTGCTGTTTATGGAGAATAAGCGAAACTCTACTAACCGGGGATGTTACTGGCTCATGCACATGGTCTTATAACGAAAATGTCGAAAGGATGCGTTGTATTGATTGTAAGGAACCAAAGCTGTGCAGATGGCTTCTACTGAGGTTAAGACCGATACTGCTTGTCAGTACCATAGTCCTACATTTGGCCTTAGGAGAGTTGACTGCACCTATCACAGTGAGTACAGTCTATTCAAAGCGTGCATAACGTTTGGCATCGGGGAATTATTTCCTCGACGCAACCCTAACGGACTGGGGATATTTGTATGTCGTCTTTTGATAATCGTCAAAGTAGTGTTACTAATGGATTGCAAATACCAGAGCTGGTTGACCAACTTTCCCCGGTGGAACAGTTGCCCTTTCCTGATAGCACTCCTCAACCAGGAAAAACGACCCGTCGTTTGGAGTATGACAGTTCTCCCAATGTCAAAGAGATCCTATCGGATCCAGGTGCAGCACAACATCTAGCTAAATATGTTACATCTCCGAGAGTAACACGCATTTTGCCTGATATCAATACAGGCGCTTTGTCTTTTCCACCAACCGAGAGGACCACGACGGCATTACGCCAACCAATAGTGATTCGAGGCACAGGTAAGAAGAAGCCTCATGCGATGCATCCTCCAAAGGGGCGCAAGTGGGTTATCAGTATCTCAGCGATCATCTTGTTATTTTTTATTTCACTCGGGTCTGCATTGGCCGCATCGCCCCTTAACGGCGGAAGTGGCCATCTCACCAATCCAATCCAGCTAGTCGCTAACTTAGTACACACCAGTAATAATAGTCCAAGTTTGGTTGCGCAGCAGGCGACGGCAACGGCTATTTTGCAGCAAGATGGGTATGATCCTGGTTCGGGAATGGGAGTAAGCACGCAGGCAGGAGCTGGCGGGCTCAATCGTTTCGCTTTCGGCCAATGTACCTATTGGGCTAATATGCGCTATCATGCATTGACG
>WNGJ01001337.1_pt1 | contig 24934 bp, 16 predicted proteins | sample 5400611 | NCBI WGS metagenome assembly WNGJ01 (sample SAMN13153375, study PRJNA577476) | soil metagenome | isolation source: 40 cm soil or saprolite under Garry oak tree replicate 1 | place: USA:California | collected 2016-06-15
GCGCAGGCCTGAGGCGCCTGTCCCGTAGGGGTTCGTGGGTTCGAATCCCACCTCCCGCACCAAGAACAATCAAAGGACAACTTTTCGATCCTTCGGAACTTTGACTCTCCCACTCTCGCACACGGGGACTCTGCAAAGTTATAAAAATTAATTTCTATAATCCTCTTTCTATCCGGGTGGGATTACAGGCTTGCTTTTTCGAGACCGGTTCATTATCAGCTTATCCAGGATTTCTTGATCCATATCAACGCTCCTCCAACAAGAGCCAATAGAAAGCCGGCTATTCCGAAGAGTTTTACGAAACCTCTTGTGAATAGTTTGATAGCCAATTTTCAATCACCATTAAGGATCGGATAAGATAGGGTCGGTCATTATACAACAGCTTGAACGCTCATATCAGAGCAGATTTCGGATCTACCCGTATCTCGCTCTGATCATCGGACCGTTGCTCTACCCTATCTTTCTCCGATTACGGGCGGCATGGTAGGACTATAGCGTTAACCCTAGTTGGCTTCCATTCAACGGCGAGATCGAGAATAGTTCTGGCCCGCTGTCCATGTTCTGCTGGCAGAATTCTTTGGTCATCAATTTTATATCCACTAGAATACCTGCTTCTGCCAAACGAGATTCCACTGCTGGCGGCCAATATTCTTATCTGCGACGAACTATCTTCCCCGCAATGCACCTCAAGTAACTGATCGTAAGCGTGGAGCTGGAAACAATGAGTCCTGATGGCGTCGTGACAGATTCCCTTCTAGAAAAAAAGCCCGAGGAGAAGAAGAGTCTCCCAAGCGCAAGCAGGACCATACGACTTGAAGGTGATATTGACCGTGCCCTAGAAGAGATTGCCAAACAAGAGAATCAGAGTGTCAGTCTCATCATGAACAAGGCCCTTCTCAGGTACATAGACTGGGAATACCCGGCCAGAAGGTTTGGTCTGATACCAGTGTCGACAAGTGTCATGAGAAAACTGTTCGAGCTATTGACCATTGACCAAGCTAGGGCTTTTGGCAAGGAGGCCGGAGCACAGTTCCTCTTTGAGTTCGTCAACTTCCGGTTTAAGGCCCTAGACTTCAGCGCACTCCTCAAAGCGCTTGACTTTCTGGGAGACCGGTATGCCAGAGAATTCCATTTCGACCAGAGCTTTGATGGCAAGGTCCACACCATCATAATAAAACACGACAGAGGATCTGCCACATCAGCATACTACGCCGAGGCATTGAAAACGCTTCTCGACCGCTTGGATCTCAAAGGGGAAACCGTCGAGAGCGATCAACAGGTCACCATCATAGTCCGCAGCTAAGATTGGAAGAATGAATACAGGTCGCCGCGTATTAGGGCTCCCATAATAAATGGGGGCAGGTCATCGCCCCAGGCATCAAGGCCAAACCTCTCCCCAGATCTACCGCTCAGAGGCCTATTTCGATGATGAGTTCGATCGGAGAACGGATCGAGCAGTTGGGAAAAAGGCCAAGTGATTGACAACAACGGGCTGCGGGAGATGCTCAGAGCGCCCATATTTGCTCAGCTCGATCCCCTTCGGCCTTCTCCGGATGTCTCTCGCGCGATTGGGGAGAGGTCCGAAGATCTGTATCTTTGCCGTTCCCTCCCGCTCATAGGTATGTGTAAACGCTTGAATATGTCATCGGCCGGCGGCTGCAAGCTCTTCAACGGGTCCATCGAAATCTCCGCCACTACTTGGTTGTCCGTACTAGTCAAGCTAAACCGTTTGACCTCGCCCTCGAGGCTTTCGCTAAGCATAGTTTCCAACACTCCCTTGCCCTCGAGGCTTTCGCTAAGCATAGTTTCCAACATTCCCTCATAGAATAGGGACCATTTCCTCCCCATGCCATGCAGAAGCGTCAACATTCGCGTGGAGCCAGTTGTGGCTTGGTCGAAATGGAACATTCTTCCGTATCGGCCGAACAGTTCAAGGACGCGGATACGAGGCACGATGCCATGCTCCCGATAATAGGATGTGGCAACAGTCCTCCACTCGTGGAGCCACTGCGACTTCCCAAGCTCGCGGACATGCTCCTCTGGGACCCACATCATCAGTTTGACGAGAAGCGAGGAGAATGTCGACGCAACCCGGAACCTCTCGCTAACCACATCCCACTCCACGTATTTCCTCAGCGCACGGTTAGCGATGACGTTTACACTGAGGCCTTGTTGCTCGGCCTCCTTAGTGAGTCTCTCAATGGTGTCGATTTCCAAATGGAAAGTGAAGGTCTTCGACTTGACTCGACGCGATCGGTTTGAAGAAGACAAAATTCTCAATCCCCTCTGAAGGAGGCTCCTCGACCTCGGGGTGTTGGTCCTGAGAACTAGCGAAAACATTCACATTTAAACCAACACTTTTGGCCAAAGAACAAGAATAGCCCGCAATCATTAGAATCCCGCTACAAACTAGCCCAGCGGATATTTGGAGATGACCGGAACAATGCAGCGCTGGCTTGAGATGGATACATCAATACGAAAGGATGGTTCCAAAGTCAAGGGTTCCAAGTCTTGGATTCGCGTTATCGGGTTCAGCACAGCGTATTCAAGTCGGAGGTCTCAGCTCTGCGATCATCCTTCGTTAGTGAAATGATGGTGAGCCATCTGAACAACGCACTGACGTGTTGGTCTTGATCCAATATCGCTGCCATCCCATGACATGCGTTCCGCGTTGAAGACCGGTGTGTCAAGCGCCGCTTGACAGAATAACCCTTTTCTTGATCAGGCCGGGTGAGCCGTCGTTATTACTACCTTACCTAATTCCGGACTGTGATCGTGACCTGTTGATCGCTCTCGACCGTTTCCACCTTCAAACTCAATCGATTGAACAGAATCTTCGCCATCTCGGCGTAGTATGCAGATGTCCTAGGTCCTCTATCGTGCTTCAAAATGATCGTGTGTATTTTCCCATCGAAGCTGTGTTCGAATTTGAAAGACCTAGCGTACTCGCTGCCTAGAATCTCGAGGGCCCTTACCGTCGTGTCAAAGTCAATCTTCTTGAACCAGAAGTTGATAAACTCAGAATACTCGTTCTCAGCCGACTGTCTTCCTAATTCCCGGGCTTCCTCGTCGGTAAGACTCTCGTATATCCTCCTCATCTTGGCAGTAAACACCATCATGAACCCAAACTTCTCCGCATAGATCTCCCACTCAACATGTCTCCTGAGCGCTTTGTTTATTATGAAACTAATACTCACGTTATCTTGATTCGCAAGCTCCTCCAACTTGAGTAGAATGTCACCCTCAAGTCTTATGGTCCGCGTCTCGCTCGGGACACGCGCGCGTTCAGCCTTCTCGACTTCAAGCATCAGTTCGGTCAACGGGTTTGTCATGATTGATTACCTGCGCCCGAGTTGGCGGTCATCCTCCATAAGAAACGGGGATTTCTTGGTGTATTCGACTCTCAGAGGGTTGCCTTCGGTACGATTCTGACCACGTTGGGTTGCGTATTTCAGGGGGAGTCTTTAGACGGATTACTACTTGGTCCTCGGTGCGTTCAGATTCTAGATCTAGATTCAGAAGGCCCTTGAATATGCTGGTCAAGAATTGCTCGTTGAAAACGGACCCTTTTGCGCCAAGTCCGTGTTTCACTATTATTGTATGCACTCTGCCGTCGAAGGTGTGTTGCAGGCTGAAAATTCGGGCGTACCGGGAGCCGAGTAACCTTAGAGTTTCGAGAACAGTGTCCAGGCTTAGCTTCTTGAACCGGAAGAGTATGAAGTCTCTCCCAAAGTTCTTTGCTGCCCATTCGCCTAGTTCCCTCGCCTGTTCGACCGTAAAATAACTGTACATTTTCGCATGCAGGAATCCTGGTATGGCGACGAAGCCGAATTTCTCCGCTGTGATATCCCATTCAGTGAGCTTCTGGAGGGACGAGGTCACGAGATAATTGACGCTGACACGCTCCTGTCTGGCCAGTTGCTGTAACTCTAGATCGACTTGGGGGCTAAGCCGTATCGTCCTTGTGATCGTTTCGCGTGGCGTAAGGGTTCCCTTGTGGTACAACTGGCATTGGCAGGTGCGTATATTACTGTTCTGTGGTCTAATCCAATCACTTAGAACACCGCGCACTCGGGTGGATATCTATTCCTACACATTTCTCTCTTGCGATTTCCCCAGTTCGGCTTGATGGGTCGCTGTCGATTGGCAGTCAGCTTCTTAACGATGGGGCCGAGACATTACATATGAGCACGACAGAACGTTTCGGATGCTTTTCGAACACATATCGGATAAACGCCCTCTACTTGGTACCTAGTTCACCAAATCCAATGGCCAACAGGTGTAGGCGAGCATCTCGCAAGCGAAGCCAGTCCAACGAATTGGACGAACTTCCAATATTACACCTTGGAAGAGCTTTGCTCTAGACACATGATTCTTATCAAATCCTAACTCAACATCGTCCTCCGCGTTTCTTCTGTCGCCAGTTGGAAGTGTATTCGCTTCACATGATCGATTATCGCGTATTGACTTGCCAATAGAGTTGCGATCACTTCCTCTGTTGTTGTTCCTAAACGTCCAGGCTATATGCAACAACGGTACTTACTCGGTAATCTCGGGATAGCTACAGAGTGAAAGTAGATGCCGGTAGAATTTGAGATGCGAAAATGGTGCGCGATCGTAAAGCTCGAAGGATACACTACGCCCGCTAGCGCACGAGCATTAGTTCAAAAGTTTCACCATATTGTCGAGGGTTTCCGAGATGAGGGGGTCGACCTTGACGTCTTCATGCTCGTGGAGGATGAAAACGAGCTTCGATCCGTGGACGAATTTGTCACCCGCAAACCCGACAGGACGAAGGAAAGGTAAGCTCTCACACTAGAGCATCGAATTGAAGGTGAACGCGCATTAAGTCTTTGATGTTAACTTGGGAATTCCCGCCGAGAATCATAGGCGGCATTTCGACTCACGTTTACCACCTCTCAAGGGCTCTGGTCGAAAAAGGAATCCCGGTTCGCGTGATAACTTGCGACTTTCCCAAGACACCTGCCGAAGAGATTATTGACGGGGTCCTAGTATCGCGAGTCGATAGCGGCCGAGTTCCCGAGTCCAACTTTCTCCTCTGGATCTATCACCTGAACTCCCAAATGATCTCGAAGACGACCGAGCTATTCGAGACTGAGAGATTCGACTTGATACACGCCCACGACTGGGTTGTGGGAAGGGCCGCTGTAGAACTCAAGAATCGACTCGGTCTCCCGCTAATCTCTACAATTCACGCGACCGAGATAGGCAGGGGAGGTAGTCTAGACGGTGAATATCGCACGAAAGTGAGGGACATCGAGCGACTACTGGTAGAGCAGAGCGACGGGATCATCTGCTGCAGCAACTACATGCTCGACCATATCCAACACGTACTCGGTGCGGTCAAAACCAAGATCCGCGTTATCCCAAACGGCGTCGAAGCATCTCGGTTCAATAACGGCCACCAGCCACAACCCATCCCGACTGGAGTTTCCGAAGACAGAAAAACCATACTCTACGTCGGCCGGATTGTTCGCGAAAAGGGTATCTTCACACTCCTGGATGCTTTTGAGAAACTGCGAAAGCAGGGGAAGGATGTCAGCCTCGTCCTCGTAGGTGAAGGCCCACTCAAAGAGGACTTGGCCAAGGAAGTCCTCCGGAGGAAACTGAACGACCGTGTTAAGCTCGCAGGATTCGTTGACGAAAAGAAACTAGTCTCCCTCTACAATTCAAGCGATGCCTTCGTCCTACCATCCCACTACGAGCCCTTTGGAATGGTCGCACTCGAAGCAATGGCGTCACGGGTCCCCGTAGTGGTCTCCGACGTCGGAGGACTCTCCGAAATAGTTGAGGATGGAATAACGGGCGTAAAGGTTCCAGCCTATAACCCAAGCGCCCTCGCAGAAGGTATTCTTCGAGTGCTCGAGGATCGAGAACTCTCAGAGCAGTTGAAGGAGAACGCCTACCGAGCGGTCCAAGAGAGATACAGGTGGGATATGATTGCTGAGAAGACAATCGAAGCCTATAGAACCCGTCCTGCCGAACCATCGCCGTCTTCGAGAGCAGTAGATGTCGAATTTCTCACCGACCCAGCATTAGTACAATTCCTCTTGACGATAGGTGCAACAGACGGGGATGGAGCCGTAAGCGCCGGAGAGATAGCGTCCCTCATCAAATCCCCCGAAACTCCTGTGAAGCTCAGCCTTGGAAGGCAAGCCTCGCTGGGATATGTGTCAACACAGCTCGCCCCAGACTCAGCGAGAGTTCGCTACCACTTGAGTCCAGTCGGTATAATCAAAGCCTGCAGTGACATGTCATGAAAAACGCTCAACTTCTGTCTTCATCTTCTCCCCATCAGATCATCGTCAGTTACTCTCTACTCATCAGCAGACTTAGTCTCGAAGGAACTGCAAAGGACTCAAATCAGGATGAGCGATGAAGACTGAAAACAAGCGTAGAAGCAGAATCATCAGGCTGGTCCTCCTGATGGCAGTCTTGGCTGCTTCGCAGACCATCGACTTCGAAACATCAATGGAATTGCAAACAGTCAATGCAACCCTATCGAGCAGTTCTGCTTTCCAGTACATAGTCACGATCCTAATGGAGAACAATGGGCTCTGCGACGTCACTCCAAGCGTTGTCTCTAGCTGCAGCTTCTCGTCAATACCCGCACCATACCTGACTACACTGGCTCAGACCTACGGATTCAGCACTCACTACACGGCTGTAGATCATCCCAGCGAGCCTAACTATGTTGCGTTGTTCGGAGGAAGCACGTTCGGCTACACCTCTGACGGCTACTGTTGTTTCCAACTTAATGCGCCAAATCTTGTTGACCGACTAGAGGCGGCAGGGCTCACCTGGAAGGCTTTTGCCGAGGACGCTTCAGGCTCTGGAACATGTAACTTCATGCCGCCCAGGGCCGGGGATCATTATCCGTTCATCGGCTTCAGCGACATGAAAACATCCGCGCGATGCGCCGACATGCTCACCACAACATCGCCCCTCGACCCGGAGTTCGCAGGCGCACTCAACGGAGCAACACTACCGAACTATGTCTGGCTCACTCCCAACGACACTGACAACATGCACAGTTCTTCAGTTGCAGTAGGGGACGCCTACCTAGCAACCCTAGTCCCGCTGATCCTGTCCAGTAGAATGTTCACCACCCAGAAAGCGGCACTATTCATCGTATTCGACGAGGGAAACGACTTTTGCCCAACAGGCAACAGCAACAGTGACTGCGTCGTCGCAGAATGGTCCGGCCCAGCAGTGAAAAAAGCCTACAGCTCAAGCACGTCCTACAACCACTATTCGTACCTCTCAACTCTCGAAGCGAACTGGAATCTTCCAAGTCTAACTTCCAACGATGCTTCAGCCACTCCGATGACAGAGTTCTTCGGAACCTCGCCACCGCCCACGCTCTCAGCCAGCTTCACCTACAGTCCATCTTCCCCCCAGACAGGACAGACTGTTTCGTTCACCGGCTCAGTTTCAGGAGGAACCCCGCCCTACAGTTATTCTTGGAGCTTCGGTGATGGATCGACTGGAATGGGGTCGTCTCCGCAGCACACCTATTCCTCTACGGGAACACTCACCGTGGCCCTCACAGTGAAAGATAATGGCTCGCCTCAGCGGACCGCGACATCTCAGCAATCCCTAACCGTCTCGGGTGCGCCTTCTCCGCTGACCGCTAGCTTCGCCTATAATCCTTCTTCGACCCAGGCTGGACAACCGGTCACGTTCACAGCCAGCGCTAACGGTGGGACGTCTCCTTTCACGTTTAGCTGGTCCTTCGGAGACGGATCGACCGGAACAGGCTCTCCGGCAACTCACACGTACTCATCGGCAGGATCATACACGACTACTCTGACGGTCAAGGATAGCAGTACCCCTCAGCAGACGGCTACCTCTCGGAAGGCAGTCTCCGTTACTAGCCCGCCGTCTCCCATATCTGCGACCTTCACAGTCAGTCCGTCTTCGGCTGAAGTTGGACAATCTATCTCGTTTACAGCCTCTGCTTCCGGAGGGGCTTCGCCTTACAGTTACTCCTGGGGCTATGGAGATGGTTCTGCGGGGACAGGTCTCCAAGTGACCCACACTTACAACAGTGATGGGACCTACCAGGTCACACTGACAGTCGCCGACTCACTGGGCAATACCGGGACAGGAGTATCGCCGGTCGTTATTGGAACGGCTCCCCTGCAAGACGGATTCACGTACAGTCCCACTAGCCCCCAACCAGGTGATAGCATCAGCTTCACAGCGTCTGCGAGAGGCGGAACTCCACCATACTCCTACTCTTGGGATTTTGGAAACGGAGCCTCAGCCTCGGGAACTTCCGCGACCTATTCCTATGTAGCGGCCGGACGCTACACGGTTACACTGGCAGTCAGCGATTCCGGGAACCGTTCGAACAACACTTACCAAAGTCTAACTATCTACTCGCCAGCCGAGCCAGACTTCAAGCTGACGACGGACCAGTCGACCTTCAGTGCCCATCCAGGTTCTGAAAAATTGCTCACAGTCACAGTTTCGGGCATCGCCGGTTTTTCAGGAACTATTAGCTTCAATGCGACAATCTTACCATTGGGGCCTCAAATCTCGCTCAACCCAGCAAACATTACCATAGGATCACAAGGCTCAGGCTCTACCAGTCTGGACATAGACATTGCCTTCACTACTCCTCCCGGCCCATACTGGATAAAGGTGAACGCTACCAACGGGCCCATAACGCATTCTATTACTCTACAGGTGGATGTAGCACAGCCTAGCCAGTCCTTCACAACAAGCCAAGCCTGCCAGTTCTGTCTCGTCTCAGCTGCAGTCATTGCCATCTTGGGAGTCGCAGGAACGGCGACGGTGATCGCCCTGCGAGTGCGAAGAAGACAAAGCCTCGTAACGGTTCAAATCGGCACAGGGCACGAACACGATCCGAACAGAGCTAGACAGCGTCTAGAGAGGCCGCCTCAGTAGCTTGCGGGCGTCCGTGGAGCATCTTCGGCCCGACACTCTCGAAACCCTAGCCTCGAGTTTCAGACTAGGCAGCGCTATCCAGTCAGGGAAGTCTGCCAGAGGCGCACACTACGATATGCACCGACTCCGCACACCGATTGGTGATTTTGCCTTACTCAAACCACGACCACTCCCGATCAACCAATCCTACGGAACGAGCCTTCTAGAGGAACTCCGCCGAGCGAACAGGATCTTTCATCATTTAGCTGGCCACGGATTTCCCGCACCCGCTCCACTCTTAACCAAGGCAGGCTCGACAATTGCGACTATCAACGGAGAACACTATGCTGTCTACCCCTACGTCCTCGGCCGGGCTATGGTCAGAGGCAATATTCGCCAAGTAGCAAAGGCCGGTGTAACCCTTGGTTCCTACCACCGCATAATGGCAGACTACCCGAAGAGAATGAGCCGCTCTGAAGAGCCGTTCCCCAGCCGATTCCAAGACCGAGTGGACTTGTTCACCGAAAACGCCAAGGCCTGGGACGGACAACCCTCGGCTCTTGGGATAGAGGCAAGTCTGGACTACTTCAAGGACAGTCTGCTGGACATCGAGCTATCGCTGCTGAGGCTTACGTATGAGGATCTGCCGCAGCTGACTATCCATGGAGACTATAGACGCCAGAACATTCTGTTCGAAGGCGACAGGTTAGCCGCGGTCGTAGACTTCCATCGCTCTAGGATTGAAGCTCGGTCTTTGGACCTTGCGATAGCGCTCGCGGACATTCTACCGAGGACCAGTAATGGGCACGCTCTGAGCCTGGCTCGTACTTTCATCAAATCCTACGAAGGAGTCCAGCCACTTTCGAATGACGAGCAAGAAGCGCTCCCTGTTCTGGTAGAGGCGAGAGTTGCCTGGAGAGCTCTTCGCAGGATTCGCAGAATCGTCAATACCACAGACAGGAAGAAGATGCTGAGACGGGCTCGAAAGTTTCAGCTCTACGTCAGTCATCTTCGCAGGGTCAGGATGATCCGGTCAAGCTGGAAGCAGATGTTCGGAGGAAAGTAGCCTGTGATGAATACGGCCGTAACCGTTCAACGCGAAGTCGCCGCTCTAGCAATAGTCCACCACGCAAACCAGTACGTGGTCACGGATGGTTATGATAACCGGGTCGGAATATCAGGGATCGTCGGAACCTCCTCATCTCAAACGGGCCTCCTTCGAATCCTGAAACTCCACGAACGTTACAGAGTCCCGTTTAACCTTCACATCAGCGGCACCTTCCTCGAATCTCTAGCGTGGCACAGCCCTGAGTTCCTCTCGGAGGTGAATCGGCTAGCTGGGCTTGGGCTGCTGGAACTCTTAGGCGGCGCCTACGCCCAGAATATGACGCGATTCTTCTCCCCAGAGCACAATCTGAGACAGATGAACGAGGAGCTACTCCTCTACGAGAGCCTCATCGGTTGGGACCCGAAGAAGATCACAACATTCTGGCCAACAGAGCGCCTCTGGGAAACTGAAGCAATGGCGCCTCTCCTGACAAGCGGCCAACTACTCAATGGAGGCTATCAGCACGTTGTGATAGACGACAGGCTGCTCCATTCTACCACAGGAAGCCCCAGCCCTCGCCAACTCTACGACTACGACCACGCTTGGAACCCTGTCAACTTCCAGATGCACCGTATCAAAAATGGCCTGGGACTCTGCGCGCTCCCAATCTCGTTTGGACTCCGCCGAAGCATTCCTCCGCGAACACGAGAAGACCTGGAGAAAACCCAGGCTCAACTGGAATGGATTCTTGACATTAACTCCGACTATCATAATCAGCTCGTCGCAATTTATGCGGACGACATGGAGAAGGTCGCGGGGGTTGGCTGGGATGTAAGGGGTCCGCTCCAGTTCGAGGCGACCCTCAGATGGCTCTCCGAAAGCCCATTCATCCAGCCTGTCAAGCTAGCCGAATGGGCTGCCACGCACAGGGCGGGATCCGAGAGACAGATCGACACGGGTGCATACGCAGAGCTTGTCGATGAGTTCGGGGCAGGTGAGAACTACGAGTCTTGGTATTACGACCCGCGATGGTCCCTCTACCGCAAATACTATGCCTGGTCAGAAGAGAGAGTGCGAGAGCTCGACTCCAGTGGAGCCGACCCGGCTCTCATACAACTCGCCTGGAAAACTCTGCTGGCAACGACATGGCAGACGGCATGGCACACTCCCCGGACCGGGGCCCATGGAGAAAATCTGAGCGATGAGGGGCCCAGCGCTTGGACCCGGGCTATAGCCAGCCACAGTCGGATCGCAGCAATAATTGCTGAAGCGGCCCACTGGATGACTCACAAAAGCGACCGGGCCCAGGCTGATCTTAGGGATCTGGACTCGGATGGGGAAGACGAGCTTGTTCTCAAGAATGACAAACTATTCGCGGTTTTCTCTCCAAGGAATGGCGGTCGCCTGGTCTACCTGTTCACCGTTAGCAATCCGCCGGGCAGAATGGTCATCGGGAACCCTATCGACGATTGGAATCTACTGGAAGATCTCCACGCATACATGGATGCTCCTCCCAATCATCCCGGAGCACTCGCAGATGTTGGATACGAGCATGACCACTACTCCACGGAGATACGCGTACCATGTGGAGACACCGTATGGGCAAGACTCTCAAACTCCGAGAAAAAGAGCACTGGCTTCGGAATACTGAAGAATCTCAGCCTCGGACGGGGCGAGAGTACAATCCGGACAGAGTACAGCCTTCCAAACTCTCTAACTAACCTATCTACAGAGATAGGATTCTCACCAGACTATCAGCACCTCCTCAGGAGCGGTCCTTCAGCCGTCGAAGAATGCTCCCCCGCCAAGGGCATCAGGGGATGGTCCAACGAGGGCGTGACCGTAGGGGCACGGCTTGACGGGGCATACGCGATCTGGGATAAGCCGAGACAAGACAGGTTCGGACACGGCTATCTCCTAAGGGTGACAGGATTCCATGGTTTTACTGTCTGGATAGGAGCGGAGGACTAGCCTCAAGTATGACTCAGACTATCCGAAACGATCCCAACAGCCCATCGTTCAACGAGCCCATCCTACATGGACTGACCGACGTCGAATTCATACGGGACATCCTAAGCACTGAAGCATTCGACCAAGGGTCGCAACAGCAGCTAGAAGGGTTCGAGACTCGAATCCTGAAAAGGCATCTACGCAAGGTAATAATCGACTACACTCTAAGATTCAAGGATTCGACGAGAAACTACATCGGCCTATACAGAGAATCAGACGAGCGTCTAGGACACTCTTTCTCAGTGATGAAGACCCTTAGGTCCAACGGATTCGGTGAAGACAGCAGCCTAAGAGTACCCGGCTCCGTCCTCTACATACCCGCACTATCATTCCTGATGATGGAGCGGGCAGAGGGTGAGCCCCTCCGCGAAATCTTCGAGAGAGGAAGGGATCCGGAGCCCTACGTGAAGGGCGCAGCGAGATGGCTCGCAAGACTTCACAACAGCGGCATTTCACTGGACGTCGAATCCTCTCGTGACGATGAGATCGCCGCCTCCTACAGATACACGAGGGCTGGATCATGGCTCCTTCCCACTCTAAAATCGGAAATACTGTCGATCTCAAACCAGCTAGTCGACGCGCAGAAAGCCCTCCAGCTCCGCGCGAGGAAGCCCATTCATGGAGACTACCACCCGAGGAACATTATTGTCTCTCCAGGTTTGACCACTGTAATAGACTTCGAGGAAGCCCGGATAGGCGATCCCGCCTTTGATATCGGCTATTTCGCAGCTCAGACCAAGATGACTCATGGACTGGGAGACGCCACCGTCCGAGCCGTTGGAGCATTCATCCAAGAATATCAAGAAAGCGATCCGAGCGTAGCCCCGGATCTTGCGCAGCGAGCAGCAGTGTTCGAAGCGCAGACCTACCTTCAGAGAATCTACCACACCTACTACCTACTCGCCCTGAGGCCAGACTTTGATCTGATCTCAGAATGGCTGAACGAGTGCCAGGGCTGCCTTCGAAAAGCACAGAGCCGTCGCCTGGAAACGGGGAGGCTCAACCAATGATTTCGTCAACATCCGGAAACCTGCGAGGGTCAGTATCCAGGCTCTCAACCCGTACAACTCGTAACAGGCGAACGGTTGGAAAGGCTCTGACAATCATAGTCATCTGCCTAGCCCTAATTCCTCTCGTAGAGCAGAACAAGATTCTCTCTCCTCCTAGTAACCCCGCTGGTTCCATCACCGGAGACGAATGGCAATCGGGGATGCCAACAAGCCCCGTCTTTGCGGCAGTAGCCCAGCCTCCCACGCCAGCACTCACTTTCAGCCCCTCCAGCCCAGCAGCTGGATACCCGGTTACTCTGAATGCCACGTCTAGCGGCGGAACAGCACCCTACACCTTCGCATGGACTTTCGGAGATGGGACAAACGGGACTGGCAACCCGGCCAGCCACACCTTTGCAAGTGGAGGCTCGTATAATGTGACGGTGGCAATCAGGGATAACACAGGGGCCATCATCCGGACCTACAAGATCATCAATGTCAAATACGACGTGCCTCCCGTACCGCAGTTCACCTGGACACCTGCAATAGTCTTCGCTGGAGAAACAGTGTTCTTCGACGGCTCCACTAGCTCTGACCCCGACGGCGTAATCGTCGCCCACCTGTGGCAGCTCGGAGAAGGAGCCGCTCAGACGGGGATCGGCGTGCTTCACACCTACTCCTCCCCCGGAGTATACCAGGTCAGTCTCTCGGTGACAGACGACAGCGGAGTCACCGTGGTCAAGCCCGTAGCAGTCTGGGTCCATCCCATATTGGCCCTAACCGCCTCATCCAATGCAACCCAAGGACTCGCCCCGGTAGGCCTCTCATTCGGCACACAAGTTTCGGGGGGACAGTCTCCGTACACTTTCTCGTGGGACTTTGGAGACGGTCTGATATCTGCCCGTCCAAACCCGATCCACAACTATACGATTCCCCGCGTTTATCGGGTAGAGGTGACGGTAACCGACTCGTTAGGCCACGCTGTCTCGCAAGTCATGAACATAACAGTCATCGCTCGGCCAGTCGAACTCACCTTTCTCGGATTCTCAGAGACCACCCTCAAAGTCGGAGGCTTTCTCACGGCGATGAGCGCAATCCCACTGATGATTTTCATGATCGTACGGCGTAGGAAATAGGGGAGGCGGAGATCCTTCAGACGATCAGGATCCACCGTGACGGGCCAGACCCGGACCTCTAAGAGAGTCTCTTGCCGTTCGTATAAACCAGACCCGGTCTACGGCTACAGACACCAAGGAGACCAGTCGAAGTGGGAGCCAGATTCAAGGTTTTAGTTCTGGGGCTCTGCCTCGTGCTCGGAATTCTGATAGCATCCTTTGCGGTGTCGATGGACCACGACAAGAGAGGCTATCCTGCAATCCAGGCAACACCCCCCAGCCAGGCCCCTTTCGACTACATAGTCGTCATCGTCATGAACAACGCTAGCGCGAGACAGGTCTACGGGTCCTCGGCCACCCCCTACTTGAACTCCCTAGCAAGCACCTACGGATATGCCACTGCCTATTCCGATGTCGAAGCGGCTGTTAGTGATCCCAACTATCTTGCTCTCATCGGCGCAAGTACTTTTGGTCTGACAAACGACTGCTACCCGACCCAGTGCCGTGTCAGCGATGTGAGCATTGTTGACAGTATAGAGGGAGCGGGACTGACTTGGAGGGCCTGGGCTGAAGACTATCCAGTGTCCCAGGGCTGCAGCCTCTCACCCTCGAACGCGGAGTACAACTCTAAACACTTCCCTTTCCTCTACTTCGAAAACATCGTTAACGATCCCGCAAGATGCGACAACCTGCTCAGGGCAAACTCGGTGGTCACGTCCAGCATTGAGACAGACGATCTGTTCCTCAAATCCCTCGGTTCTACCTCCTCGGCAGCGAATTACAACTGGCTCACGCCCAACCAGTGCGACGACATACACGACTGCTCCCTATCAACCGGAGACAAGTACCTCTCACAACTCGTCCCGAAAATACTGAGTAGCGCCATCTTCACAACCCAGAATGCAGCACTCTTCGTCACGTTCGCCGAGTCCAGCGGCTCATCCGTCGGCAACGTCCCAGCCATCTGGGCAGGACCCATTGCAAAGATGAAATTCCAATCATCGAAATCATACGACCATTACTCACTACTCACGACCATCGAAACCGCGTGGGGCCTCTCACCCCTAACCTCCGAAGACGGCCTCGCATCTGCAATGATCGAATTCTTCAAAAACCTAGCACCACAAACAAGTCTCTCATACGCTCCAACCCGGCCCGTAGTGGGAGATTCTATCAGCTTCAACTCTAACGTCACAGGCGGAACCCCACCGTACACGTTCAGCTGGAACTTCGGCAATGCTGCTAGCAACGTGCCTGGAGGGACAAGTCTTCCCAACACCATGACTTACACATACACCAGCGCCGGAACCTATACTGTGACTGTGAACGCTACTGATACGAACGGCAGGATTGGCTCGGCATCGGCCACTGTCACTGTTGCTGCTTCCCTAGCAGTGACGGTCAGTGGGCCGTCCTCTGGCATCGTTGGAAATAGTGTCAGTTTTTCGGCTGCGGCCTCAGGAGGCGCTTCTCCCTACTCGTTATCTTGGAACTTTGGCGACGGAGCCAGCCTCGCTACCGGTAGCACGGCTTCCCACAAATTTGCCGTCGCTGGAGGCTATACGGTACGGGTGAACGCTACCGACGCCAAAGGCAGACTTGCGTCAGCATCTGTGAGCATCACGATTAATGCTCCCCTCTTGACTGTCGCCGTCACTGCCTCCGGTTCAACCGAGGTTGGCCTGGCCGTTGACCTCACAGCGATCGCTTCCGGTGGAACGCAACCATACGTTTCATTCATCTGGAATTTCGATGACGGCTCTACTGGCTCAGGTAATTCAGTCGCGCACGTCTATGCGGCGTCCGGGACATACAGTGTAACCACCACAGTGGAGGACTCGGCGGGAATTACCGCGACCTCGTCATCCCATTCCGTTGCCGTGGCTGCTAGATTACAGGTCTCTTCGATCCATGCCGTTCCCAACCCATCTGAGGCTGGTTATTCCATCAGTCTTTCGGCGACGACCTCAGGCGGCGTATCCCCAGTCTCGTGCAACTGGAACTTCGGCGACGGCTCTCCACCCTCCTCCGCATGCTCGATCACCCACGTCTATGCTAATGCCGCGAATTACACCGTAACCGGGACTGCAACCGACAATTTCGGCATGACCGCGACAAGCAGCACCATCATAACCGTCAGCCCCAAGCTGACTGTGGCTGGGACCGCCAGCACGCCTAACCCCGTAGTCGGACAAAGCCTCACTTTTACCGCCACGACCGCCAACGGCGTTGGTGTGGCCACGTGTAGCTGGAACTTTGGCGACGGACCAACGGGCACCGGATGCACCGCAACTCACGCCTATAGCACTCAGGGAACCTTCACGGTCAAAGTCACAGCGACTGACACTCTTTCTGTCACTGCTACCGCGTCGGTTACCGTCAATATTGTATCAACGCTCGGTGTGAGCCTAAATGCCAGTCCGAACCTGACCGAACCCACCGTCAGTCCCACCTTCACGGCTACAGCTGCTGGTGGAACGCCTCCTTACACGTCATACAGTTGGACCTTTGGTGATGGCACGACCGCGACTACAACCGTGGCCACCACGATCCACAGTTACAATTCGACTGGAGCATTCAGCGTAGAGGTAACGGTCACCGATTCGGCTGGCAAGACAGCGGTATCTAGCTTCTCAGTAACTGTTAATGTGAGGTTGACCGTAACCGCAGTCGCTACTCCGAATCCAACTGAGGTTAGCGTTGCGGTCGGCTTTACGGCGCCCACTGCAGGTGGTCTTGGCACAGCGACTTGCAAGTGGACCTTTGGAGATAGCGGTACCGCGAACGTATGTTCTGCAAGCCACACCTATACAAGTGCCAGAACATTCACGGCCATTGTCACCGCGACTGATGCTCTGGGCGTGACCGCGACAAACAACACGACCATAACTGTCAGCCCCAAACTGACAGTGACTGTGACTACTAGTACGCCTAACCCTGTTGTTGGACAGGGCCTCACCCTCACCGCCACTCCCTCTGGTGGTGTGGGCACTGCGACTTGCACCTGGAACTTTGGTGATAACACTACTGGTTCTAGCTGCTCGACTACCCACATTTACACCAATAGCGGGACCTTCACCGCCACGGTCACTGCCACGGACATTCTCGCCGTCAATGCTACCACGTCGATTACCTTCAATGTTGGATCGGCCCTTGCTGTGATTCTGGTCATCAGTGCAAATCCGACGGAACTTGTTATCAGCACAACCTTCACTGCTAGGGCCACGGGAGGATCGCCCCCATACGCTTCGTACAACTGGACCTTTGGAGATGGCACGACCGCAACGACCACAACGGCTCCTACCAACCACACCTACACCGCAACAGGAACATTTAGCGTAATGGTAACAGTCACCGACTCAACCAACGTGACTGCAATGTCGACCGCAGTCTCAGTAGCGGTCAATCCTAGATTGAGTGTTACGGCTGTTGCCGGTCCAAACCCGACCGAGGCGAGCAAGGCGACGAGCTTTACCATTATGCCTGCTGGTGGTGCTGGTACCATCATCTGCAGTTGGACTTTTGGTGATAACACCACTGGTTCTGGCTGCTCGACGACTCACACCTATGCCTCCACTGGTTCGTTCACTGCCAACGTTACAGCGATCGATGGTCTTGGTGTGACCGCGACCAGTAGTGTCTCACTGACCGTCAATGCGAAGTTGACTGTTACCGTTGCAGCCAGTCCTAATCCAGCCGAGGTCGGCTCGGCCATTGGCGTTACCGCACATGCAACAAGTGGAGTTGGTGTAGCGACTTGCAACTGGACTTTTGGTGACGGAATCACGGGCACCGGATGCATCACGACCCACGCCTACGCCAGCCAAGGAACGTTCACTGCAAGTGTTACTGCCGTTGACACTGTCAATGTGACAGCGACCACTAACATCTCTGTAACTGTAAATGCGAAGCTTGCCGTTACGTCTGTTGCTAGTCCGAGGCCTACTGAGGTCGGGACAGCGGTGAACTTTACTAGTACACCTGCTGGTGGTGTTGGTACTGTCACTTGCAGCTGGACTTTTGGTGATACCACTATTGGCACTGGCTGTTCGACGACCCACGCTTACGCTAATAGCGGAACTTTCACTGCCGCTGTTACCGCCTCCGATAGTCTTGGCATGAACGCGATCGCTAATGTCACAGTAGCCGTCAATGCGAAGCTTGCCGTTACGGCCAATACGAATCCTAATCTGACAGAGGTTGGTGCTTTGGTCGACTTTACCGCTCCTACAACCGGTGGTATTGGTGCGGCGACATGCAGCTGGGCCTTTGGCGATGGTGGTACCGCTGACATATGCTCTGCAAGTCACACTTACATCACTAGTGGACCATTCAATCCCACTGTTACTGTCACTGATGCTCTCAGTGTGACCGCTTCGAGTAGCGTGTCCGTAATTGTCAACGCCAGATTGACTCTTACTGCAACCGCTGGGCCGAACCCGACTGACGATGGTGTCCGAGTGGGCCTTGCTCCCATATCGGCCAGTGGTGTCGGTGCCATCACCTGCAGTTGGGATTTCGGCGACACGGCTGGCGCGACCGGATGTTCAACAACTCATACTTACACCGGTACCGGAACTTTCACAGCCACTGTCACTGCGACCGATGAGGTCGGTGTCACTACGGCAGCCAGCGTTACGATAACTGTGAATCCTTTGCCTGGAGTTAATTTCAGCTTTGGGCCGGATAAGCCGATGGCTGGCGAGCCCGTGAATTTCACGACAACAACAACCGGCGGTTCGGGCCCGTACAGCTTCAACTGGAACTATGGCGACGGTGGCTCCGGATCAGGCAATCCTGCCAATCACTCATTCGCTGCTGCTGGAACATTCAACGTGACCGTAACGGTCACGGATGTAGTGGGCGAGACCGCCACTGTGACCCACTCCGTGGCTGTGACTCAAAGCCTCGCCGTTAGCATAACAACTATCACCCCATCTCCCTCGGAGATCGGAGTATCCACCAATTACTCTGCCACCGCGACAGGTGGCACGCCGACTTACATGTTCAGCTGGGGCTTCGGAGATGGATTGCAAGCGGTCGGAGTCAGCCAGGTGGCCCACACGTACACTGCTGCTGGAACATTCTCTGTGACAATTAGCGCGGCTGATTCTGCAAATCACACGGCAACGGCCACCAGAACCCTAGTGGTCAATTCAAGACTCGCCGTCACGGCCGCGGCCAGTCCGAACCCCACTGATGCAGGAGTCCCTGTAAGCTTCGCTCTCGTATCCACGGGTGGAGTTGGTAGTCTAGTCTGCAACTGGATCTTCGGCGATGGCTGGTCAGCCAGCAAATGCAATACAATCCACACATACGCTACGACAGGTTCGTTTACTGCCAGTCTAACTGCAACCGATACTCTGGGTGTAGAAGCATCGATCTCTCTCCAGATCAGCGTCACTGTTGCCCCTACTGTCATCTTCGCCTCAAGCCCTGCTGCTCCAACGACTGGTCAGTCTGTGACCTTCACAGCCACAACCAACGGCGGTGGGAGTCCCTTCACGTTCAGCTGGAACTATGGCGACGGTTCTCCTGACAACAACGGTAGCCCAGCCACCCACACATATGCAGCCTCCGGAATCTTCACGGTCAACCTGACGACCAACGACGCCAACGGTGCCAACACGGTTACGACGCTATTCGTAAGCGTGGCTGAGAATAGGCCCCCAGTCTTTTCCGGCCAACCAGGGTTCCAGCCAGTAAGTGTCGGCCAGTCTCTGACCTTCACTGTGGCAGCGTCCGATCCCGAAGGGGGTCCAGTGTCGATTGCTGCACATAACCTTCCAACGGGAGCAAGCTTCGACTCAAGCACAGGAGAGTTCGCTTGGACGCCGTCATCAGACGAGACGGGAAACTACTCTATCACGTTCACTGCTGTAGACAGTGGTACTCCTCCAATGGAGACTGGTCAGACGATAATCATACAGGTTAGAGCGGGGTCCGGTCAGATTTGCCTGACCTGCTACCGGACCTTTGGTCTGCCCTTGGACGATGGGGTTGTAGCAAGCCTGGGTTTCCTGGGCTTGATATCTGCCCTCGTGGCTACAATCTATGTCGGGATGAGGGGCAGAGGCGAGCCCGATTCAGTCAGTCCTGCGACCAGCTACGTTTCTTGGGAAGGTGCTCGCGAGGACAGCCTTCCAGGCCAGAATCAATCCGTTGAGTGGATGGAGGACGCAGCCTCTTGAGACAGGACACAACGAAGCCAGAAAAGAAGAGTGGGAGTCAAGGTGGTGTACGGGAGGAAAGGCTCAGAGAGCGTTTGATATTGCGTATCGCAAGGGCATTCGTAATTCTGCAGTGGGTTGCAATCATCTCGCTGCTGAACTATGTCACATTCGTGAGCCAGGCGAATCCGGCTCTGAAGAACTCGCTCGTAGCCAGGTATGGGTTCCTCTCGATTCTGTTAGACCCACTGGTGGTTCTCAGCATCAGCGTTCTGGGAGTCGGCATCATCTCGTTGATGATTCTATCAAAGCCGAAGGGTACTCTGCGCAAGCTGTTTTCCTACCTCAAGCCACACTGGCCCTATGTCTTGGCGATTGGAATCGCCATGGCAGCCAGTGACGCTCTGAACTTGGCACAGCCCTGGATCATTGGCTTTCTCCTATTCGGGAATGTTATCGCGCTTCGCAACATAGTATTCTTGCCGACTGTCATCGCTTTGCTGGGGGGTGCGTTCTTCACAAAGCAGATACTCGATTTTGTAGACCAGTATCTTACGGAAATTCTCGCCTCAAAGACTGTTCACGGACTAAGGACACAGGTCTACCAGCACATACAGCATCTTCCAGTACAATTCCTAGACCACAGCCGTTCTGGTGAACTCATCTCCAGAGTCATGAGTGATACAAACGAGATCGAGAGCGTTCTGACATCAGACCTCAGCTCTCTGGGCGCCGATTTCGGCATGGTGGCCGGAGCATCCGTCCTTCTCTTCTACGCCAGCCCGAGGATTGCCCTCACGGTCGTTCCGTTCATAATTGGCATGGTCATTGTCGTGAACTTGTTCAAACGGAGGATCAAAAGAGCGTCGAGGAGAATCAGAGAGGCTGTAGGTGACCTTTCCGCGCGAGCTTACGAGGTGTTGAGCAACCTACGCATAGTAAAGAGCTTCACGATGGAAGAAGAAGAAACTAAAGATTTTCGCAACAAATCCCTGGCAATTGTAAAATCCAACATTGGCCTGGCCAAGCTAAGCTCGGTATACGGATCCGCCGTCGATGCAGTCACTACCTTAGCACTCCTGACCCTCATCGTCGTGGCTGTCCCAGATGTGCTGAATGGAGCCTTGACACTGGGAGCACTCGTCGCGTTTCTCGGATTACTCGACAAGATGTTTTCACCTCTCATATCGTTGAGCAAATCAAACTTCAAATTCCAAAAAGCCACCGCGGCTGGGGATAGAATCTTTGAAATTACAGAGACAGAGCCTGAAGTCCTCGATGTGCCGGGAGCGTTTGCCCCACCCGAAATACTAGGACGGATAGAATTTGACGGAGTCTCGTTCAAGTACGAGCGCAACCAGACGGTCCTTGACAACTTTAGCTTGACAATCAACCCTGGTGAGACGATAGCAATAGTCGGTCCCAGTGGTGCCGGAAAGTCTACCATAGTCCACCTGCTGTTGCGCTTCTACGAGCCGGATTCAGGAGCCGTCCGAATTGACGGTTACCCCATCAACATGCTGAAACTGTCCTACTTGAGAAAGAACATTGGGCTCGTTGTCCAGGATCCGATCCTGTTTTCCGGCAGCGTACGTGACAACATCGCCTATGGCAAGCCTGGGGCAAGCCACGAAGAGATCATCCAGGCAGCAAAAGCGGCCAACGCTCACGAGTTCATACTTGCTCTCCCCGATGGGTATGCTACGGAGATCGGCGAACGAGGCGTAACTCTCTCAGTTGGCGAGAGACAGCGAGTCTCCATCGCCCGAGCACTCATCAAAGATCCCAAGATACTGATAATGGATGAGGCGACGTCGAACGTTGATTCAAAGTCTGAAGCGCTCATTCAAGAAGCCATAGGACGAATGACAGGAGAGCGGACCACGATCGTCATCGGTCACCGACTCTCGACAGTGATGGACGCTGACAGAATAGTCGTCCTCGAAGAGGGGGGAATCGCAGAGATCGGTACTCACCGCGGGCTGCTGCAGCGCCAGGGAGCCTACACGCAGCTCTACCAGAACCAGCTGCAAGCCCAGACACAGATCATCCCATCACAATTTCGCGGACACAAGTATCTGAAGAGTGAGGAGAAACCGTGACAGCGGTTTACACATGCGTGACCGAAAAAGGGATCTTCCCTCGAGATGGGCGCATGTCATCCCGTCAAGTCTTCATGGGTATGTTAAGAATGAAACGAGAAAAGATGAGGTATAACCTTCCATGAAGCTGAGAAGCTTCAGGGTCCAGAACTACAGGTGCATAGACGACTCCGGCGAAGCACCTGTCGAACATATCAAAGCCCTAGTGGGAAAAAACGAGAGCGGAAAGACAAGCATCCTAAAGGCTCTGCACAAGTTCAACCCGGCCAATCCGGAGCCCTTCAATGGACTGAAGGAGTTTCCACGCAGACGATTTCACGAGTACGAGGACAAGGCCACTGTAGTCGAGCTGAAAGTCTCACTAGACCATGAGGAGAGGGACGAGCTCTCCCAGATCGACCCGCGCCTCGCGGAAGTATCCGGTGCATCGGTCACAAGAGACTACGCGGGACGGTACGCTGTCGAGCTACTGCCTGATATACAAACTCCATCCCCAAACCTGAAGGGAGTCTTTCTCCTCCTCCTCCAGCTCCGAGGCACAATAGACAGACTCGATGATACGACCCTAGGACGAGAGGGAGGCGTCCGCTGGAAGCTCCTCGACGCTCTAAGCAGAGTGGGAACAGGCATTACAGAGGAGACAGACCTTTCCAATGCATCCTCCTCCAGAGAGGCCTTCATCAGACAGCTTCAAGAAATCCAGGTCCTTCTGGAGAAGAGCACGGATGAGGGATCGAAGAAGACTATCCGAGACATCGTACGGCTCATACTCAACACGATCGACTGGCCGAGTATCGACACCCGAATCAACAAATACATAGTCGAAAAACTTCCGGTTTTCGTCTACTTCGAAAACTATGCCATCCTCTCCGGCAGAATCCACCTCCCTTCTTTCGTGGAACGGTTCATAGCCGGCGAGCTCAACCCGGAAGAGAACACTGCCAGAATGCTTCTATCATTCCTAAAACTGGACCCCGAGAAGCTGGTCAAGCTAGGAACACATGAAGGAAAGTCCTCACAGGAGGTGCAGGAAGCATTCGATACCAGAGCACTCATGGTTGACAGAGCAGCCCTATCCGTCTCCGGTCTCCTAGCCGACATCTGGCAGCAAAGAAAGGCCCGGCTAGACCTTGCTATAGACGGCGAGTATCTGAGACTCTGGGTAGCCGACGCCCGCGATGGTTTCAGGGTCGAGCTGGAACAGAGCAGTAAAGGATTCCAGTGGTTCCTCTCCTTCTACATCGTATTCATGATGGAATCCCTCAAAGGAAAGGACACGGTACTTCTCTTGGACGAGCCTGGGCTCCACCTCCACGCAGCTGCACAACAGGACCTTCTCCGAGTCCTCGGCAAGCTATCCGAAAAGAACCAGGTCATCTATTCGACCCACTCCCCCTTCATGATCGACCTGGACCACATCGATACTATCAGCGTTCTGGCCGAAACTCCGAGAGGCACAAAGATTTCCGAGCCTACAAAGACCACCGACAAGACAGCCCTATTCCCGCTACAGGCCGCCTTGGGGTATGCCCTGTCACGCGGCTTGTACACTGGACAGTACAGCCTGCTCGTGGAAAACATAACTGACCTATGGATACTCTCGACGATCTCGCAGCATTTCAGGGAATCAAGCCATGGCTCCATAGATGATGACATAGTAATCACGCCCTCCGGTGGCGGCCAGAAATCCGCTCTATTTGCCACAATGCTCAGCGGACAGAATATGGGCGTATCAGTGCTGCTCGACTCAGACGTCGAAGGAATCAGCGTCAAGAAGCAGCTGATTGAGAGCCCGATAGCGAGAGAAACAAACGTACTTTTCGTGAACGATGGCTTCTCAAGATTCCGGGTTGCCAGGCAGATCATGAACGATTTCCCAAACATTCCGTTCAGCCAGCTTCCCCCGGAGTTTGTCCAGAACATGGAACGCTTGTTCTCATACATCAACAGAATCAAGCCAGAGCATACCGTCCAACCCATCATAGCAAGATCTTCGCGTCACTCTCCCCTGAGAGCAATTTTCTCCAGAAGCCGGTCATAACCCACGGCTAGGAACGAAATAATAGGCTGGATAAAGCAGTCTCGCTATGCTTCACGACGATGTTTGTAGAGAAAGTCCCGGAAGAAAGAGAGCATGAACCCTCATCTGGTCTCAAGCCTGAGAGTTTGAAACGGACTACTATTTTGGCGCCGGGAGTGGGATTTGAACCCACGCGGCCCGCAAGGACCACAGGCTGACAGGAGCCTATTTTTTCCAGGCCTAGGCCCACATTTCTCTGCGTGGACTGCCCTGTACCAGGCTCAGGAATCCCGGCCCAATCTTGCCCTTTGACATTGGGACTATTTTCCCCTTTGGACAGGTACAAGAAGACCGGCGAGGCATTGATCGATTGAGAAGTAGGAAATAGAGTGGCGGTGGGTGCGGGCCAGCCGTCAACCCTTAACCGGGCGAATGGCAGTGTCCGCATCCGGGGGACGCCACCCTTGAATCGGCCAACTCGTCAGATTCGATTCTAAGCCTCTCGTAACCGACCGATACAAACGGTCGTTACTACCGAGTACTCCCTCTTGCAGGCACGATTTT
>WNGJ01001933.1_pt1 | contig 24930 bp, 19 predicted proteins | sample 5400611 | NCBI WGS metagenome assembly WNGJ01 (sample SAMN13153375, study PRJNA577476) | soil metagenome | isolation source: 40 cm soil or saprolite under Garry oak tree replicate 1 | place: USA:California | collected 2016-06-15
CCGCGATCGGTAGAAACTCATTCACAAAGTGGTCCGCCAGCACGAAGGTTGCATAGCCCATGCCCTCAACCTTGCGCACCAGCGCAGCCCATTGTTCTCTTGATGGAGCGCTCTCCGCAGCTACCCCAAAGCGGAACGGCCGTCGTTGATCCATAATTCTCCTCTCTCCCTTTTCAGTTTGCCACAAAAATGTTCGCACCACCAATGGCAAGCCCCATAGGCGCGAACTGAAGCCCCGCCTCAAGGGCGACCGCAAGGGATCGCCCCTACTATACCACGAATCGGCTTTGCGAAGCCCGTGTATAGTAGGGGCGATCCCTTGCGGTCGCCCTTGCCCCTGGCCTTGCCTTGCCCCTTGCCCCTTGCCTTGCCCCTTGCCCCTGGCCTCTTGCCCCTGGCCTTGCCCCTGCCCTGCCCTTGCTCCTTAAATTCATACATATGGGGGTTACCCCAACGCTTCTTTGACTATCTGCGGTGCCCGCGGCCCCACTTTTGTTCGCAGCTCGGCAAATTGCTTTTCGCCGAGCTCTTGCCGGAGAGCGTCCAGCCCTTCTTGCGCGCTATAGCGGTAGGGGCTTTGTAGCTCATCAAGGAGACGTTGCGCGAGCAAGAGCGCGGCAAGGGCCAAGAGCGCGGCAAGGGCAATGGAGTAGTTCCGCTCTGCAAGATACAACCTGCCAAAATTGCGCAGCGTTTTGCCCTCACCTTCACGGTCACCCATTGCTCTATTAATACTCAATGCCTCTTCATAGCACTCTCGCGCTCGTTCTCTCTGCCCCATGCTCGCGTACACCTCTCCCAGGTTGTTAAGCGTTCTTCCCGCTCCCCTGCGGTCCACTTCGCGCCGCATGCGCAATGCCCGATCGAGGTATGTGCGTGCCTCGCCCAACTGCCCATGCGCATAGTACGTTTTGCCCAGGTTACTCAGCGTCCAACCCTCACCCCTGCGGTTGTTCGTCTCTCGAAACATGTCTAGCGCCTGCTCGTAGTACTCCTGTGCTTTCGCATGCTGCCCCAGGTCATTGAGGACTCGACCGAGATTGTTGAGCGTTGAGCCCTCTCCCCCGCGATCTCTGATCTCTCTGAAGATGCTCAAGGCCTGTTCGTAGTACTTCTGCTCTTGCTCTGTCTGACCCAGCGCATTGCAGACCCAACCGAGGTTATTCAGCGCGGTTGCCTCTCCCAGGCGATCCCTTCCTCCTGGCAGATCCTCAATGCCTGTTCGTAGTATTCACGCGCCTGCTCCTTGTTGCCTATCTGAGAGTAGACCCGGCCGAGGTGATTCAGTGACCAGCTCTCATCTACGCGGTCTCCTTCTTTCTCGTAAATACGCAGAGCGCGCTCAATATACTCACGCGCCTGTTGCATCCTTCCCAGTGCGCGGCAGAGCACGCCCAGGTTATTGTAGATGTGCGCCGCCTGCAATCGCTCCGCCTGCCATTTTTCCGGCGGCAAGAGTAGTGTATACAATTCCAGCAGGATAGCATCTCCCCCCCAGTTTTTGAGGTTGCGGTAAATGCTGTTATCTTCCATCAGCCCGTAGGCTTCTTGCCATTGCTCGGCCTGGCAATACTGCCAGACCGCCTCGATCAAGGGCTCCATATCGCTCATATGCTGGCGCTTCTCTGGCGGCGGGTAATGTGTCTCTGACTGCTGGAGATAGTATTGCGCCGCCTTAACATGTGCCGCCAGTAATGCCGCCCGGTTGGCTCGTTCATCTCCTTCGATAAAGTGACCCTGCGCATAGTTCGCGACTATAGCGTGCAGTTGGTAGTTGCCTTCACCGGCGGCCTGCAGCAGGTGCTGGCTCAACAGCGCATCAAGATCGGATTGCACCTTTGAAACCGCTTCGCTCTCTTCAACGATCGCCTGGGCTGCATGCAGTGGAGCCGGCTCGCGGTAGATTGAGAAGGCAAACAACAGCCTGCGCTGGTCGGCATCCAGTTGTTGCTTGTAGATGTAGTCGAGCAGATTACGCGCGATATTGCCCGACCACAGTTGCGCGTACGTTGGATCTTGAAAGAAGGTTGCCAGGCTGAGGTGGCGATTGCGCAGCAGGGATGCCAGCAGCGTCAATGCAAAGGCGTGACCGGCGCAACGTTCCACGACGGTGCGCAGCCCTTGTTCATCTGCCTCTACGCCCAGCTTGCGCAGCAATTCTATCCCCTCATCTACCTCCAGCCCTCTCACAAAATACTCCTGCATATAAGTCGGAGGATATTCTCGCGTTCCCTGGGGCCACAGGCGCGTGGTGAGAAGGATACGGCACCTGCATGGCTGGCTATTGATGGCGTCAATCCACTCTCCCACCCCTGGCCGGTCTGCCAGCGCGTGTCCGCTTTGCCAGTCAAGCAGGTTCTCAAATTGATCGAAGATGATCAGCCGCGCATCTTCTGCTCCATTCAGCGCGTTGAAGAGCGCCAGCGCCTGGTTCTGCAGGGACAGGTTGGCGAAGTCCGGCATTGGCTGGTGCAGCGCCTCAAAGAGGTTGCCCGCCAGGTCAGCCATGGTAACCGAAGAATCGACGTTGAGCCAGAGGGACTCGGCCGTAAAAATGCCACTGTCCGCGCGGCGCTGCTCCTCCGCGTAGCGATAGACCAGGGCAGCCAGGGTTGATTTGCCGACCCCGGCAATACCCGTCAGCGCGATAGCCGTAAGATCCTGTCGCAGAAGCCTGCTGTAAATGTCCTGCACCGCTTTCTGACGCTGTTGAATCGTCCTCGGGTCGGTTGGCGGCGGCACACCCACGATACCGCGATAGGTCGCCCTCTCCCCAGGTGCGGGCAGGGGAGGCTGTGGTGCAGTTGGTGGCACATGCACAATGATCTGTGGTGCAGGCGTCGCGGCAACAGCTGCCGCGTTTGGTTGGGTCTGGGGTGGAAGAGGGGAAGAGATAGGGTAGAGCCATTGGAAAAGCCCGATAATGATGCCGGCGACAGTAAAAATGATCAGCAGGATGCCCGACCAGGAACCCCGGATAATGCCCTGGCTGTTCAATATCCAGAGAATCGTGGCGCCAATTAGCAAAAGAATGGCAGTACTAACGATGATGAAGCGCCGCTCCTGCAGCTGCTTGCGCTCCCGTGTTTTACGCTGCTTCTGATCCTGCTTCTCCGTCGACATACTTTCTTTCCCTCACGTCCCAATTCGCCTGCTGCTGAAGGGATTGTAACATGCCGTGGCAAACTGCTACAATCTCTAGTAGTGCAAAGGAATTCGTGATAGAACACACGCCCTTAGTGGCGCATTCGCTCATTGCTGGGAAATCCGTAGGTGCCGATTTATCGTGCACACCGCCGATAATGAACTTTCACAAACTAACCCGATCATCCAGTAGGTGCCGATTTATCGCGCACATCGCCGATTGATCGGCCCTGCGTGGATGTTCCGCTCTCCGATTTATTTTATGAAAGTTCATAATCGGCTCTGGTTCTCATCCACGCATTTCCCGAATACAGGCCCTTAGATAAGGCATTATGACTTCTATACTGTATAATCTGGTAACAGGTAAAATATACATACTGGCGGGAGTAACGAGCAGCAGCAACAGAAAATCGAATAGCGGCCAGCTGAAGAGGAAACAACCATGATTGACAGAGACATCTTCTTCCATATAGAACAACTTGTCAACGAGGAACACCAAATATTGGAGCTCGCGGCCCAGGGGGGATTGGATGACGAACGACGCAGTCGCATAAAGCAGTTAGAGGGCTACCTGGACCAGTGTTGGGACCTATTACGTCAACGACGCGCCAGGCGAGCAGCAGGCCTTGACCCCGGTGATGCCAGGCTGCACGACGAGCTAACCAACGAATACTATGCACAGTGAAGCACACCAGCTACAAAGCAAATAAACACAATCATCCAGCCCCCGTAGGTGCCGATTGATCGCGCACCCGATTGATCGCGCACCCGATTGATCGTGCACCCGGTTCACCGCGCACACCGCCGATTTATCGGCCCTCCGTGGATCTTCCGCTATCCGAAATGTTTTGTGAAAACTCATTATCGGCACTAATAGGCATCGCCCCAGGACGCCACTGTATGGATCACGTACATCATCACTGTGCTATTCACTTCACGTCGTCCCCCCTGCTATTCATATTGTCGGGCTCTGCAAGCCAATTGACGAAACAAGATCTGAGGACGATGTGGCGCAAACATAAGGTGTGATGAAGTGATAGAACCAGACACACCAGCCCAGCACTTCGTCTCCACGGGCTTAGTGGGCTGATTCGTTGTATAGTAGGGACGATCCCTTGCGGTCGTCCTGACAATGATACACAAATCGGATGAGCTTTCTTGGGAAGAGGCTCCCTAAGCCCTTTACCGCTGCGGAGCTGCGATAAAAACTCCGCAGCGTCGATCCGCTTGAGAGCCGGGACGCCAAAAAAGCGTATCATTGTCACGTCTTATTGTCGTCATTTTTCGTTAGTCTTCGTGCCAGTGAAACCCGTCGTCCACTGCCGGGCTAACGCAGTCTGCGTCTCGATCATCTTGCGCGCAGTATCCTGCCAGACTTGCAGCAGATTGCTCCCAGCCTGTACATTCGTTCCAGGCTCCACCTTAAAATTGATGTCCCTCACGATACTGAACCAGTTCTGCCAGAGTTGTCGCTCAACCTCGATCCAACGCAGCAGTTGTTCCTGCCCCTGTCGAGCCAGGTCCTGTAGCTCCCGCGGTACCTCCTTGGTGTTGGCCAAAGTCCCGGTCCATTGGCGAATCCATTCTTCCTGCGCATCCAGCGTCTGTTTCACGGATGCCTGCCAGGCATCCACAGTGTTCGTCCAGAGTTCTGGACTCGCCGTCCCGCTGAAACGCTGCATCGTGTCAAGCCAGTTCGTTAACAGCTTCTGCTGTGACTGAGCCCATGTGTTAATCAGGTTTTCACTCGGGTTTCTTTCGCTCATAGCACAAATTCCTTTCTGTCTCTCAGACCCGAAAGCATTTACTCACAAATAACCACAATCGACTGTTCCTCAAGAAGACTGCTATTGTATTGGATAGACGTGCCTGTAATAAGCACATTTACCGTATTCTAACGCAATCCCTACCCTACAGCAAACACAAGCACAGCACCATAAAGATTTTGTGAATCAGCTAGCGTGCGCCCAGTATAAGCTCAACCGTGAGTTGATCGAGTTTCTCATAATGCAAGCCCCGCTTTGCCAGTGTCTCGATATCAAAGGTTGCCTCTTTCAATTTGCGAGCGGTCTCAGAGCTATATCCATTGAGCAGCCCGCCGTAGGTCTGATCACCGCCCCGAATCTCCTTCAAGAGCGCCTGAATTTCCGGGTCAGCATTGAAGCGTCTGGCTTTCCCCTTGAAGATGTTGTAGGTCCGCATGCAGCCCAGAGCGAAATCCCATACCCCCTGCTCGTCTTCGGTGCGGTAAGCATGGGCATCGAAGTGGCGCGGTCCCGTGTAGCCCTTGTCTTCAAGCAGTTTGACCAGGAAGAACATTGATTTGAGATTCTCGCTTCCGAAGCGTAAATCCTGGTCGTAGCGCGGCCCTTTCTGATCATTGAGATCGATATGGAACAGCTTTCCTGCGTCAAGTGCCTGCGCCACTCCATGCACAAAGTTCAGTCCTGCCATCAGGTCGTGCGCCACTTCGGGATTAAGACCTATCATCTCAGGATGATCAAGCGTGTAGATGAAGCCGAGCATATGGCCGATGGTGGGGAGATAGAGATCAGATCGTGGCTCGTTCGGCTTCGGCTCCAGAGCAAAGCGCATCTGGTACCCGTTCTCCACCACATACTGGCACAGGAAGTTGATCGCATCGCGCATACGCTTGACTGCTACCACCGGGTCCTTCCCGGCATCTGTTTCGGTACCTTCACGTCCACCCCAGAAGACATAGGTGGTTGCGCCCAGTTCGGCACCCAGGTCAATTGCTCGCATCGTCTTTTGCAGGGCAAAAGCGCGTACCGTTGGATCGTTCGAGGTGAAAGCTCCATCTTTGAAAATCGGATGGAAGAAAAGGTTCGTCGTTGCCATAGGCACGACCATGCCATTATCCGAGAGCGCCTGCTTGAACTCGCGCACAATGCGGTCACGCTCGGCAGGCGTTGCATCGAATGGAACAAGGTCGTTATCATGCAAATTGACGCCCCAGGCCCCCAATTCCGAGAGTTTCTTCACCATGTAAACTGGATCAAGTGGCGGGCGAACGAACTCGCCGAAGGGGTCGCGTCCCCGGTTGCCGACTGTCCAGAGTCCAAAGCTAAATTTATCCTCTTTCCTCGGGGCGTACTCGTCGCTGGTCCACTCACGCGCTTCGTTCTGCGGTATTGATGTCGTCATTAGCTCCTCCTTAATTACAATTGATCGCGGTAAATACTTTTCACCCTCCTTTTCGTTATGATAGATGCATAGGTGCGCATGAATCACGAACTATCAGCGTTGTCGTCAACTCGACGCGCTTGCTATCAAGAGGCTCTTCCGCGATCAGGCGCAATAACATTGTAGTAGCTACCCGTCCCATCTCGACTAGCGGTTGGCGCACCGTCGTCAGTGCAGGGGTGATGATCGATGCGATTGGCACGTCATCGAAGCCCACAACACTCATAGAATCGGGTACGATGAGACCCCGGACACGTAATGCTGCATAGACACCCATTGCCTGCGTATCACTTCCTGCAAATATGGCAGTTGGCGGCTCCGGTAAGTCTAACAAGGCACAGGTTTGCTCATATCCTGTCTGTTGGGCAAATGCGCCGGGACGTATCAATGCCGGATCAACAAGGATACCTGCATCTTCCAGCGCTGCACGATAGCCAGCAACGCGATCTCGGCTACAAGGAAGCGCCGCATCTCCACTGATAATGGCGATGCGCCGGTGCCCAAGCGAAAGTAAATACTCTGTCGCCATACGCCCACCGAGCCAGTTTGTTGCCCCAACGGAAGGAACATCGGCGCCCAGTTCTCCACGATGATCAACAACGACAAACGGAATGGAATTGCGAAGCAACATATCCAGGCGGTTTGACTGACCATGCGCGAGAACAAGGATGGCTCCATCGGTCGCTCCATCGATTACTTTGGCAAGCCATCGCTGCTCAAACTGTACAGAATCATGCGTGAGCGAGAGTGCTAATCGTAACTCTGTACGCTCCATCACCTCCTCAACGCCGCGCACAATTTCAACCGAGTAGAGATTCGTCAGATCCGGCACTAGCATGTCAATGATGCCGCTACTTTCTTTCAAGGCATTCCTCACTCGGCTGCGTATAAATCCGCTTTCTTTGATCACCCGTTCCACTCGCCCACGCGTTTCAGGTGCCACGTCAGGTCGATTATTCAAGACACGCGAAACAGTGGGGACAGAAACCCCGGCTTTTGCTGCAATTTCTGCAATAGTACTACGTTTGGATGCAGTTTGATTCATTTTCTGAAAATGATCAGCCTCTTCTATCAGAATATATAGCAGTATTCCCGAAGATTCCCCGCTTCTCAAGAGAAGCAAGAGATTGAGAAAACGTTCCCTTTGATCGCCTGTTCCACTCGCTCACGCTTCCCGTGGTGCCACATCAGGACGATTATTCAAGACACACAAGACAGAGGTGAGAGAAACCTCCGCTTGCGCTACAACCTCTGCAATGGTACTATTCCTGGGTGTAGACTGATCTATTTTCCGGAAATGATCAGTTTTTCTATCGGAACCTACTATATATAATGCCGAAAAATTTCACTTTGTCAAGTGAAATTTTGCAGGAGAAGCAGCTTCCCCGCTCTGCCTATATCCCCGCTCTGGCCTTCTCATGATATGATAGCTATTGGACTGTCACCGTTCATATACAGGAAACATGTAGTGCGACCCTTGCGGTCGCCAGGCACATGCCTTTCACTCAAGGAGGACATCTTTGTTACTTGAACACCGCGGGAAAACACCACATATTCATCCATCAGCATACATCGCTCCAACAGCCACTATTTGTGGAGATGTCTCAATTGGAGAAAATAGTCGCGTCCTCTTTGGTGCCATTCTTGTAGCGGAGGGGGGCTCGGTAGAGATTGGGGCAAACTGCATTATTATGGAAAATGCCGTCATACGTGGAACGCCTGCCTTTTCCACCCGCCTCGGCAATTTTGTCCTGGTAGGGCCTCGTGCGTATTTGACAGGTTGTGATGTGGAAGAGAGCGTCTTTCTTGCCACTGGTGCGACGGTCTTTAATGGAGCGCACATTGGGGCGAGAGCTGAGGTACGCATCAATGGGGTGGTCCACATCAAAACCACGCTTCCACCAGGAGCCACTGTCCCCATCGGCTGGGTCGCGGTAGGTGATCCAGCGCAGATATTGCCACCAAATGAACACGATCGCATTTGGGCCCTTCAAGAACCTTTGAACTTTCCACGCACAGTTTTTGCCCTTGAACGAGCTTCAGATGGACAGACAATTATGCCCGAAATGACGACTCGCTATGCTCGTGCTTTGGAGAGACATTTCGAGGATAAGCCGCTAGACTCCTGATCTGCGTAGATGGGTTGTTTATGCTACGCTGCTAAGAAAAGGGGAGCTTTCGCTCCCCGATTCTCAAGAAAAGTTGACTGTAACAGCCTCTACATCTTTTTCAGCAGTTCTGCCAGACGATCATAGGTATCATCGACACCTTCTTCCATGCCACCCTGGAGCATGCCATCGCGGTCAGCGACTGACTGGAAAACAGATTGAACTATGAGTTTGGTTCTTCCGCCAGGCAATTCCTCAAGTTTCATCGTCTCCAGCGTCACATGTCCTGTTTCCGGTAACCCTTCAAACTCAAAGGTATCAATAATTCGCTCAGGTGCAAGGACTTCGTGATACACACCGTGAAACGCGTATTCTTTTCCCTCAGCGTCTCGATTGATAAAGCGCCATTGACCACCAGGTCTCACGTCCATCTTGTCAACTTCAGTCGAAAGGTATCTCGGTCCCCACCATTGCGGGATAAGGTTTGGATCCGTACATGCCTTAAAAACGAGCTCGCGCGTTGCATCGAATTCACGCGTGATGAGTATTTCTTGTTTTCCCGGTTCTACGCTAATAGTCGTTGTCTTTGCTGTCATAGAATGTTATTCACCTTCCTTCTTTTTTTCACGTTCGAGTACGGTGTCTAATGCTTCAAACCGTTCACTCCACCTCTGCTGCATGTACTGAACCCAGGCTTCAAATTGAGACAGCGTCTGGGGATTGAGGCGGTAGACATGCTTTTGTGCACGTTTCTCCATCACCACTAAGTGTGCCTCCCGCAAGACCTTGAGATGCTGTGAGGCCGCTTGTGGGCTGACAGGAAAGTGCTCGTAGATAGCAGTCGCCGATAACTCACCACTGGTGGCAAGGAGTTCTAAAATGTGCCTTCGTGTCGGATCGGCAAGTGCCACAAACATATCCATACGTAGATTATAAAACATTTCCTTAATTAAGTCAATGCTTGATTTCACATTTGTTTTAGGTCCTGGACAGATATTTGGAGAGAAGACTTCCCGTGAGCGGGCTTGAGAGGCGTCTTACCTGTCATCCTGAGCGCAGCGAAGGATCTCTGCGTCCATCGAGCCAGACCTTTCGCTGCATGTCTAGACTGGAAAGCCGAAACTTGTCTCTTTCATCACTCTCGGGTATACTTGTCTTTGGCGACAACTCAGGTGATAAGGAGGCAAGACTATGCCTGGGCCAGACTTGCTGGTGACCAAGTTCACCATTCCACCTGTTCGTTCAGTGCTGCTTCAGCGCTCGCACCTGCTCACGGTCCTCGATCAGAGCCGCTCGTTTCCCTTGACCCTGCTCTCGGCATCCGCAGGCTTTGGCAAAACAACGCTGCTCTCTGCCTGGGCCAACCAGAGCACCAGCCAGGTCGCGTGGTTGACGCTTGATGAACAGGACAACGACCCGACACGCTTCTGGGCCTATGTGATTGCCGCACTCAGGCACAGCGGATATCGCCTTTCCACAGTAGGCGAAGCGGCGTTAGCGATGCTGCAATCACCGCAACCTCCTCTGTTGACAGGTGCTCTGACTTCGCTCATCAACGAACTGGCAGCTCTTAGGCAGGAAATAGCACTGATTCTCGATGACTATCATCTGATTAGCGAGCAGACTATTCATGAATCACTTCAGTTCTTGCTCGATCATCTTCCCCCCTGTCTGCATCTGCTCCTCGCCAGTCGAGGCGATCCCCCGCTGGCTCTTTCTCGTCTGCGGGCGCGAGGACAGGTGGTCGAGATCCGCGATACTGACCTGCGCTTGAGTGGCGAAGAGGCGGCCAGTTTTCTGACACAGGTGATGGGTCTGGCTCTCTCAGAAGAAGATATGCGTCGCCTGGAAACACGCACCGAGGGGTGGATTGCCGGACTCCAGTTGGCGGCCCTCTCTATGCGGAGACACACTGATGTGTCAGCCTTTATCCAGGCGTTTACCGGCAGTCATCGCTTTATCCTGGATTATGTGCAAGAGGAGATCCTTGAGCCCTTACCCCAGGTGCAGCAACGCTTCCTGCTGCACACGTCGGTGCTTGACCGGATGAATGCCGACTTATGCCAGGCGCTGACCGGGGAGCAGGCCAGTCAGCAGATGCTGGAGTCGCTGGAGCGTGCCAATCTCTTTCTTATTCCCCTCGACGAGGAGCGGCACTGGTATCGCTTTCATACGCTCTTCCGCGAGGTGCTGCTGGCGCGTTTACAAGCCACCCAGCCGGAGCAGGTGGCTCGCCTGCATCGGGAGGCGGCGCTCTGGTATCAGCACCAGCAATGGCCGCACGAGGCGATCCTCCACGCGCTGGCGACGCAGGACTTCTTGTTCGTGGCTGAGTTGCTGGAAGGCTATGTCGAGCGTTTGTATCTGCAAGGGGAGCTCAAAACGCTGCTGGCCTGGATCAAGCTGCTTCCCCAAGAGGTCTTGCGCGCGCATCCTCGCCTTGCCACGAGCTACATGTTCGCGTTCAATCTGCTGTTCCCTTTCTCTCAGCAACAGCAAGAGGAAAGGGCGTATCTTCATCAGCTCCAGGAGGGTGTGGAGGTGCTGTTGCAGAGCGAAGATCAGACCACCCTTCCGGAAGCCGAGCGGGACCGATTGCACCGTCGGATCATGATTCTCAAGGCATGGAACCTGGGAGCAAGAGCGCTCTCTGATGGCAATGTTGAACAACTGAACAGCCTCGTTCAGCAGATGCAACATCTGTCTCTGGATGACGACACTATGTGGAAGCTGCTATCTCCGGGTTCTTTCGCCATGGCTTATCGTCTCGCAGGGAATTTTCCTCCGATGGTTGCCGCCTTGCAGGAAAGCAGGAAGAGCACCCGGATGACGCAGAATCGCTACCTGGAGGCCCAAATTCTCTGGGGGCTGATTGTCGCACTGATCGCCTTAGGGCAGTTGCGGCAGGCACACGACCGCTGCCAGGAACTCCAACTGCTGGTCACCAGTCTAGGAGGCCCACTCCCGGTGGCGGCGTATCCCGATGTCTTCCAGGCTCAGCTTGCGTACGCATGGAATCAGCTGGAGGTCGCAAAAAACGCTGCCGAGATGGCCATTGAGAAGACGGCACCCTTGCAGTACATGGACATTCTCATGATGGCCTATGAGGTGCTGGTTCGTGTCTGCATTGCCCAGGGCGATCTGACCTGCGCTGAACAAGCCGTACGCGAGATGGAACGGGTGAATCAGTCTGCCGGGATCCCCCTCTTTCGTCCCTCGATCGAAAGTCTCTGGGTCCATCTCTGGCTGGTCCAGGGCGATCTGACCCGGGCGGTAGACTGGGCTGAGCACACCCCGTACCGTCAGGAGGTTCTCGTATACAGCCGCGAAATCGCCTATCTGGCGCTGGTGCGCGTCTATCTAGCGAAGCTCCAGTATACACCTGCCTTGCAGCTGCTCACAGCACTACTGAGCAGCGCCGAGCAGGTTTCGAGAGTGGGGAGTGTGATTGCCATCCTTGCTCTGCAAGTAGCTGCTCTACAGGCGTCGGGTGCCACACAAGAGGCGCTTCGCGTTCTCCTTCACCTGCTCACATTGGCAGAGCCTGAAGGGTACCTTCGCGTCTTTCTCGATGCTGGAGAGCCGATGCACCAGGCACTTCAGGCATTTCTTGAGACTTCGCACATGCAGAAGCATGGTGTTTCTCCTGCCCTTGTTTCCTATGCCCAGACGTTGCTCGATGCGGAGGCCCTCGAGCAGCGCCAGAAAGCTGGGGAGAAGTCCATCCCCATTGTCTCCACATCGCTCTCACACACACCTTCTCAAGCCGTCCCCCCACTGCCTGAGCCCCTCACCCCACGCGAACAGGAGGTCCTGCGTCTGCTCGCGCAGGGGGCCTCCAACCAGGATATCGCCAACCAGCTAGTGGTCTCGCTCACGACGGTCAAGAAACATGTCGGCAGCCTCCTGCTGAAGCTGGCAGCGGAGAACAGAACCCATGCGGTGGCACGTGCACGGGAGTTATCTTTGCTCTGACTCGCCTCCCGTCTCGTCGGGTTCTCTGCTCGACTTCCAGCGTCGTAGATCCCAAGGCCACGATCCAGGTGTCCTTTTGGCCCCCCGACTCCTTCCCCTCTCCGAAAAGAAATGGTACCTCAAAGTATCCTTTTGGCTCCTGTGCTTTTCCCTTTGGCATTGTATCCTTGTTCTACAGAGAAGAATGGCAATCCGAACGGAGCACAAGCGTATGATATACGTCATTCGTGTCAAGGGACACCTGGACACCTTCTGGCAAGCATGGTTTGACAACCTCTCGATCACGCAAGAGAGAGATGGCACGACCCTGCTTTCAGGTCCCATCAAGGACCAGCCAGCGCTCTACGGCATCCTCATCAAAATGCGCGATCTGGGACTGACGCTCCTCTCGCTCGAGGCGAGCGCACCCATAAAGCCTCCAGAGGAGTGAGAAGTGCCTTTCAGGCTTCGTCTTCCTCTCTTCTCTTGTGCAGACGACACAGAACTCTTCCTGATTGATTGAAGACAAAAGTAAGGAGCAGAAATGAAAACATCACTACATCATCCCAACGACGATGCAGCCACACCAGTGCTGATTGGCGAAGGTTTCGCCAAACCAGCGGCGCAGGCTTCGCCGGAAGCGATCCGGTGGCTCGCGCTTGGCGCCGTCACTGGCCCGGTCCTGTTCACACTGGCCTGGGTCGTCCTCGGCTTTCTGAGCCCGGGATACACAGCCTGGGGCACCCGGATCGCGCCCTACTCACCCATCAGCCAGGGCATCAGCGGCCTGGGCCTCGGCATCACCGCCCCATTCATGAACACGGCCTTCGTGTTCAGCGGGCTCCTGATCCTGGCTGGCGTAGTCGGCATCTTCCAAGGCATCAGGGAGATGGGCGCCCTTGCGCGTTGGAGCTGCATGGTGCTGCTCGCGCTCTCGCCACTGGGCATGGCGGTGGACGGCATCTTCACCTTGGAGTCGTTCCTGCCTCATATGGTAGGCTTCCTCCTGGCCGCTGCGAGCCCGGTGCTGAGCTTCGTGGTCGTCGGGCTCTTGCTTCGCCGCGTCCCCAGCTTTCGGCGGTTCGGCAACTGGCTGCTGTTGGGCAGTCCGATGACGCTGGCGCTGGTGGTCCTGTACTTCCTGACCTTCTCGCCCACCGTGGCGGGGACTCAAACCGGAGTGGCCGGACTGACAGAGCGCATCCTGGTGGTCGAGGTCCTCGCCTGGTTCGTGGCCATGGGCTGGCTGGCCTTCCGCCGCCGATAAGGGAAACAGACCTCATGGAACCAATCGTCAAGGCGCATGGCCTCACGAAGTGTAAGATTTCACGAAGCAAGAAAGGATACCAACACATGAACACGAACACCAGCGTCAATAATCAATCGACCGCAAGCGCGCGGGAACACTATACAACCGGCTCCGTCACCTCTCAAGACGGCACCACCATCGGCTACCGCCAGTTCGGCCATGGTCCGGGGGTGGTGCTGCTGCATGGCGCCGCGTCGTCAGCCCACAACCACATGCAGCTTGCCGAGGCGCTCTCTCGTGCCTTCACCGTCTACGTGCCCGACCGCCGAGGTCGTGGCCTCAGCGGCCCGTACAGCAAAGATTACAGCATACAGAATGACGTTGAAGATATGGACGCGCTGCTTACCAAAACGGGCGCTCACCATGTCTTCGGGGTCAGCTCAGGAGGCATCATCTGTCTCCAAGCAGCACTCACCCTGCCCGCCATTCACAAAGCTGCCATCTTCGAACCACCATTCTTCATGAACGACGAGTCGACGCCGACCACTGTTTTGACGCGCTATGACAAGGAGATGGCCCAGGGCAAGGTGGCTGCAGCACTCATCACGGGCATGAAAGGAGCGCAGATGGGGCCACCGATATTCAATGCTATGCCTCGCTGGCTGCTTGAGTTGCTCACGAACATGGCAATGAAGAGCGAGGAGAAGAAAGGATCAGGCGGCTATGTCCCGATGAGGGAACTCGCTCCGACGCTGCACTATGACTTTCAGCTCGTCGTCGAGATGAGTGGGAAGCTGGAGAGCTTCAGGGCTATACGCGCCGAGGTACTTTTGCTTGGCGGCAGCAAGAGCCCGGCTTTCTTGAAAGTGGCTCTTGACGCCTTGGAGAAGGTCTTGCCACATGTCAAACGGATTGAGTTCCCCGGACTCAATCATGCGGCTTCATGGAATACCGATCAAGGTGGCCAGCCGGAACCGGTGGCGCAAGAACTGCGCCGATTTTTTGCCTGACCGTAAAATTCCTAAAATGAAATCAGGCGCCTGGAAGCTCCGCTCGGCTCCGCCTGGTCTTGCGGGGCCGGCGAGGCCTCGCTTTGGGCTTGCTGCACCACCTGGTGAATCTGCGGGGCGGTCAGAAAGCGCGAACGCAGCGTCTCATCCTTGATGCCCTCTGCCAACCCCTGGATGATCCTCGCCGCCATACCAAAGGCAGTGCGTGCCTGTGCAGGCTCGCCCTTTGCTTCATACACCCTTCCCAACGCCGCCTGGATCTGCCAGCCTTCTCCAGGCAACCCAAGGTCTGCGGCCAGGTGAGCTGCTTCGCGCAAAAGGCCGATGGCCTGCTCTCTCTCCCCCTCCCATGCTGCCAGGGTCGCCAACGACCGCAGATAGGGAAGGCGGTAGCGAGGGTAAGGTCTCAGGTGTTCCCCGAGTCGGCGCACTGCTTCTCGCGCCTGGCGTTCATCCCCCGCATGCAGGAGGGCCTCCGTTTCATACTGACGGTAGAAGTCCAGCGAGAACAATGCTTCATCATAGCTTTTGCGTAGGGTGATCGTCTCCAAGGCATAGCGGGAGGCTTGTTCCCACTGCCCTGCCAGGACATAGTGCATACACAGCCGCGTCAGGGCGGGCCCGCGAAAGGGCCCGAGATCTAACGTCTTTGCAACGGCTTCTGCCTCTTCGAGGGCATTATGTGCCTCTTCCCACTGCTGCAAGGCTTGATAGGTACTGCCTAGGGCAATGAGAAAGCTCTGGAAGTTTAACGTCGGAGGAAGGGTCCGGGCAAGTGCGACGGTTTGCTGCATGAGCACGAGTGCCTCTTCATAGGCCCCCGCGTCCAGCAATCCATACGTCAGGCAGAGCGTACTGTTGACTTGCGCCCAGACGTTCTTGATCTCTTGCGAGAGCGCGAGTGCCCTGCGCCCACTGTGAATGCTGGGCTGCACCTGCCCACTATGTATTTGTGCCAAAGCCAGGATCGCCCAGCAAAAGGCTTCTGATGCGCGATTCGTCAAGGGTTGGGTGAGCGGAGAACCAATCAGAAAGTGTGCAACGGAAAGCCCCTTCGAAGCGGCCGGCTCGTTGCCCAGGGTGGTATACAGCGCCAAGGACGCTTCCAGAAGGTGTATAGCCTCCTCAAAGTCTCCTCCAAGGAGATGGATCCATCCAAGCCAGAAGAGACTTCTGGCTTCCAGTTCCTTATCGTTGCTTGCTCGTGCCAGTTCGAGCGCATACTCTCCATGCGGTAAGGCACTCTTCCAATCTTCCCATAAGACACTCGTTACCTGTGCTAGATTCCACTCCGTTTCCGCTAATGCCTTCTGATCGTGACTGGTCTGGGCCATCTGCCAGGCTTCCTCCAGCAGCGCTCGAGCCCTTGGCTTATCGAACGACTGTTGGACCGCCAGAATCGCCAGGCGGTTGAGGGTCAGACTGACCAGTGTGGGCAGCGGCTTGTGCCGCGCATAGGATAAGAGCTCTTCATAGGCCCCCTGAGCTTTCTCCCAGGTCTTCAGAAAGGCATAGGCCTGCCCCAGGTGGGCATAGAGGTGTTCGACCTCCGAGGGCAAGAGCTCGGTCTGCAGAGGCTTTTGCTCCTGGAGCAAGGAGCGTGCCTGTTCGTAGTGCATGATGGCATCTTCGGCAGCAAAGACGGCCATCGCCTCATCCCCGGCCTGTACGCTGTAACGATAGGCCTCCTCGGCTTCTCCTGAGGCTCTCGCATGATAGGCCAGCTCGGAGGCCCGCGCTCCCTGTGGATGCAGCAGCGCCAGGGCGCGCTGGTGCAAGACCTGCCGCCGCGCCTCGCCCAGCTCGGTGTAGACCACGTCGCGCATCAGGTTATGGGCGAAGCGATAGCTGCCCGGCCGGCCCACCCCTGCATCCTCCTCGCGTAACATCCCACTGCCGACGGCCTCCTCCAGGGCCTCGACACCTTCTTGCGCCCCCACCTCGGCTAGCTGCCACAGCAGCTTCGCGCTCGCCTGGGTGCCCAGCACAGCACCCGCCATCACCAGCTGGCGGGCGGGATAGGGCAGCTTCGCCATGCGCCCCTGGATCATCGCGCGCACAGAGGGCGGCAACAGCTCGTACCGGGACCGCTCCTGGGCGAGGGCTGCGGCCATCTCCACGGACGGCTCCAGCCGCCAGCTGCCATCCACAGCCAGCCTTGGCACCAGCCATTGCCGCTCCCGCAAGAGCTTGAGCGTCTCCAGCAGGTACAACGGCTGCCCTCCTGTCTGCGCAAACAGCACCTCGCCCAGCCTGACCAGCGTCCTCTCCCGTTCAGGCGAAGGTGGTCCCCCAGGCCCGGCGGTGGAAGGCCTAGCAGGACTATGCTCACGCTGCTCCCCTCCACTCCTGGTGCTCTCCTCCTCCCCGACGATGACCTCAATCAGCTGGCGGGTTTCCGCCTGACTGAGCGGCTGCAAGGCGACCCGCCTGATCGGAAGGTCGCGTCCCAGGTCGGCCAGCTGGGCGGCCAGCGGCGACCTGGGCTCCAGCCCTTCCTGGCGCACCGTGCCCAGCAACAGTATCCGGCTGCCATGCTCCATCCAGTCATGTCCCAGGTAACGTAGCAGGTCCAGGGAGGCTCCATCCAGCCAGTGCAGGTCTTCCAGCAGCAGCACCAGCGGCGCAGGCTTAGCCAGGGTGTCCACTAGGCGCGCCACCGCTTCGAAGAGACGTCCCTTGGCCGTCAGCTCATCCTCGCTGGGAGCCGGCAGATCGGGGTAACGCACGCGCAACTCGGGCAGCAGGCGCGAGAGCTCGGCCAGCCACAGGTCCTCCAGCAGGTCCTCTGGCGCGTTTTCCTCCTCCAGCCGCCCCCGCAGGGCCTCGACCAGCGGTTGATAGGGCAGGCGCCCTCCCATCTCGAAGGCATGCCCACTGAGCACCTCGGCGCCCTGGGCTCGGGCCCAGCCCACAAACTCTGTGGCCAGCCGCGTTTTGCCGATGCCAGCTTCGCCTACCAGCAGCACGGCCTGCGGTGGCCCCTGCTGCGCCTGCTGAAATCTCCCAACCAGCTGGCTGAAGGCGGCTGCCCGTCCGACCAGTGGGGCCGCCAACTCGCCTGTCGACCGGCTCCCCCCCGTGGTGGCAGGGGAGGTCCCTCGGCGAGCAGCCGCGGTGGCGCGAATGTGCTCAGCCAGGTCCACCCGCATCAGGCGGCGAGACGCCTCCTCCGAGAGCGGATCGAGCGCCAGCCAGCGCGTGAGCGTGACGCGGGCCGGCTCCAACTCCCCGCCGGTCTCCTGCAAGGAGGAGAGCCGCTCCAAGAGGAAATGCAGGCGCACCTGCCACTGCTGCTGGTGCTGCTGCACCCATTGGTCAAAGCCGGTTTCCTCGCGCAGCCAGAAGCCCTCGAGGAAGGGACCGCGCACCAGGGCGAGAGCGTGCTGCAATCGGGTGACCAGGGCGGCGCGCTGCTCCTCAGAGGGGACCGAGGAGTGCCGCTGGGCCTGCTGATAAGCCTGCTGCACCACGTCCAGGTCTAGTTCCAACGGGGCCTGCGGATTCAGGCCGAGCAGATCACCATGAATGAGCAGATGAGAATGGAGGGAAGCCGAGGAGTCGGAGGCGTCAAGGAGGTGGCGCAGCAGGGTAATGGCATTGCGCAGGATCTTGCGCGCATCCTGGGGCTCACTATCGGGCCACAGCAAGGCAGCCAGCTTACTGCGGGAATGCATGCCGCCTTCGACGGCCAGGTAGAGCAGCAAGGCCTGCGCCTTGCGCAACGCAAACGTGAGGCGGCTTTCATCATGAAACACTTCGGGCGGGCCGAGTATGGCCAGACGTAATAAACCCATAGTTTGTCCTCTTTCTCCAGGAGGTTCTTTTGCAAGAGTATAGTAGGATGCGACGCTGGCGGGGCCGACCCCCATAGGCGCGAACTTAAGCCCCTCCTCAAGGGCAACCGCGAGGGATCGCCTCTACTATACACGGGCTTGGCAAGCCGATTCGTGGTATAGTAGGGGCGATCCTTGCGGTCGCCCTGGCCCGTAAAGTTCGCGCTTATGGGTCAAGATCCCCTTGAAGCCCACATACCAGAGCGCTTGGATGTAAGATAACCAGGGGAATGGGATATGGTGTCCGTTCCTGGTACTTTTCATGTCCTGCCCGGCATGCAACCACGCGTGGCCAGAGCCGCTGACGTTCCTGTGGATTTGCCTCCTGGACACTCACTCGTAGACGTTTTCTCCCTCTTTCTATGTATGCCTGTTTGCTCTCGCGCATATTTAACCACCAGTTCGGAAGCTTTCCCTGACCTCCATTGGAGGCGACGACAACGAAACTGTCCCCATCTGCTAGGTAGACCAGGGGAGTGGTATGTTGCTTGCCACTCTTGCGTCCAGTGGTGGTCAGCAGCAGAACAGGCATGTTCTGTGCTTGTCCTCCAATCGCCCCACCGCTCAGGCGATAGAGCGCAACATGTGCGGCAGTAGCCAGACGGGCGAGCCTGGCCACGATCGGCGGGTACGGCCTGCCTAGGGGCCTTTCGGAAATCACCCCGTGTTCTTTCCACTTGAGATGCTGGTAGCGTTTCTCGATCCTTCGGATCAGCACCATGGCTCCGATCCCCACCAGCAAGTGAGCAGCCTGGATCAGCCAGTGCAGGTTGCCCACCAGGATCATGGATTGCGTCAGCCCAAAGGCAGGCACCAGAAACGCATAGATCATGCTTCCCGCACCCAGCAGCCTGCTACCTTTAGTGAAAACTGCCACACTCCCAAGGATGAGTAGACCGAGGACTCCGAAGGTGCCAAACCCCTCATGAATGCTTGTAAAATCTATCTGGGCAAGGAGAACCAGAAGCCCGCTCCAAACAAACAGCTGAGCTATCCAGAACAACAATCCCAGCCCCATGGTGACCAACAAGGCCACCCGTGCGAACAATGAAATGAGACGTATCGTTTTCATAAAAAAAACTCCTGAACTGCCTCCGCCGCTTTTCCACCAGAACACGCTGTCCAGCAGCAAGTGATGAAGAGCCCGTATGAATCATGTTCCATTCTCCTCTCAGTCGTGTTCAGTGCTCAACGGGCGCGACGATCGTCACGCCCCCCGACACGACGAGGTCGGGGTACTCGAGTAGCTTGAACCGCTCGAGGGGATTGCCTCGCACTCCAATGAAATCGGCGGGAGCGCCTTCGACGAGCTGCCCGAGCGGCGCCAGCCCGAGATGTTCCCCTGCTCGCGCCGTCGCGGCCGACAACACGTCGAGCGGCGTGAGAGCTCCGTGCGCGGCGTGGAGCATGAGTAGCAGTTCCTGGGCGTCGATTCCCCAGGGGACATCAGTGTGGGCGAGATCGGTGCCGTAGAGCAGCAGTATCCCGGCTTCGACGAGCTGGCGAGCGTTGTTGGCGACACCCGTGCAATGGGACTGCGTGTCCAGCGTGCTGACGACCCGCACACCCGCGGCAGCCGCGCGAGCGACCAGGTCGTGCGGAATCGGATCACAGGGGACGTGGGCCCACTCGTCGATGCCTGCCTCCAGCGCCAGCGTGGCTCCCTCGGGCCCACTGAGATGGCAGGAGACGATGAGCCCGTTGGTGTGGGCTTCGTCGACGATCGCCCGCAGCACCTCAAGCGAGGGGATCGGCCACGGGGGCGGGTAGGTGGGCTGATGGCCGCCGGTCCACGGTGCGCCCGGCGACCCACCTGGCTCCAGAGCCACCTTGATGAGCGCCGCACCGCCTGCGACGTGTTGGCCGACGGCAGCGCGGGCTGTTTGGACGTCGGGTACTTCACATGCAATGTCGTGGCCGCCGAACACAGGGATCGGATAGCCACCGGGTGCAGTGAGGATCGGCCCGGCGCCGAGCACGCGCAGACGCCCATCGCCACCAGAGGGCGGCACGAGCGGGCCGCCAGTGTCCCGAACCGTCGTGAGGCCGTGACGCAGGATTGTTTCCTGTGGGGTCTGGTCGAACAGCAGATGGGCGTGCAAGTCGATGAAGCCGGGCAGGAGGGTGCCGGCAAAGCGGATGAGGCGCCCTGTGTCGCGGAGGCGGTCGACCGGTGCCACGGCCGCGATCCGATCACCCGAGACGGCGACCGCGTGTTGCTCAAGCACTCGCGCGCCGTCGAATACCCGCTCCGCGGCTACAACGTACCGCTCGTTGGCCGAGCCGTGAGTGAAGCTCGCTGGTAGTGTATTGTTCATAATACTACTCCTTTATTCTTGAGAGCATTGAGAGAAGAGACAATTCGCCCCCGCTGACGGGGGTCTGAGAAACTCCAGGTAGCGCAATCCCGACCTCTTCTCAATTGGCCGGGTTGCTTTGCTCCTCAGAGCAGTGCATCTGCTACTTGAGAGTCTACTGTGCGGAGCACGAGGACACATCGGCAAAGCAACGTAGAGATGCTACCTATCTGAAAGTGTGACAAACAACGCTTTACTTAAGCCGTTACCTAGGCAGATACGACGGCATCATCGACGTCGAGGTAGAGCGAGTGGGAGCAGTCGAGGAGAGGACGAAGCAGGAAAAACCTAGATGAGCTGCTGCTTGATGGCAAAGAGGGTCGCGGCATGACGTGAGTTGATACCCAGTTTACTATAGATGGAGCGCAGGTGCGCATTGACGGTGCGCGGGCTGATGACGAGGGTTTCAGCGACCTGGGCATCGGAGAGCCCTCGTGCCACCAGCCGCAGCACCTCCACTTCACGTTCGGTCAGCTCGTTCGGATAGGCTGGGGAAGGACCCTGGGGACGGTCCGCCCCGGCAGGAGCGTTCGGGGGACTGGCGAGCATGGTGTGCTGCCCTGCGGCCAACGCTTGCTCTGGCGTCATCGCCCGTCCCTCGGCCAGGGCCTGGGCAAAGGCCTGCTCCCCCAGCTGCGCGCATACCCATGCTCGCATCCGCTCCTCGTCCGCACGTTCGCCAGGCAGAGTCAGCGCCAAGATCTGGGGGAGATAGGATGGGCCGCCAGCCGCGCGTCGTGCCTCCGCTGCCCCCCACAACTGTGCTGCCCAGGCGGCGTGTCCTTGCCGCGCAACCACGCTGGCCCATCCCTCCAAACAGGTGGCGCTGCTCTGCTGGTCATCCAACTCCTGGAACAAGGCCAGGCTCTGCTTATAGAAGGCATAGGCTGCTGGGAGGTCACCCACCTGAGCCGCGACCTTCCCCAAGCGATAGAGCGGTTGAACCGCCCACAGCCGCTGCCCCAAGGCTCTGAGGAGCGCGAAGCTCTCCTCGAACAAGGAGCGGGCCGTGGCAGCATTTCCTTGCTGGAAGTGCCACAACCCCAGGTCATAGAGTGCGTGGGCCATCCCGGACTGGACGTGCTCCTCCCTGAGGAGCAGCAGGCTTTCCTCGAGCAGCGAACGGACCCGTGGAGAGTCGCTGTGATCGCCATGGGTGAGGATCGTAAGTGCGAGGGGTAAGAGCGTGTACGCGAGGCGGACCTTGTCCCCTGCTCCCCTGGACAGTGCCAGGCTCTCTTCGAGCAGGGAGGTGGCCAGAGGAGCGTCGCCGAGCCACAAGGCGTTCCACCCCAGTAGTGTGAGTACTGATGCCATCTCGCGCGGATCATGGAGCTCGCGAGACAGCGCCAGGCTTTCCTGACACAGCGCTTCTGCTCGTCTAAAATCGCCTCGCACGAGGGCTAACCACCCGGCAGCGTGGAGTGCTTTCGCCCGCACAGACGCGGTGATCCCCTCACGTCTTCCCAGTGCTCGCTCGACAAACTGCTGCCCCTCATGCACATAGCCGTAATCGATCCAGAACGACCGGAGTGCTCCTGCCAGGCGCCAGGCGATGTCCTTTCGCTGCCTGTCCTGCCCTTGCTCCACTGACCACTGCATCGCAGCGCGCAGGTTATCATGCTCCTGCTTCAACCGCTCGAGCCACTGCTGCTGATCCCGGGTGAACAGGTGGGCGTCTGCCTCTTCTGCCTGCCCCAGATAATATTGGGCATGCGCCAGGCGTGCTGCCTCCAGCTCTCCACCGGCCTCGAGCGCCTCCAGCCCATACTCCCGGATCGTCTCCAGCATGTGAAAGCGCGCACCGTTCGTGTCCTGTTCGGCCCGGTAGAGCAAGTGCTTGTCCAGAAGGGAGGTCACTCTGTCCAGGACCTGTGCCTGCTCACCGCTAAGCGCGCCATACACAGCCTCCACCGCTTCCAGCGTGCAACCGCCGAAAAAGACCGAGAGCAAACGGAACAGCCGCTGTTCCTCGACCGGCAGGAGGTCATAGCTCCAGGCGATGGTCTGACGCAGGGTGTGCTGGCGATCAGGCAGATCCCGCGGCCCGCTGGTTAAGACGGCCAGGCGATGCTCCAATCGCTCCAGGAGTGCCTGCAGCGTCAGAAGCTTGAGACGGGCGGCGGCCAGTTCAAGCGCCAGGGGCAAGCCATCCAGACGCCGGCAGATCTCTGTAATCAGTGGGGCAGTGATGGCGGTCAGCTGAAGCGTGGGTTGAACCTCTTGTGCCCGCTCGAGGAAGAGCGCCACGGCGCCATAGTGAGCGAGCGTCTCCTCGTCGGGCAGGTGTTGTGGATCAGGCAGAGCCAGCGGCTGGACGACAAACTCGCGTTCTCCCCCCACACGCAGCACCTCCCGGCTCGTCACCAGCAACTTCAGGTGAGGACAGGCCGCGAGCAGTTCCAACAGGCTCGGTGCTGCGGCGACCACGGTCTCGAAGTTGTCCAGCACGAGCAGCCGCTGCTGCTCCCGCAGCGAGGCTTTCAGCAGCTCGAGTGGCGGGCGGGAGCCGGTGCTCTGCAGCCCCTCGGCCTGGGCGATGGCGAGCAGGACCAGGTCGGCATCGTGAATGGGAACGAGCGAGACGAAGCCGATTCCATCAGGGAACTCATCCCGCAGTTCGGTCGCGATGGCCAGCGCTAGGCGCGTCTTGCCCACGCCACCGGTGCCGGTCAAGGTAAGCAAACGCACCTCGGGACGCGCGAGCAGGGTACAGGCGGCGGCGATCTCCCGCTCTCGTCCGACAAGGGAGGTGAGCGGCAAAGGGAGGGTGGAAGCAGATCGCTTGACGATCTCTGAGGCTGCTCCCCCTTCGACCAGCTGCCTCACGGCATCTGTTGAAGAGCGGCGGGAATGCTGCGGATTCCCGGTGGAGCTGAGAGGTCCCTGCAGCACATGCTGGGGAGACTCCTGCTCATCTCCAGCGAGCGTGTCCTGTGCGGCCAGGGTTGCGGCGACGGTCCTGAGCCGGTCGAGCGTCACCTCCTCCTCTGTGCCCAGATAGACGCGGTAGAGCTGGCCAGCGCGCTTGCGGTAGGCACGCCAGTACCAGGTCCCACGCTGATTGCCCGCCTGCTCTCGGCGGACGGTAAAGGTTCCCAACGGACTGCGCACACGGAAGCTGGTGGCCGTCCGCAGCCAGGCAAACCAGGCGGAGCTACCCACCCGCAGCTGATAGTGCTCTCCGTCTCTCTGATAGATCAGCGTCTCACCTTCTACGAGAGCAGTGGTCCGGTCCTCGTTGCTCATGTTCCTCCCCAAACAGTTCCAAACACATCGGTTCCAGAACAGTATAGCATATGTTCGGAACCTCTCCCATCGGGAGACCGTACGCAGAGAAGACGAAGCCCGGAAGGACGCTCCGTCCATCCGCTTGTCTTCCGGCTGGGAAGCCTCTTCGCCTGGACCATCCTCGCACATCCTGATGCGGCTTGAGCACTGAGGAAATCGTGGCCTTCCTCTGGCTCAGAGGCTGGTACCAAATTGGCGGGAGTGACCGCGTGGAGCTTCTGCGCCACTGGGAGTTCCTCAAGTGGCTGTTCAAGGCTAGCCTGCTAGAAGCATGAGCCATCCCGAATTTTTGCTGAAGCGGGGCTCTCAGGGGAAGAGATCGCCAAACCCGTAGGGGCGGGAGAGGTGAGGAAGGGGGAGGGGACGCTTGCGTCGCCCCTTGCACTTGCTTGCATCGTTGCCCCTCCGATAGGCGACTCTTCGCGAGCCTATCGGGAAATTTCGGGATGTCTCATGCCTGGCGCTGCTGCCTGCCGCCCAAAGGAAAGCGGTCCCAGGGGTTCTCGTTGGCCGTAATCCGGTATCCATCGGGATCAGCAAAGACGAAGGTGCGCCCGAACGGCCCATCATAGGGTTGCTGGATGATGGTGGCTCCAGCCGCTTCCATTTTGGCATGCAACTCATTGACATTATCGCAATCGATCCAGAGCGCCACACCCCATCCCGGATGCGGTGCTTCATCCAGGTTCACTTTTGCTTCGCTGAGAGCAAAAGGGATGGTGGTGGAGTCGAACAGGACCGTATTGGGAGCGCTGAAAGACGTGTCTTCGGTCAACC
>WNGJ01005788.1_pt1 | contig 24928 bp, 26 predicted proteins | sample 5400611 | NCBI WGS metagenome assembly WNGJ01 (sample SAMN13153375, study PRJNA577476) | soil metagenome | isolation source: 40 cm soil or saprolite under Garry oak tree replicate 1 | place: USA:California | collected 2016-06-15
ATTCTGCGGATTTTGCGGTTACGAGATGGTGCAGGGAGAGAAGCGGCCCCTCTGGTGGCGGCTGTGGTTTCTGGCGGCTCTGCTTCCGGTTGCGCTCGGCCTTGCCTATGGAATCGCCCAAGCACACGGACGCTGACGCCAGGAAGTGGCACGCTCCCTCTCCCCATCGGGGAGAGGGATGAAGGGAGAGGGGCGTAAGCGGGACCAACGCCACTTCCCCATCTGGGAGAGGGATGAAGGGAGAGGGGCGTAAGCGGCACCAACGCCCCTCTCCCCGAGCCCTCTCCCCTGCAGGGAGAGGGTGCTGTTGCCTCAACTATCGGTTGAGGCGCTGACCGCACTCCACGCAGAAGCTGTGCCGTCCCAGGTTGTGGTGCCCGCATGACGGGCACACCAGGCGGCGCGGCGGATCCGCTTGCAGCCAGCGTTCGTTTTCCCGCCGGTACCAGATGCCATCCTCCGGTCCGAGCATCCAGCGCCGTCCTTCGTTGTCGAGCACAGCGAGGTCGCGCACGGCGACCCTGAAGGCGCGCGGCTGCAAGTTTCCGATCCTTCGCTCTTCGACCAGGAACTTGTAGCGAACCTCCGCTTCGGCGAACGGGTCGACTGCCACGGACGAGAGTATGCCTGCCGCGAAAGGGTAGAATCCAATCGGCTCAAGGGCCCGCAGCATGCGTCGCACCACATCCCGAAGCTCGACTCGATCTGGCGCTCGCCGCGCTTCATCTTCCCGTTCCAAACGGAGCAAGCGCGCGACGCGGCCGCGCCTCAGCGCACGTCAAGTCAGAGAGATCGCTGGCGTCCTGCTGATGCTCGCGGCGCTGCTCGGCCTGCTCGCGATCCTGAGCCACGCCGGATTGATCCTGGGCGCCATCCGCGACGCGATCGAGTCCGCGTTCGGAAAAGCGTGGTTCGTCCCGGTCGCCGCGGCCGTGGGCCTGAGCGGCTGGCTTCTGTGGACGAAGGCGCCTCGACCGCGCACGGTCGATGTCGTCGCAGGCCTGGTTGCCGTGCTCTCGCTTGTAGGTCTCTTCAGCCGCGTCGCGATACACGCGGGCGGCTCGATTGGCGATGGTATCGACGCCGCGCTGACCAACCTGTTCACGGATGTCGGCGCGTGGGCCCTTCTCCTCGCCGGTCTGGTGATCGGCCTCATCGTCACGATCCACTTCAGCCCCGGGGCGCTGCTCGTCACGGCGGTCGGCGCGCTGCGCGCCGCCAACGCGGAGCGCGCGCGGCTGCGTGATCTGGTGGCGTCACCCGCGCCTGAGCGGGCCAAGCCGGTGAAGCATTCGGCCAACACCGACGCGCTCACTCGCTCGGCGGCAAGCTTCGCGACGGCACCCGCGGCGCCCGACCAGAAGAACCTGTGGGACGTCGACGATATCGACGAACCTGCGGTCAAGGCACCCAAGCACGAGCCAGTCGCCGTGGCGGTCGCCGAGGAGCCGCCCGAACGGGCCGTCCCGGTCATGCGGGTCGTCGCCGAGCCGGAGGACGACCTCCCGGAGATCGAATGGAAGCTGCCGTCAATCGCTCTCCTCGACACGGTCACCGCGCGTCGCGAGCGGATGGCGGACGAGATCAAGCGCAACGTCAAGGTCATCGAGAGCACGCTCGCCACTTTCGGCGTCGAGTGCAAGGTGGTGGGCGTCAACCCCGGCCCGGCCGTCACGCAGTACGAGGTCCAGCCCGGCCCTGGCGTGCAGGTGAAGCGCATCACCGCGCTGCAGAACGACCTCTCGCTCGCGCTGGCTGCGGCGCCGCTTCGGATCGAGGCGCCGATCCCGGGCAAGTCGGCGGTCGGCATCGAGGTGCCGAACAAGTCCGCAAGCCTGGTCACGATCCGCGAGGTCATCGAAACCGCCGCCTTTCGCGAGGGAAGCAACCTTCTCGCACTCGGCCTGGGCAATGACGTGTCCGGGCAATCGATCGTCGCCGATCTCACGCGCATGCCCCACCTGCTCATCGCAGGAGCAACCGGGCAGGGCAAAAGCGTCTGCATCAATGCGCTGATCACAAGCCTGCTGTTCCAGGTGACGCCCGACCACATGCGCCTCCTGCTCATCGACCCCAAGCGCGTCGAGCTGACCGGCTACAACGGCCTGCCGCACCTGGCGCTGCCGGTGCTGGTCGAATCGCATCAGGCTGCGGCGGCCTTGCGCTGGGCCGTGGCGGAGATGGATCGCCGCTACAAGCTCTTCTCGGCAGAAGGCGTACGCAACATCGCCGCCTACAACGACAAGGCGACGCAGAAGCTCGCCCGTCGGCTGCCTTACGTCGTCATCGTGATCGACGAGCTGGCCGACCTGATGATGGTTGCGGCCGGCGAGATCGAAGAGCTCATCTGCCGGATCGCGCAGCTTGCCCGGGCGGTCGGCATCCACCTCATCATCGCCACGCAGCGGCCGTCCACAGACATCATTACCGGGCTCATCAAGGCCAACATCCCGTCGCGCGTCGCTTTCGCCGTCGGCTCGCAGGTCGACAGTCGGGTGATCCTCGATACGGGCGGTGCGGAAAAGCTGCTCGGTCGGGGTGACATGCTCTACCAGCCGGTCGACGCCGGGAAACCGACTCGTATCCAGGGTGCTTTCGTCAGCGACCAGGAAGTTGACGGCGTGGTCAACTTCTGGAAGTCGCAGGGCGGGCCGCGCTACATGGAGGAGATCCTCGAGGAAGGCGCGAGCACCGAGTGGCAGGGTGAGAGGAGGGAGGAGCGCAAGCTCGACGCGCTCTTCGCCCGTTCCGCGCGCGCGGTGGCGGCCGAGGGCGCGGCCTCAGTCTCCCTTGTGCAGCGCAAGTTCAACGTCGGGTACTCACGTGCGGGCCGGATCGTCGACCAGCTCGCCGAGCACCGCGTGATCGGCGGCTACCAGGGCTCCAAGTCACGCGAGGTCCTCATGACGCTGCCCGACGTCGACGAGCTTTTGGAGCGGCTGGGCATCGAATAACGCCAAACTTCTTCGTAGGCGAGCGATGAACATCCCTAACAGCCTGACCGTGAGCCGCCTGCTGGCGATCCCGGTGCTCATGGCGCTCCTGCTCGTCCGTTTCCCAGGACACGACCAGGTTGCCGCAGTCCTGTTCGTTCTCTTCTCGCTCACCGATACGCTCGACGGGGAGCTCGCGCGCCGCCGCGGAATCGTAAGCGACTTCGGGAAGTTCCTCGACCCGCTTGCCGACAAGCTGTTTGTGCTGTCGGTTCTGATCGTGCTCGTCCAGGAGGGACTTGTAGCCGCCTGGGTTGTGGTCGTGATCTTCTCGCGCGAGCTGATCATCACGATCCTTCGCTCCGTCGCCGCGACGCAGGGACATGTCATCGCCGCGGCCCCGCTTGGCAAGACCAAGACGATCACCCAGATGAGCGCGGTCGCGTTGTTGATACTGCAGCGGCCGTATCCCGTTCTGGTGCCGATCGCCGATGTGGCGGTAGGGATCGCGGTCGTCTTCACGCTCTGGAGCGGCCTCGATTACCTCTGGCGCTTCCGTCACCTGATCGCGCCGTTTGACAATTCCCGCCTGCGCTCAGCACCAAGCGGCGGCGCGCCAGAGATGGCGCCAGGTGCAGAGCTCGCCGCGGTCCTTCGCGGCAGCGGGCTGACGGTCGCGGTCGCCGAATCATCGACCGGAGGGATGGTGGGAGCCATGATCACCGACCAGGCAGGAAGCTCCGAGTATTTCGTCGGTGGGGTGATCGCCTACTCGAATGAAGCCAAGCGCGAGCAGCTGGATGTGGCCCAGGGATTGCTCGACACCGCCGGCGCCGTCAGCCGCGAGGTGGCCAGCGCCATGGCGGAGGGAGCGCGAGCACGTTTCGGAACCAGGCTCGCGGTGGCGGTGACGGGGATCGCCGGACCGCAAGCTGACGGCAGCAGCAAGCCGGTCGGCCTGACCTTCATCGCCGTCGCTTCCGAGCGCGAGACGTCGGTGCGCGAGTTCAGGTTCGCGGGCGATCGCGCGTCGAATCGCCGGCAAGCCGCGACGGAGGCGCTTGGGATGCTGATCGCCGAGGCGCGGCGGGTCGCGCGGATGCGCATGAAGAGCGCTTGACCGGCGAACGCCTGTTCGCTACACTTGGCCGGCTTAACAGGGCAACTTGAAATTTCGCACCGCTCTGGCAACACTCGTGGCAACGACCTAGGAGGCATCGAGCAGAAATTGGACAAAGACAAAGACAAAGCACAGGCGGAAAAGGACAAAGCACAGGCGCAGGCGCTTGACTCCGCGGTGTCCCAGATCACGAAGAGCTATGGCAAGGGCGCGATCATGCGCCTCGGCGAGCACGTGGCACTGCGCGGCGAGGTGACCACGATCTCGACTGGAGCGCTGCCCCTCGATCTCGCGCTCGGCGTCGGCGGCATCCCGCGGGGAAGGGTGACCGAGCTCTACGGCCCTGAGTCGGCCGGCAAGACCACATTGGCGCTTCACGTCATCGCCGAGGCGCAGAAGGCCGGCGGAGTGGCGGCGTTCGTCGACGCCGAGCACGCTCTCGATCCCCTTTATGCGTCGCGTATCGGCGTGAAGATCGACGACCTCCTGATCAGCCAGCCCGACACCGGTGAGCAGGCGCTCGAGATCGTCGAGGTCCTCGTCCGCTCCAATGCCGTGGACGTCATCGTCATCGACTCGGTGGCGGCTCTGGTACCGAAGGCAGAGATCGAAGGCGAGATGGGCGACTCGCACATGGGTCTGCAGGCGCGCCTGATGTCGCAAGCGCTGCGCAAGCTGACCGCGGCGATCGCCAAGTCGAACTGCGCCGTGATCTTCCTCAACCAGCTGCGGGAAAAGGTCGGGATCATGTTCGGCAACCCGGAGACGCAGCCCGGGGGCCGTGCCTTGAAGTTCTACTCGTCCGTCCGCCTCGACATCCGCAAGGTCGAAGTGATCAAGAACGGGCTCGACTCGGTGGGAGCGCGCGTGAAGGTCAAGGTGGTGAAGAACAAGGTCGCGCCGCCGTTCCGCTCGGCGGAGTTCGACATCCTGTTCAACGAGGGCATCTCGCGCGAAGGGTCGCTCATCGACGCAGCCGTCGATAGCGGGATCTTCGAAAAGAGCGGCACGTGGATGTCCTACGGGGACCAGCGCCTTGGGCAGGGCCGCGAGAACGTCCGCAACTACTTGCGCGAGAACCCGACCCTGTCGGCGGAGATCGAGGCCAAGGTGCGCCAGAAGGCGGCCGACTCGGTCCCGCCAATCAGGACGTTCGGTCCGGTCGTGACCGCTGCCGGTGCCGCGGAGGAGTACTAAACCGGCCCCGACGGTCTCCGCTTTCAGCGCCGGGCTGAGGCTCCTCGCCGGCCGGGCTCACAGCCGCCTGGAGATGGTGCGCAAGCTGTCGCGGCGGGGCTACGGCGGGGAAGAGGTCGGGACCGCGATCACCCGGTTGAGAGAGCTTGGTTACCTGGACGACGCGGCCTTCGCCGAGGGGCATGTGCGGCGGAGGTCGTCGTCCCGCGGGCCGATGGCGCTGTCCGCTGAGCTGGGCGCCCGCGGGGTCGACCGTGAGGTCGCGGAAGCGGCAATCGATCGGTTGAGCCCCGATATCGAGCTGCTGGCCGCCCACAAGCTGGCCGACAGGCTGGCCGGCAACACCCGATATGCAAGCTACCGGGAGTTGCTGCACTCGGTGGGGGCCAAGCTTCTCCGCCGGGGCTTCTCCATGGAGGCTGTCCGCAAGGCATGTGACCGCCTATGGCGGGGGACGGCCGAGGCTCCCGGCCCCTAGAATCAGGATCACGCGAGCCCGTTAGGGCCCGCAAGTCATAGAGCCAACCCGAGGCGGGACCCCGTTCTTCGGTCCTGCCATGGTCACGCACTTTGACAATCGAATTAACGAGGTGCTTGTCACATGCCTTTCTACGTCTACGTATTGCTATTGGTGGTGGCAGCGGTCGGCCTGGCCGCCGGCGCTGGAGTGTCGTACGTGCTCCTGGGGCGCCGCCAGACCAACGGGAGTCACGTCCTGGAGGTCAAGGCCCAGCAGGCCCTACTCGAGGCAGAGACGCAGGCCAAGGAAAAGCTGCTCGAAGCCAAAGAGGAAGCCGTCAAAGTCCGCACCGCCGCCGAACAGGAAGCCCGCGAGTACCGGGCACAGTCGCAACAGATCGAAAAGCGACTTCTTCAGAAAGAGGAGAACCTCGACCGCAAAGGGGAGGACCTCAACCGCCGCGAGCGGGAGCTGGGCAACCAGCAGAAGGCGCTCGACGACATCAAAGCGAAGCTCGAGGAAAGCTACCGCGAGCAGGAAAAGGAGCTCCAGCGGGTCGCCAACATGACGCGCCAGGAGGCCCAGGGCATCTTGATGGCCCAGGTGGAGCAAGACCTGCGCAACGAAGTGGCGCGCAAGGTCCGAGAGTCCGAGCTGGCGGCCCGCGACGAGAGCGACCGGAGGGCTCGCGAGATCGTCACCGAGTCGATCCAGCGCATCGCCGCCGACCAGACCGCAGAGGTATCGGTGTCGGTGCTGCCTCTACCGACCGACGAGTTGAAGGGCCGCATCATCGGCAAGGAGGGGCGCAACATCCGTGCTCTCCAGCAAGCCACGGGGATCGACCTGATCGTGGACGACACCCCCGAGGCTGTGATCATCAGCGGCTTCGACCCCGTCCGCCGCGAGGTGGCACGGGTCGCGCTGAACAAGTTGATCGTCGACGGCCGGATTCATCCGGCCCGGATCGAAGAGATCGTCGCCAAATCCCGCCAGGAGGTCCTGCAAAGGGTCAAAGAGGAGGGCGAGGCCGCGGTCCTGGAGCTCGGCCTGCAGGGATTGCACCCTGAGGTCGTGCGCCATCTTGGCATCCTGCGGTTCCGGACGAGTTACGGACAGCAGGTGCTGAACCATTCGAAAGAGGTCGCCCATCTCGCGGCCATGATGGCGTCCGAGATCGGCGCCGACGTACGCATCGCCAAGCTCTCGGGCCTGCTGCACGACATCGGCAAGGCCATCGACCACGAGGTCGAAGGCTCGCACGCCGTGATCGGGGCAGACCTTCTCCAGCGACACGCGGTGCCGGCTCCCGTCGTGCATGCGGTTCGTGCGCATCACTACGACGAAGAGCCGCACACCATCGAAGCGCTGCTGTTGATCGCGGCCGACGCGATCTCCGCTGCTCGCCCTGGGGCGCGCAGGGAGTCGCTGGAGGCCTACGTCAAGCGGCTCGAGAAGCTGGAAGAGATCGCCAACTCGTTCCAGGGAGTGCAGCAGTCTTACGCGATCCAGGCCGGCCGCGAGGTTCGCATCCTGGTCAAACCCGAGCAGATCGACGACAGCGCCGCTCAGCTGATGGCGCGCGATATCGCCAAGCGCATCGAGTCTGAGCTCAGCTTCCCCGGTCAGATCCGCGTCACGGTGGTGCGGGAGACCAGGGCAATCGAGTACGCGAAATAACTGAAGGGAGTCCGGCCAAGCCGGGCTCCCTTTTTCTTTTGGGCCAAAATCGACTGATGCCTGACGGCGACTTCAAAATTTTGTTCGTAGCCGACGTGGTCGGCCATCCCGGCCGGGATGCCGTCAAGGCGATCCTGCCCGCCCTGAAGAAAGAGCTCCGGCCGAACCTCACGGTGGTGAACGGCGAGAACGCCGCCGGCGGGTTCGGGCTGACCGCCAAGATCGCAGCGGAGCTGAAAGCGTCGGGCGCCGACGTCATCACGAGTGGCAACCACGTTTTCGCCCAGAAGGAGTTCGTGGGCGAGCTTCCCAATCTCGAGCGGGTGCTGCGACCGGCCAACTACCCGCCCGCCGCGCCCGGCCAGGGATGGTGCGTGGTCGAGGCAGCCCGGCACAAGGTCCTCGTCATGAACCTGATCGGGCGCGTCTTCCTCGACTCGCTTGACGACCCCTTCCGCGCCGCCGATGCGATCCTGGCGGCCCACCCGGAGGCGCGGATCGTGCTTTGCGATATGCACGCCGAGGCCACGTCCGAGAAGACGGCGATGGGCTGGTACCTGGACGGCAGGGCCAGCGCCGTGGTGGGCACTCACACTCACGTTCCGACCGCCGACGCCCGGATCCTACCCGGTGGTACGGCCTACGTCACCGATGTCGGGATGGTCGGGCCGCGTGACGGGTGCATCGGGATGGACAAAGATGTCGTCCTGCAGCGCTTCCTGACGGGGGTTCCCAATCGTTTTGCGGTGGCGTCCGGACCCGTGACATTCAATTCCGTACTGGTTAACATTGATGCTCCTACAGGCCGAGCTACATCGATCCACCGAGTCGACCGAGAACATGTTTGAAGGGGTTCCAGCAATGACAACGGAGCGCGCTCCAGTAGAGGTGCTCAAGGTTTCGGCCACCTCCAAGCCGGTCGCCGTCGCGGGTGCGATCGCGGGCGTGATCCGCAGCAAAGGGCGAGTCGAGGTCCAGGCCATCGGGGCCGGGGCGATCAACCAGGCGGTCAAGGCGATCGCCATCTCACGCGGTTACGTTGCGCCGGGGGGCCTCGACCTGGTCTGCATCCCGGCGTTCATCGACATCTCGATCGACGGTGAGGAGCGCACCGGCATCCGGTTGCTCGTGGAGAGTCGCTGACGGGGACCGGTACCAGGTCGTTTCACATCTGGACGATTGGATGCCAGATGAACGCGGCGGATTCCGAAAGTCTCGCCCGACGCATGCTGGCGGCCGGCTACGTCGAGGATTCGCTCGAGCGCGCTGACGTCGCGATCCTCAACACGTGCGTGGTCCGGCAGGCGTCCGAGGACCGCGTCTACTCGAAGCTTTACGAGTTGAAGGACTGGAAGGCTCCAGGCCGGACGATCGCGGTCACTGGATGCATCGTGGCGAAGGAGGGCGAGCAGCTGAAACGCCGCTTTCCTCATCTCGACGCGGTCGTCCCGATCGGAGACTACGAGCCGTTTGTCGCCGAGCTCGAAGGGAGGTATGACTACTCACAGGGCGAGCCGTTGCCGCGCGCGGGCAGGACCGGCGTCAGCCATTACGTGCGGGTCATTCAGGGGTGTGACCACAACTGCACCTTTTGCATCGTGCCGCGAGTTCGCGGCCGCGAGAAACACGTCCCGCAGCGCGCTGTGGTGGCCGAATGCAGACAGGCGGTGGCCGATGGCGCGAGGGAAGTCGTGCTGCTCGGTCAGAACGTCGACGACTACCACGATCCCGATGGGCGGGGCGGCCTGGCCGCGCTGGTTCGGGAGGTGGAACCGATTTCGGGTCTGAAGCGGCTCCGTTTCATGACGTCTCACCCGCAGGATCTCGAGCCCGGACTGCTCGAGGTGATGGCGGCCAGCGATGTCGTCTGCCGCGAGCTGCAGCTGCCGATTCAGTCTGGAGACGACACGGTGCTCAGGCGGATGGCACGGGGCTACCAGACAAAGCACTACCGAGCCATCGTCGAAAACGCTCGGCGGTTGATGCCGGACATCGGGCTCGTCACCGACGTCATCGTCGGATTTCCCGGCGAGTCGGAAGCTGCCTATCTAAACACCCGGGCGCTGGTCGAAGAGATGGAGTTCGACGTCGTCCACATCGCGATGTACTCGCCGCGGCCGGGAACGTTCGCCGCGACGCGCATGGACGACGACGTGCCGCACGAGGAGAAGCTGCGCAGGCTCAATGACCTGCTTGCGCTCCAGCGCGAGATCGCGGCGCGCAAGACGGCGCGATGGATCGGCCGCAATGTCGAGGTTCTCATCGAGGGCCGCGACGAGCTGCAGCGGCCCTATGGCCGCATCCGGCAGGGCAAGCGCGCCATCGTGATGCAAGGGCGCGACGTCGCGCCAGGAGACGTCGTCAGCCTGCGCGTGCTGCAAGCCACCGCGGGTCAGCTTCTAGGGTTGCCCGCCGCGTGAATCCGCCTCCGACCCCGGTCATGCGCCAGTACCGGGAGGCCAAGGAAAAGCACCCCGACGGGATCCTCCTGTTCCGGCTCGGCGACTTCTACGAGATCTTCTTCGACGACGCGAAGATCGCGGCGCCGATCATGGGTGTCCAGCTCACCTCGCGCCCTCTGGGCAAGAGCGGACGTGCGCCGATGTGCGGGGTGCCTCATCACGCGTGGCAGTCGTACGTAGGCAAGCTGCTACGCGCCGGCCACAAGGTCGTGATTTGCGACCAGGTCGAAGCGGCGAGCAAGAACAAGATCGTCAAGCGGGACGTCACCCGGGTCCTGACGCCGGGCACCGTGGTCGAAGACGCGTACCTCGAACCGTCGCGTCCGAACTACCTCGTCGCCGCCTGGACCCGAGGGCTCGAGGCCGGCCTCGCGGCGTGTGAGGTTTCGACTGGCGAGCTGCTGCTCTGCCAGCTCCCGAAGGACCGTCTGCAGTCGGAGATCGAACGCCTGGCCCCGGCGGAGCTGCTGACGCCACCCGACGTCGAGGAGTACCGGTTCGATCCCGTCCGCGGCCAGCAGCGGCTCAAGGACCTGCTCGGCATCGCGTATGCCGCGTCTGTCGGCGCAGCGGCCGCGCCGCTGGCGATCGGGGCGGCCGGTGTCGTGCTCGATTACCTGAAGCAGAACCAGACCCGTGTGGTTCCAGGCTCGTTCACGGTCCGGACCTACTCGCCGGACGCCACGATGCCGCTCGACGCCGCGACAGTGCGCAATCTCGAGCTGCCCGGCCTCGTGCAGTTGATCGACCGCACGTCAACGCCGGTTGGGGCGAGGCAAGTTCGGACCTGGCTCGGCGCGCCGCTGCGAGACGCGGAATCCATCGAGCTAAGGCTTTCCGCAGTCGACGAGCTGGTGGGCGCGCCACCGCTACGCGATCGCATGCAAGCTGTCCTGAGGCCGGTCGGCGATCTGGAGCGCCTGGTGTCGCGCGCCTCCCAAGGTCACGCCACCGCGCGCGAGCTGGTGGGGCTGCGGCGTTCGCTCGAAGCCATTCCGGCGGTGCAGGAAGTCCTGAATGGTTGCTCGTCGCTGATCACGAGACAGCTCGCCTCCGATATCACCTCGGCGCCCGACCTCGCCGGGACATTGCTAGGCGCGCTCGTCGAAGACCCACCGCTCAGCGTTCGCGATGGGGGCGCCATCCGGGCCGGCTATGACGCCGACCTGGACGCGATCTTGGAGGGCTCGCGCAACGCGCGCGAGTGGATCGCAAAGCTCGAGGCCGGGGAGCGGCGCCGCAGCGGCATCCGCTCGCTCAAGGTTGGCTTCAACCGGGTGTTCGGCTACTACATCGAGGTCAGCCACGCGAACACGGTGAAGCTTCCGGACGACTACGTCCGCAAGCAGACCTTGACCGGGGGCGAGCGCTACATCACTCCCGAGCTGAAAGAAAGGGAAGCGATCGTGCTCAGCGCGCAGGAGAGAATCGCAGCTCGCGAGCTCGAGATCCTGCGGGACCTAGGGGCCCAGGTCGCTGAGATGTCGCCGGTACTTCGGGCGAGCGCCCAGGCCATGGGCATGGTCGACGCGCTGGTCAGCTTCGCTGTCTCCGCCGCCGAGCACGCGTGGAGCCGTCCGGAGGTCAACGCCGGCCGGCGGCTGACAATCACGGGCGGGCGCCATCCGCTGGTCGAGCGCGGATTGCCGGCAGGTGCGTTCGTTGCCAACGACCTCGACCTCGATCCACAAGCCGCGCAGATCGTCATCCTGACCGGCCCGAACATGGCGGGCAAGTCGACCTACTTGCGCCAGGCGGCCGTCATCGTGTTGCTCGCCCAGTGCGGGAGTTTCGTGCCCGCCGAACATGCGGTGATCGGACTGGCCGACCGGGTCTTCACGCGCGTTGGCGCGCACGACGACATCACCGCCGGGATGTCCACGTTCATGGTCGAGATGACGGAGACCGCATACATCCTCAATCACGCCACCGCTTCTTCTCTTGTCATCTTCGACGAGGTGGGGAGGGGGACCTCGACGTACGACGGCGTGTCCATCGCCCAGGCTGTCGTCGAGCACCTCCACGACGCGCCAAAACTTGGCTGCCGCACGCTCTTCGCGACTCACTACCACGAGCTCACGGCGCTCGCCGAAAGGTTGCCCCGCGTCCGCAACCAGCGTGTCGAGGTGCTCGAGGAAGGCGACACAGTCCGCTTCCTGCACCGGGTCGTGCCAGGCGGCGCTGACCGGTCGTACGGCATCCACGTCGCGGCCGTCGCGGGCTTGCCGTCCGGGGTCATCGCCAGGGCGCGCGATGTCCTGGGTGAGCTTGAGCGGCAGAAGCCTCTGGAACCGCCTGAGGTCCAGCTCGGCCTTCCGATCGAGATCGCACCAGATCCGATCCGGAAGGAGCTCGAGGATATCGACCCGGCGGCGCTCAGCCCGCTCGAGGCGCTGCAGAAGCTCTACCAGCTCAGGGCCAGGCTCTCGAATTGATCCAGATGCTCCCGCCCGAAGTCGCCGACGCGATCGCTGCCGGCGAGGTGATCGAGCGGCCGGCTTCCGTGGTCAAAGAGCTCGTGGAGAACGCGCTCGACGCCGGGGCGCGCCGCATCAACATCGACGTTCGCGGTGCCGGCAAGACGTCGATTCGAGTCAGCGATGACGGTGCAGGGATACCCGCAGACGAGTTGGCTCTGGCTTTCGTCAGACACACCACAAGCAAGCTGACCTCCCTCATCGACCTTGCCGTGATCCAGTCGTTCGGCTTTCGCGGCGAGGCACTCGCGAGCATCGCCGCGGTCGCCGACGTCGAATGCGCCAGCGGCGGCGCCACGCTGCGGGTGCGGGCGGGCGCGGTGGTCGAGCAGGCGGGCGGACCACTCCTGCCCGGAGTCTCGATCGAGGTCCGCGATCTCTTCGCCGTAGTCCCGGCCCGCCTGAAGTTTCTGAAGAGCGACGCCACCGAGGTCGCAGCGATCAAAGAGATCGTTGGCGCGTTCGCGCTGCTCCATCCGTATGTTCGTTTTCATCTGACCATCGACAGCCGGGCGGCCGTGAGCACAAGCGGTGACGGCGGGCAGCGCCGCGCCATCGCTGCGATCTACGGAGCGCAAGTCGCTGCGGAGATGCTGGAGATGCTCGGCATGCCGCTTGATCGCCAAGGGGTCAGAGGGATGGTCAGCCAGCCTCGCCTCAGCCGCGGAAGTCGGGACGCGCTGGTATTGGCCGTGACGCTCGAGGAGTGCTACCAGGGCCGGCTCGAGCGGGGCCGGCATCCCATCGCGGTGATTGACATAGGGATCGATCCCGAGCTCGTGGACATCAACGTGCACCCGGCGAAGAAGGAAGTGAGGTTCCGCGATGAGGGGGCGGTCTTTGCCGCGCTTCAGCGCGCCGTGCGTGCCGCCCTCGACGGCAGCGACCCGTTTCGATATCGACCGACCGAAGGCGTGCCCAGCACGGCCTTCGAAGTCGCGGCGCCGCAGCTCACCTTGCATGACGCGCCGGCCGCGGTTGCGGCGGCCGAGACGAACGGCCACGCCCCGGTCGCCGTGCTCCGGCCGATCGGCCAGGCGGGTCCTGGCTACCTGGTCGCCGAAGGTCCTCATGGACTGGTCCTCGTGGACCAGCACGCGGCGCACGAGCGCGTGCTCTATAACCGCCTGCTCGAGCGGTTGCGCTCCGGTCGGGGCGCGAGCCAGCCTTTGCTCATCCCGCAGGCGGTGGACGTGGAGCCGAACCTGATCGCGGCCGCCGCGGACCATCGGGCCGAGCTCGCGAACCTGGGTCTCGAGTACGAGGAGTTCGGTCCGCGCAGCCTTCGTATCACCGCGGTCCCCGTCGAGCTCCCGTCCGGGCGAGCCACGGCGGCGATTCAGGAAACGCTGGCGGCGCTCGCGGAGAACCGAGGCGACGGGGCGATCCAGAAGGCGGCCGCCGCGCTGGCGTGCCACTCGGCAGTGAAGTTCGGCGACGTGCTGGACGTAGCCGAGCAGCGCCGCCTCCTGGTCGATCTGGAGGCGGCGGAGGAATCGATCACCTGTCCTCACGGGCGCCCGACGCGACTTCTCGTCGAGTGGCAGGAGCTGATCCGCCACTTCCGAAGAAACTACTGACCGCTGTCCCTGTAATCCTCGGGCCCACGGGCATCGGCAAGTCGCAGGTTGCGTTCGATCTCGCGCTTCAGCTCGGCGGGGAGATCGTCGTCGCCGACTCGCGGCAGGTCTATCAGCGACTTGACATCGCCACCAACAAACCGACCGAGGAGCACCGTCGGCAGGTGCGCTATCACATGATCGATTTCGTCGACCCAACCGCGAGCTTCAACGCGGCGCAGTACGTCGAGGGCGCACGAGCCGCGATTGAAGACATCGCGTCGCGCGGCCGCATCCCGATCGTGGAGGGCGGGACGATGCTCTACGTCGACGCGCTGTGCGATGGCTTTAGCCTGACCGGGGTCCCGCCGAATCCGGTGTTGCGCGCGGAGCTCGCGACGCTTGAGGTCCCAGCCGTCCGGGATAGGCTCCTTGCGATCGACGCCGACCCAGGAGTCGACCTCGAAAACCCGGTGCGCATGATCCGCGCGATCGAGATCCTGGAGACTGCGGGGCCGCCGCTGCGCCGGCTGCGCACGCGCACACCGCCTTCGTGGTCACCGATCCGCATCGGACTTACGGTCGATCTGCCGACCATCGACCGCCGCCTGGCCGATCGCAGCCGCCAACAGGTGGCGCGCGGCCTTGTCGCCGAGACGCAGGCCGCGCTGGACGTCGGGGTGCCGGCGACAGCCCCTGTCTTGACCGGAATCGGCTACGCCGAAGCGCTGGCCCACATACGCGGAGAGCTGACTCTCGAGGAGCTTCCGCTTGCCATGGCGCGGTCGAATCGCCGGTATGCCCGCAGGCAGCTGCGGTGGTGGCGGCACGATCTGCGCATCCGGTGGTTCGAGATCGAGCCCGATCCGCTGCCGGGTATCCTCAGCTACGTGAAGGACGCCTGTTGAGAAAGGCGCGCGCGGGCGCCCAACGTCTCGACCTGATACCTCCGTACCTGTTCGCCGAGATCGACCGCAAAGTGCAGGAGAAGAAGCGCGCCGGGGTCGATGTGATCTCGCTCGGTATCGGCGATCCCGATCTGCCCACTCCTGGTCGCATCGTCAGCGTCCTCCAGGAAGTGGCTTCCGAACCGTCGAATCATCGCTACCCGTCCTACTTCGGGCTTCCGGAATTGCGGGAAGCGATCGCGCGTTGGTACAGCGAGCGCTCGGGCATCGAGCTCGACCCGGGCAGCGAGATCCTTCCCACGCTCGGCTCCAAGGACGGCATCAGCCACGCACCGCTCGCCCTCGTCGATCCGGGCGACATTGTGCTCGCTCCAGATCCTGGCTACACCGTGTACGTCACAGGGGCGATCATGGCCGGAGCAGAGCCGTACACGATGCCGCTGACCGAGGCCAATCACTGGCTGCCGGACCTCGACGCGATTCCTCGAGACGTCGCGCAACGCGCTCGCATGATGTGGCTCAACTACCCGAACAATCCGACGGCGGCAACCGCCGATCGTGAGTTCCTCGAGAGGGCGGTGGATTTCTGCCGCCGCCATGACATCGTGCTGTGCCACGACGCGCCATATTCCGAGATCGCGTTCGACGGTTACCGGCCACTGACGCTTTTCGAGATTGCCGGCGCCAAGGACATCGGTCTGGAATTTCACTCGCTGTCCAAGACCTTCAACATGACCGGCTGGAGGATCGGCTGGGTCTGCGGCAGGGCGGATCTCGTCAAGGTGATTGGCCAGCTCAAGACGAACATCGACTCCGGGATTTTCCAGGCCGTCCAGTGGGCGGCGATCGAGGCGATGAACGGGGGAGAGGAAGAGACGCGTGCTGCTTGCGCCGTCTACGTACGCCGTCACCGCGTCGTCGCGGACACGCTGAACAGCCTCGGCTGGAAGATCAAGCCGCCCCGCGCGACCTTTTATGTGTGGGCGCCGGTGCCGCCCGGGTATGACTCGATTGGTTTTGCGTCACACGTGCTCGAGCAGGTCGGCGTCAACATCACGCCCGGGGTTGGGTTCGGCCCGCACGGAGAAGGGTATTTTCGGCTTTCGGTCACAGCCCCCGACGCCCGGCTGGATGAGGCTATGACGCGCATGAGGAAGCTGAAACTCTGATCACGACCAGGAGTCCGCGCGAGAGGGCGTATCTCATCGGGATCCTGCTGCCGGGCGTCACACCAGAGCAGGTGCGAGAGCAGATGGCCGAGCTGGCCGACCTGGCCCGGACCGCCGGGACCGAGGTCATCGGCAGCGACGTGCAGCGGCGATCTGAGGTTGACCCGGCCCACTTCATCGGCATGGGCAAGGTCGCCTCGCTGCGCGATCTGAAGCTCGAGGGCGAGTTCGACGTGGTGATCTGCAACGAAGACCTCAGCCCGCGCCAGCAGCGCAACCTCGAGCTGGAGGTCAAGGCGCGCGTCCTGGATCGGACCGAGATCATCCTCGAGATCTTTGCCCAGCACGCCCGCACCCACGAAGGGCGACTCCAGGTTGAGGCGGCTCGGCTCCATCACCTGCTGCCTCGGCTGATCGGGGCGTACGCCTATGACCGACAGGTCGGCGGAAGGCGAGGGGGAGTGGGGGCCCGCGGTGGATTCGGCGAGCAGCAGATCGAGGTCGAACGCCGGCGCATCCGGAAGCGGATTCGCGATCTCGACCGGGAGATCGAGCAGGTGCGCACCCAGCGGCACCAGCAGAGAACGGGCCGGCGCCGCGCCGCCCTCGAAACCGCGGCGATCGTCGGCTACACGAACGCGGGGAAGTCCACCTTGCTGAACGTCCTGACCGGGGCCGACGTGCGGGCCGAGCACCGCCTGTTCGCGACGCTCGACCCCACCACTCGCAAGCTCGAGCTGCCGGCCGGGCGCGAGCTGCTCCTGACCGACACGGTGGGATTCATCCAGAAGCTGCCGACCGACCTGGTGGCGGCTTTCCGAGCGACCCTGGAGGAGGTGACTGAGGCTGATCTCATCATCCAGGTGCTCGACCTGAGCTCGCCGGCGATGGAGGAGCAGGCGGCGACGGTCGAGAGCGTGCTGCGCGAGCTTGGCGCCGCGGACAAGCCGCGGGTGGTGGCGCTGAACAAGGCCGACCTCCTGGGTCCTGCTTCGCGGCGACGCGCGATCGCCGCCGCGTCGCAGCACTTCCCGGGTGCGGTCGCCATCTCGGCTGTGCGACGAACCGGTTTCAGTGACCTGCTCCAGGCGATCGACAGGGCGAGCCGGGGGGATGCAGTTGCGCTGGAGATCCTGGTGCCCTACGGGCGCGAGGGAGTGCTGGCGGAGCTACGCAAGATCGGTGGCGTGGAGCGCACGGAGTACGTCGACGGTGGAACCAGGGCTTGGGGCTGGGCGCCCCGCCACGTGGCAGGGCGCTTTGTGACGTACTCGGCTAACGGAAAAGCCTGATCACACCTCGGACCTGACCGACCAGGCTGACGTTGCTGGTGACGATCGGCTCGTAGGCCGGGTTTTCTGCGATCAGCTTGACATGTCCGTTGGCGCGCTCGATCCGTTTGACCGTGGCGTCGCCGTCGACCAATGCGACCACGATCGAGCCGTTCGGCGCCTCGTGTTGCGGTCGGACCAGGACCAGGTCGTCATTCAGGATGCCTGCGTTGACCATGCTGTCGCCGCGTACGCGGAGCAGGAAGAAGCCGTCCTTGGCAAGCTCCGACGACAGGAGGATGTGGTCTTCGACGTTCTGCTCGGCCAGGATGGGGCTGCCTGCGGCGACGTGGCCGACGATCGGCACGGAGACCGCGTTGCGCCGCTGCTCGGCGATCTCCGCGTCGGCGACAAGCTGGACCGTGCGCGACTTGCTGGGGTCTCGCTTGATCAGGCCACGACGCTCGAGCTGGTTGAGGTGGTTGTGGACGGTCGAGCTGGAACTGAGGCCTACCGCCTCGCCGATCTCGCGCACGCTCGGCGGGTAGTTGCGGACCTTGGTCACATAGCGAATGTAATCGAGGATTTTGTTCTGCCGTTCGGTGAGCTGTTCGGTCAATTCGGTTCTTCTCCAGAGCGTAGTGGGGGGACGCTGATAGCCATGCTAGCACTTAGGGCCTCCTGGCGCAAACCTTTGTTCGCTGCTTTACAGGCCAGCGCGGAACATCCGTTTGAGCTATTGACAGGCGAACGGTCGTTCGATATCCTTCCGAACGTATGTACGCCACCGGTCGCGGAATCAAACCTTGGCGGGCAACCCGTGCCGGTGGCTTCTCCTCGATGCGGCGACTGTTGGCGGCAGTCGCCGCCGTTTCCCTGTTCGGGGTCGGCCTGGCGCTGGGGGCGCATGGCAGCACATCGGCGGGCTATACGACGGTCGTCGTCGAGCCGGGAGACACCCTGTGGTCGATCGCCGCGGAACACTATCCGGCGGATGATGTGCGGGTCCGTGTCGACGATATCGAGCAGGCCAACGGCCTGGCCGGGCCGACGATCCAGGCGGGGCAGACCCTCCGGCTCCCCAGCTAGCGCTGTGGGCCGGCCGTGAGGCTGGTCCTCGTGACCCGTCAGGGCTGCCATCTATGCGACGACGCCCTCGAGCTGCTCCGCGCCCTCGGTCACGCACCTGAGCTGGCCGACGTCGACGCCGACGACCGGCTGCACGCCCTGTACGACTGGCGCGTCCCGGTCGTCCTGGTGGACGACGGAATAATCGCGGAGGGCAAGATCACCCTCGAACACCTCGAAAGAGCGGTGGGAAGGGGGCCTAACTGAGCGGTGTGGCGCCCATTATGCTTGCGCTAATAGCCCTTTACGAGAGCCTAAGCTCCGGATAACCTCTGGCGGTGGATCTTGCGCGACGAGTGTTTGGGCTCTTTGGCGAATGCATCCGATCCCCGGTGATTCAGTTCGCGCTGCTTCCAGTACAGGGCTTCTTGCTCTTCCAGCCGGGCTTGTGGGAGTGGATACGGACCGAGCGTGCGATGGCTTCGACTTGAGAGCTTGATCATGCAGAGGGCGTTTTCGCATTGCGGCATCTTGATGCGAAGGTAGTCGCCTATTCCCATTAGAAACGGCTCGGCGCTTTGACCCGTCGGACAGCGCCAATTCCACGACTGGCGGGCTTTCGTGCCTGGTGCGGGTTTCGACGTCGGGACGATCCAGCCACCCCAAGTCTCCTGCATCCATTCCAGGACCACTCGATCTCGGTTGGTGACGACGACTTGAACCGTGTAGTAGAAACGACCTCGCCTGGGTTCGAACGAACGACCAATCGCAATGCAGCCCTCGCCGTCGACGAACCCGGCCGCGTAGGCCCAATCCGTGTCGCTGATCTCCCGCATGCTTACGCCGAGCGCTGCAGAGCCGGCTCGGCGTCCAGGCCCCGCAGGAAGACCTCCAGCGGCAGGGCCGCCGACTCGAAGTCGCCCCGCAGCAGGTCCAGGTCCGCTCCGGCCTGACGTAGGCCGGCGACCGACAGCTCGATCGTCCGCATCGATTCCTTGACGTAGCGCTCCAGGGACGCCTCCAGGGGCCTGAGGGCGTTTTCGCGCCGCCAGCTCTCCCTGAGGTCGCCGGACAGCTCGAGCAGCCGGTCCACCAGCGAACCGACGATCCGCCGGTCCGCGGGTTCGGACACGAGCCGGCCGCGGGCTTCACCGAAAGCCCGAATCAACCGCCGCAGCTTCACCTGGGTCGCCAACGTACGCATGTTCGGAGTCGAGTATACCCGAACGGGCGTTCGGAGCGCAAGGGCGCTTGTTAAGCTCGCGAGGGTGCGCGAGCTCCTGATCACGGCCGGTCTCCTCCTCCCCCTCGCGCTCGACACCTTTGCGCTCGGCGCGGCACTCGGGGTCGCCGGCCTCGAGCCACCCCATCGACTGCGCGTGGTGCTGGTCTTCACGCTCTTCGAGGCAGGCATGCCGATCCTCGGCCTGGTGGTCGGCCGCGTCGCCGGCAATTTCATCGGCGCGTGGGCCGGCTACGCCGGAATCCTGTTCCTGCTCCTGGCGGGCATCCTGCTGCTCCGGCCCGGGGCCGACGAGGAGGACGAGGAGAGGCGCCTGCGTCTACTGGCCCACGCTCGCGGGTTCGCGATCATCGACCTCGGCCTGGGTATCAGCGTCGATGAGCTGACGATCGGCCTCAGCGCCGGCCTGCTCGCGCTCCCGATCGCCGTCGTGGTGGTCTGGATCGCCCTCCAGGCTTTTGCGGCGGCTCAGATCGGCCTCCGCCTCGGAGCATCGGTCAGCGAGCGGCTTCGCGAGCGATCCGAGCAAGCAGCGGGTGCAGCGCTGATCCTCGTCGCGCTGGCCCTGCTGGTGCTGAAGCTCCTGAGGCTCTAGGTCGCCCTAAGGTGGGTTGGCCGCCGGGCGCGCGAAGGGCGCCCTAAGGGGCCGCCGGGCGCGCGCAGGGCGCCTAAGGAGCAAAGATGACGCAGAGGCTGGCCGCCAGCGACTCGGCGTCGGCCCCCGGGTGCGTCAGGAAGTAGCCGACAGCATCGCTCACCGCCCCGACCACGGCCCGACCAAACACCGCCGGGTCCTGGTCGGCGTAGAAGGCGTCGTGTGTCATCGCGTGCCGGACCTCTTCCGCCACCGCGTCGGCAAAACGCGCCTGCAAGGCGTGACGTACGGCCTCGACGCCTTCGCTCAGCCCGACCGACTCGACGATCAGCAGGCGCGCCACGTCCGGCTGCTCGAAGCACTCCCGGACGAAGCGGCTGATGCCCAGTCGCAACCGCGCGTGGTGATCGTGGCCCGTGGCGGCCTCGGTCAGCACCTCGTGAATCAGCGCCCCGCCCTCCTCCGCGAGCACCTCGCGAAAACAGTGCTCCTTCGACTCGAAGAACTCGTAGAACGCCGACTTGGAGACCCGGGCCCGCGTCACCACGTCGTCGACCGAGGTCACGGTGTAACCGCGGCTCGCGAAATTCGACAGCGCCGCTTCGACGATCCGCCGCCGCCGCCGCTCGACGCGAGCGTCCCGGCGCAGCTGTGCCGCGGGGACCGCCATATTCGGAGGCTAGCCCGCCGCCAGCGCCCTCGAGATCACCAGGCGCTGGATCTCGCTGGTGCCCTCGAAGAGGGTGTAGATCTTGGCGTCGCGATGCCACTTCTCGACCGGAAAGTCCCGGATGTAGCCGTAGCCGCCGCAGATCTGGATCGCTTGCTCGGTCACCTTGACCGCGACCTCGCCGGCCTTGAGCTTGGCCATCGATCCCTGGGCCTTGGTGAACTCGCCACCGTTGCGCCCTTCCCAGAGCGCCCGCCAGATCAGGGCGCGGGTGGCCTCGATCTCGGTCGCCATATCGGCGAGCATGAAGGCGATCGCTTCGTTCTCGATCAGGGTGCGCCCGAACTGCTTGCGCTCCTTGGCGTACTGCAGGGCGAACTCGAACGCCGCCCGCGCGATCCCCAGCGCCTGCGCTCCGACGATCGGCCTCGACAGCTCGAACGTCTTCAAAGCCACGGATGAGCGCTGATGCGCGCCTTCCCGGGCCCGCTTCAAACGAGCCTCGAGCTTGTCCATGCCGCCGAGCACGTTCTCCGCCGGGATGGTGCAGTCCTCGAGCAGCACCTCGGCCGTATGCGAAGCGCGGATGCCCATCTTCTTTTCCTTCTTGCCCATGCGTAGACCCTTGGTCCCGGGCGGCACGACAAAGCTCGCCTGGCCGCGGGTCCCGAGCTCCGGCTCGACCGCCGCCACCACCACGTGCACGTCGGCGATCCCGCCGTTGGTGATGAACACCTTCTGGCCGTTGATCACCCACTCGCCGTTCTTGCGGATGGCCCGCGTCTTCATGGATGACACGTCGGAGCCGGCGTCCGGCTCGGTGACCGCGAAAGCTCCCAAGGCCGGTTTGTCCGGCGTCCCGAAGCAGGCCGGGATCCAGGTCGAGATCTGGTCGGGCGTGCCCTGGGAGAAGATCGCCGCCACCGGCAGCCCGGTGCCCTGGATCGCCAGCGCGATGCCTGCGCAGCCCCAGGTCAGCTCCTCGGCCACGAGCGCGGGCATGATCCCGGTGCCGTCGCCAAACGTCTGCTGGAGGAACTCGGTCCCGTAGAGGCCTACCTCGGCCGCCTTCTTCACGATCGGCCAGGGAAACTCCTCCGCCTCGTCGTACTGGTGCGCGACCGGCCTGATCTCCTTCTCCGCGAAGCTGTGAACCCAGTCCCGGATCTCTTTCTGCTCGTCGCTCAGCTCAAACGAAATCATGGTTCCTTGCTGTTCTCCTACTGCTGCAACGCTTTGGTACTCGTACGTACCGTTTTCAGCGCCGACGTTACGCGGCCGGCCAGAGGAATGTCAACGGGTTAAGGCTGCTGGGGGGCGGTCTGGAAGCCTTGCGTGAAAAGGCGGAAGGCGCTGAACACCAGGAAGGCGCCCCAGACCCGCGCGAGGATCGGTCCGGGGACCTCCACCGCGACGAGCGCGCCGATCACCGCCCCGACCACTCCCCCACCGCCCATGAGCAGCGCCGGCTCGCGCAGGACATTGCCCTGGCGGAGGTCGACGGTCATCGTGGGCACGAACAACAGCCCGCCGCCGATGCCGATGGTGCCGGAGAGAAACCCTGCCACGAACCCGCCCGCGATCCCTAGAAGGTCAGACCAGTTCATGCATGCCCGCGACGCTCAAGGGAACAGCAGCTCCTTGAACCCGACAAGACCGAGGACGAGCGCCACGGCGAACTTGAGCTGGCGGTCCGGGATGCGATTGAGCAGCCGAGCTCCGATGTAGACGCCCACCACGCTCCCGATGACCAGGAAAAGCGCGACGTGGAAATCGACCTGGGGCGAGCCTTTACGGAAGTAGTAGATGGGCAGCGCAGCGAGCGCGATCGGGATGATCGCCACCAGCGAGTTGGCGTTGGCGTTGCGCTGCGGCGTTTCGGTCCACAGCACCTGCAGCGGAACGAGCACGAAGCCGCCGCCCACTCCTAGGAGGCCTCCGAGCAGCCCGCCCAGAAACCCGATCGCTGCGAAGACGCCGCGGCGCCTTGTCAAAGCGATTATTCGGTCGTTCGGGGTGGCGTCTCGGGTTGGTTCGTCACCACCGAGTGGTGACGGAACTGGACGTTGGTCGGAACCGCCGCCGCCGGCTGTTTCGCTTTCTTCTTTTTCTTCGCCTCGCGGCCCTGCTTGTCGCGTCCTTTACCCATGCCGCCCAGTTTCCATGACCAGGGCCAGTTCGCGCAAGAACGATTCGACGTCGGTGACGAGCCCGATGGACTGCCAGCTGCCTCGATCGGCGAGCTTGGTCACCACAGCCGGGTTGATGTCGACGCACACCGTCCGCACCCCGGCGGGCAGCATGTTGCCCGTCGCGATGGAGTGCAGCATCGTCGACAGCATGAGTGCGATCCGCACCCCGTGCAACGCGCCGCGCATCTGGCGCTGCGCCTCCTCCATGTCGGTGATCACGTCGGGAAGCGGGCCATCGTCCCGAACCGAGCCTGCGAGCACGATCTCGACGCCATGGTCGATCGCCGATTTCATGACGCCGGACTTGAGCTGGCCGCTCTCGATCATCTGCCGCAACCCACCGGCCGCACGGACGCGGTTGATCGCACGCATGTGGTGCTCGTGGCCGTGCTCGATGGCCAGCCCGCTCGCGATGTTGACGCCCAGGGCGGTGCCGAACAGGGCCGACTCGACGTCATGCACGGCGAGTGCGTTCCCCGCGAAAAGCACCTGCACGAACCCGAGCTCGATGAGGCGCGAAAGGTAGACGCCGGCGCCGGTATGCACCACCGCGGGGCCGGCGACGACCAGGATCCGGCCCCCGGTTTCGCGCACCTGACGCATCTCATTGGCGATTCCCCCGATGAGGACCTTCTTCGGCTTCTCGGCCGATACCTCGCTGCCCATGAAACTGAAGATCTCCGTCTGCCGGGAGCGCTCGAGCGGCGTGACCCGGACGCCCTGGTGCCCTATGACGACCTCCATGCCGGGTTTTGCGTCCTGGAAGACGATGCACCAGGCGCGGTGCGCCTTGCGCTCGACGGCGATCGCGGCGTCCATCTCGATGTTGTCAACCGCGACCCAGCGCCCGTCGAGCAGAACCTCGGTTGGCAGGTTGCTCGTCGAGTAGAAGCCTTCGGGGAAAACCCCGGCCCGGGAAACCTTGTCCAGGCGCACCGGCTGCTCATGGATGTCCATGACCTGCGGCAGCATCATCGAGTCGATGATGTGGCCCTGCAGCACCAGGCGCGCGGAATGTCGACCTGCCGTCACGCGCGAGCTCCCGCCGCCGCGTTGATCTGTGCACGCAGGGCCGCGGCGGCGCGGGCCGGGCTCTCGGCAAAGATGACGCTGCGGCTCGCGGCAACCAGACAGGAGGCGGGGTCGCCGTTCCAGGCCGCGCGCACCGAGGCTTCCACATCTCCGCCTTGCGCGCCGACACCGGGAACGAGGAAGGGCAGGTCCGTCACGCGGCGGATTTCGGCGACCTGCGCGGGCGCGGTCGCGCCGACCACGAGGCCGACGTTCTCGCGGGCATTCAGTCTCTCGGCAAGGGCGACGACATGGCGGTAGATCGGCTTGCCGCCTGCATCGAGGTGCTGGAGGTCGGAGGCTCCGGGATTCGAGGTCCGGCAGAGGACGTAGACGCCGCGATCTTGGTACGCGGCGAATTCCTCTAGCGAGTCGGCGCCGAGGTAGGGGTTGACCGTCGCAGCATCCATCGCCAGCGTGCTGAAGACGGCCCGAGCGTACGCGCGCATCGTGTTGTCCATATCGCCACGCTTGGCGTCGAGGAGGAACGGCGTCTCAGGCGCGGCGTCGCGGAGCTCGAGAAGGGCGGACCACCCATCCGGGCCGTACTGCTCCCAGAAGGCGCTGTTCGGCTTGTAGCAGCAGACGTGCTCCTCGGTCTGGCGCACCACCTCCTGGCAGTGGCGCAGCGCGCCGGCGGCGCCGCCCTCGATACGGTCCGGATCAGGATCGAGGCCGACGCAGAGGAGCGTGCGACGCTCGCGTGAGAGCGCGCGGAGACGTTCGAAGTAGCTCAAGCATCCCAAATCGTAGGGGGGCGCGGACTGATCAGGTGGCGCCTGGGGGCCGGAGCCGGGAATAGACGACGATGTCGTGCCAGCCGCCCGCCCGGTACTGGGCGCCGCGCAGCACG
>WNGJ01001403.1_pt1 | contig 24927 bp, 24 predicted proteins | sample 5400611 | NCBI WGS metagenome assembly WNGJ01 (sample SAMN13153375, study PRJNA577476) | soil metagenome | isolation source: 40 cm soil or saprolite under Garry oak tree replicate 1 | place: USA:California | collected 2016-06-15
TAAAACCGCCATTGTCGAAGGTCTAGCACAACGCCTCATCTCCGGTGAGGTCCCGGAAACCCTGGCAGGTAAACGCCTGTTAACACTCGATGTCGGCTCACTTGTGGCGGGCACCAAGTATCGTGGTGAGTTTGAAGAGCGACTGAAGAAGATTATCGAAGAGATTCGCAGTAGCCGAGACTGCATCATCTTTATCGATGAAGTGCATACACTGGTTGGTGCTGGTGCCGCAGAGGGTGCAGTCGATGCGGCCAATATTCTCAAGCCGGCTCTCTCCCGTGGCGAGTTGCAGTGTATTGGCGCCACCACTCTCGATGAATACCGCAAGTATATCGAACGTGATGCCGCACTTCAACGCCGCTTCCAAGAAGTCATCGTACGTGAGCCAACCGTTGAGGAGACGATCGAAATCCTCAAAGGTATTCGCGAACGCTATGAACAGCACCACCGTCTGATTATCAGCGATGAGGCACTCAAAGCCGCAACTGATATGGCAAGCCGCTATATCACCGACCGCTTCATGCCTGACAAAGCCATCGACCTGATCGATGAGGCAGCCAGCCGTGTGCGTATGCAGAATTCGCTCGCGCCCCTCAACCTCAAAGAGGCTATGAAGGGCCTTGAGTCGGTACTTCGTGAAAAAGAAGCTGCTATCCAGCAGCAAGAATATGAACTGGCGGCAGAACTCCGCGACCGCGAAGTGAAATTACGTGACCGTATCGCCAAATTGGAATCGGGCTGGCATCGGGAGCGCGGGACGGACAAACCTGTCGTTGGTGAAGAGGAAATCGCCCAGATCGTTTCCATGTGGACGGGCATACCCGTCATGCGTATCGCTCAGGAAGAGTCACAACGCCTGCTCCAGATGGAAGACGCCCTGCACGCTCGTGTTATTGCCCAGAACGAAGCCATCGAAAAGATCGCCCGTGCTGTGCGCCGCGCTCGTGCCGGTCTGAAAGACCCCAAACGACCCATTGGTTCCTTCATCTTCATGGGGCCAACCGGTGTTGGTAAGTCCGAACTAGCGAAAACACTGGCCGAGTTCATGTTCGGTAGCGAAGATGCTCTCATCAAAATTGACATGTCCGAGTTTATGGAACGCCACGCGGCAGCTCGTCTGGTTGGTGCTCCTCCTGGTTATGTCGGCTATGAAGAGGGCGGTCAGCTTACCGAAGCTGTGCGCCGTAAGTCCTACAGCGTGATCCTGCTCGACGAAATCGAAAAGGCTCATCCCGATGTCTTCAACATGCTGCTCCAGATTCTGGAAGATGGTAAGTTGACCGATGCCAAGGGACGCACCGTGGACTTCCGCAACACCATCGTCATCATGACCTCCAACGTTGGTGCTGCCTTGTTGAACAAAGAAGCCAATATCGGCTTCAAACAGTCTAAGGACAAGGCCAAGGCCAACCAGAGCGAGTACGAGGCCATGAAGAGCAAAGTGCTGGGCGAGTTGAAGAATACCTTCAAACCGGAATTCCTAATCAGTTGACTGAGCAGCAAGTTGAACTGATAGTACCGCAAGCCTCGAAGGACTTCCTGATCGAGAAAGGCTTCGACGCGCAGTATGGCGCACGTCCACTCCGCCGCACCATTCAGCGTATGGTTGAAGACCCTCTCGCCGAAGGACTCCTGCAAGGCAAGTTCCACGCTGGTGACTTGGTAGAATCCGTTGTCGTTGACGATGATCTGGACCTCCAGGTACGCAACCGCATCGAGCAACTGCCTGCACCTGCCACACCCGAAGCCGCTCTACCAGCTGGCGGCGAAAGCAGTGCAAGTAGCGATGTTCTTCAAGGGTAAATAAAAATGTAGTAGTAAGGGCACCCCTGGTGGGTGCCCTGTTTTCCCATCTCACTTTTCTTCCCTTTTTTAGTGACAAGGTTGTTTCATGCCAAAAACACGCACAAAATACGTTTGTCAGCAATGCGGCGGCGAACAGAATAAATGGGTCGGCAAATGTCCCGATTGTGGCTCATGGAACACTATGGAAGAAGTGGCCGAAATAGCCCAGAACTCAGCCCAACAACGCCGCCAGATATTGCCTGAAAACTCCAGTATCGCTCAGGGAACGAAGATTCCCCTTGTCCTCCCTCACATCAAACCTTTGATCCAGGAACGTATTTCAGTTGGCTATGCGGAGATGGACCGTGTACTGGGTGGTGGCCTCGTAGCCGGTTCGTTGACCCTCATCGGTGGTGAACCCGGTATCGGTAAATCAACGCTCCTGCTTCAGGTCGCCGGTTCAATCGCTAAAAACGTTGGTCCCGTTCTCTACGTCTCCGGTGAAGAGTCCATCGAACAGGTTAAAATGCGTGCCGAACGCCTGGATATTACCGGAGAGCAACTCTACTTGCTAGCCTCGATTGAGCTTGATGTGATTGCCGAGGCCCTTGCACGTCTGAAACCAGCCCTGATGATCGTCGACTCCATCCAGACCGTCCTTTCCAGCCATCTGACAGCCGCCCCTGGTAGCATCAGTCAGGTACGTGAATGTACCCTGCAATTCATGCAACTGGCAAAAAGTACACACACGCCTATCTTCATTATTGGTCATGTTACCAAAGAAGGCACTGTTGCTGGACCGAAAGCCCTGGAACATATCGCCGATGCCGTACTCTACCTTGAAGGGGAACGCTACCATACCTATCGCCTCTTACGGGGCGTCAAAAATCGCTTCGGAGCCACACACGAGGTTGGTGTCTTTGAAATGCACGGTGAAGGGTTATTAGAGGTACCTAACCCATCCGCTGCCTTCCTGGCTGACCGCGCTGCAGGAGCCACGGGCTCCGTCGTTGTCGTGAGCATGGAAGGCACACGCCCTCTCTTAGTTGAGGTACAGGCCCTCGTCACTCCCAGCAACTTTGGCAACGCCCGTTGCACTACCAATGGTATCGAACACAACCGCCTCTTAATGTTGCTGGCCGTCCTCACGAAACGAGTCGGCCTCGCCATCGGCAACCATGATGTCTATGCCAACGTCGTCGGGGGCTTCACGCTGGAAGAGCCAGCTATCGATCTGGGAGTTGCCGCGGCCATTGCCTCAAGCTACCGTGAGAAACATATACCGCCTGACATGGTTCTGATCGGCGAAGTAGGGCTTTCAGGCGAACTACGGGCCGTCAGTCGCCTGGCCCTGCGTATACGCGAAGCAGCCAAACTCGGTTTCAAACGCTGCATTGTCCCCAGTGCTGGCAAGGGAGCACAGGTACGCGCCGAACTTGAACATGCTGGTCTCCCCGACGATTTTCGCGTCATCACTTCCAGTTCACTTGCAGTGGCATTGGAGATTGCGCTACATTAAACTTAGAACTAATTTTAGTTTGGTTGGATGAAATGTAACGATGCCTTCGTGAAGCTCAGGCCAACCTTATCGAAACTTTCAACCTTCGACTCAGCCTATTGATTCCTTCGTGATAAGGGTGTATACTCGATCATCGGTATAGAGCTTTTACGACTAAACAGGTGCGTTCCATGGTTCAATACAGCAGGCTCGACAATTTTATCTCGCTATTATTCTTTTTGTTTTTATCATCACTAGTCATGCCCGCATGTATTGCCTCACAACGCCCTTTACCAGTGTCTCTAAGCAGTTGTATGTCTACCATAACCTTTACTGACATATTTGAGCTTATGAGGCATAATTTTGGAGGAGGCAGGGATGTCTGCAAATACCATCTCCCGTTTCGTTGGGGCACTATTGGCCATCGCTATCATTATCGGTGCTTATTTTTTTGATCGAAGTTCACTACCACCGCTCAACCTTGCCTGGATTATTGGCGTTGCTGTAGGCACTGCTATCATAGCTTTTTTCATTTCACCTTATCTCAGCGTCGTTCCCTATCGCTGGATGCGTGAGGCCGCAGCCAGCGACTTAGTAGCTGCCATAATTGGATTGATCATCGGTCTGATCATTTCATTCCTGCTGGCTATTCCTTTAGCCAACTTGCCCGCCCTGTGGGGACATATTTTGCCTTTCGTAGGTACCGTTGTCTGTGGTGGGCTGGGAGTAGCCCTCGCTGTACAGCGCAAAAATGATCTGGCACATCTCTTTCAAAGCATCAATACCGCCCGCCGTACACGCGAACGGGAACGCGAAGAGGAGCGCGAAAAAGAAAAGGAAAAAGAACGCAACAAGGAACGCGACAAAGAGCAGGCCGCCCAGACTCATCAGGTCACGCAGATACTGCTGGATACCAGCGCGATTATCGATGGCCGTATCGCAGATATCAGTCAAACCGGCTTTGTCTCCGGGGCGCTTGTTGTACCACGCTTCGTACTCAACGAGCTTCAGCGCATCGCCGACTCCGCCGACACCATGCGCCGCAAGCGTGGTCGGCGTGGCCTGGAAATGCTCAACCGTCTGCAAAAAGACACCACCGTCCCCATCGAAATCACCGATGCCGATGTAGAAGACGTGGCAGAGGTTGATGGAAAGCTCGTCAAGATGGCTCGCACACTGCACTGCCCCATCATCACCAATGACTTCAACCTCAACCGTGTAGCCGAGCTCCAGGGAGTGAAAGTCCTGAACATCAACGAACTTGCCAATGCCGTCAAACCTGTCCTGCTCCCTGGTGAAGATATCCACATCAAGATCATGCAGGATGGGAAAGAACTGGGGCAAGGTGTTGGCTACCTCGATGATGGCACGATGATCGTTGTCGAAGGGGGACGACACTACATGGGCATGACCATCGAGGTCACTGTGACCCGTGTCCTGCAAACCGTCGCTGGGCGTATGATTTTCGCCCACCCCAAATACGGTAGCAACGGCAATAACCCATCTAATCCATCAACAAATAAACTTAAATAAGTATGCAAGTCACATCTGCCGCTATCATTGTCGCTGCTGGTGCCAGCCAGCGTATGCAGGGACGCAACAAGCTCTGGATACCCTTGGCCGGACGCATCACTCTGGCTCGCACCATCGACGTTTTTGATGCATCACCGCGCATTGATAGAATCATCCTGGTACTCAATACCGCAAACCTGGATGATGCTCAGGCCCTCTGCCAGCATGAAGACTGGCACAAAATCGCTGCCATCGTCCCTGGCGGCCTACGCCGACAAGACTCGGTGCGTGTTGGACTCGATGCCCTTGCTCAAATCGCCCCCGGCACCTCATGGGTCATGATTCACGATGGTGCCCGCCCGCTCGTTACACCCGCCATCATCGAAGCAGGCTTGCAAGCTGCTCAACAACATCAAGCCGCCATCGCCGCTGTACCAGTCAAAGACACAATCAAGCTCGTCAGCGAAGATAAAGTACACTCCACCTTGGATCGCTCACAACTTTGGGCCATCCAGACACCCCAGGTCTTTTCCTTTCCCCTCATTTCTCAAGCACACCACAGCCCAGCAGCAGAGTCAGAAGTCACCGATGATGCCTCCCTACTGGAACAGCTCGGCCAGCCCGTCGCCATCTTCCCCGGCGCATACACCAATATCAAAATCACCACCCAGGAAGACATCGTTCTTGCGGAAGCATTTCTCCAAGGACACCTCCTATGAGCATGCGTATCGGCTTCGGCTACGACGTTCACGCCTTCACTCCCAACCGCCCCCTCATTCTGGGCGGCGTTCCCATCCCCTTTGACTCCGGCCTCTCCGGTCACTCCGACGCCGACACCGTCATCCATGCTATCGTCGACGCCTTGCTCGGAGCCGCCGCCCTCGGTGACATCGGTACCCATTTCCCCTCCAACGATCCTCGCTGGAAAGACCAACCCAGTACCCTCTTCCTCGACTATACCTATGCTTTATTATGTCAACATGACTACAAGATAAGTAACGTTGACGCAACTATTGTGGCTGAACGCCCGAAATTAGCTCCCTATATACAGGAGATACGTAGTCATATAGCTGAGCATTTACATCTGGAAGTTGGGCAGGTAAGTGTGAAGGCGACAACGACCGATGGGCTGGGGTTTGTGGGGAGGCGGGAGGGGATTGGGTGTTATGCGGTGGTGTTGATTGAGGGGTAAGTATCTGTCTCATTATTCATCAAGGTATCACCCAAAAGAATAAAGGGGTGTAAGTAACTGCTTACACCCCTTTACAACTCACGGACCCCACACCTTCAGGTTACCATACGCCACTTCTGTCGGGCTCCCACTGTTGACATAGGTATTAGCCATCAAGCCAAAGCGACCATGACTATACGTGCTATCGCTCACATTGATAAGCTGCTGGTGGTTCAAGTAGACTGTCATATTCGTCCCTTGGGCCACGATCCCAATCACATTGACATCATTTAAATTCGGCTTGACGGGCGCATTAGAACCGCTTGCCAGCGATTTACCTGCACTACCCACCAATTCCAGCCCAAAGGCCCCATCACGAAAGATGTAAAAGACATAGTACTGGTTAACAGCAGTACTCGTTACGCGAAAGTTGACACCCCCACCATCACCCTGAATAACCTGCATCTGCACCTCAAGAGTAAAATTGGTCAGATCGGCTGCCTCAGCGATACAGTAATCCCCATAGCGTGGATTTGGTGCAATGGCATGGTAAGTCCCCTCCTTGAAGGCACAATTTGGATCAACATCCCAATGATGATTTTTGCTGTTGTCACTCAAAGAGTCGGAGAACATTAATGTACCTGTATGAGTGTAGGGATTCTGGGCAGCAACAGTGGCTGTAGCGTTGAGCTGAGCCTGGACAGTCGCCTGCGCTTGAGCTGTTCCCGTTTGATGCACCATAGCGGTCGCGGTCGCCTGGGTATGTGCAAGATTGGGCTGATAGACAGTTGCATAGTAGATAAGCCCACTTCCGCCTATCAGTAGTAGAACGATGAGAACGAGTAGAACGACAAGCCATAGTGGAAAGCGGCGAGCTTGTTTTTGTCCTGGTGGGCTAGCAGAGGGAAACGGAGGAGGATAAGAAGGCGGATATGCACCTGCCTGCGGAGAACCATAGAGAGGTTGCTGAGCCCCATAGGGCATCTGCTGGCCACCAGGTGGAACCGCATAAGGTGATTGTTGATTCTGCTGACCACCAGGCGGAACCGCATAAGATGATTGCTGATCAGTAAAAGGAGGGTAAGCATTTGCACCATAACCCGTTGCTGGCCCCTGCCCCGGAGCATTCGATGGATATGCCGGAACTGTAGCATCATATGACGGTAATGAGTTTGATTGAGAGCCATAAGGATATGGTACAGTACTCGAGCCATACGGTGAATCTCCAGATTGAAAAGTGGAGGCGGAGATAGGTGTACCACAATTGGGACACACCTTTGCCTCAGGAGGAAGGGGAGCTCCGCAAGTACGGCAATTCATGATCACGTCTCCTCACTAGAACACAATTATAGATGGAAAGAGTACAACTATATTACGTATACAACTGATCCGTCTTCGCTGCCATAATGAAATCGTTCTTATGCAGCCCCCGAATCTTATGCGTCCACCACGATACTGTCACCTTCCCCCACTCTGTCAGCAGTGCCGGATGATGCTCCATCTCCTCAGCAATCGCCCCCACCTTATTCGTAAACGCCAGCGCATCCACAAAATTCTTGAACGGAAGCACACGTACCAGGCGCTTGATACCATCAACCTCTTGAATCTGCCAGTCCGGCACCTGCGGCTTAAACTGCGCCATCTCCTCATCCGTCACTGTTGGCGCACCAAAGCGACACGCCTCACAGACCATCTGTGTCAGTTCTTCTGCCATTGTTCTTTTACCAGCCTTTCATTCCGCTTTCGGTTCCTGAGCCTTTTCTACAGGCTTTTGAGTTGCCTCCTGTGTAATCAGCATATGCACTGCTTGTTGTGGACTCATTGGCACACGCGATATGTGGCGCGATACCTCCGAGAGCTCTTCCACAGGCAGCTCAGCCATCACTTTATCTTTCATTGCCTTTGCCTCCCTTACTCCCTTACCTGCACTGCGTGCTATCGATTGGAGAGCCTTGGGACCAAATAAGGCCAGCCCTATCAAGAGAACGACCACCAAGTCTAACATATGAAATCCCATTAATAGAGGCTCCTTTCACATAACTGGGCAATTCCTCATATCCATTCTATTGATTATACACCAACAAGCAACGTTGTCACGTTGTGACAATATGCCCCAAAAAAACTCAACTCAACGTTTTCTTTAACAGAGAGAGCACAAGAAGCCGTAAAAAGCTGGCTGACTCAATGTTATAAGGACTGAAGTAGCATCCGCATCCATTGAGCTAGCCAAGCTGGTTGCGACGGGAGGTACTCTGACACCCAGGACTTCCCCCACACACCCCTAATCTGGGTATACCGACCGTGTTTCCCCCCTAGGACAACGGTCGGTCTCTTTTTTTCTCCACAACATAGGGGCCAATTTGGGTCATATATCGTTTATTGAGACAGGAGAAAAACAGGAACTATGATATGATGAGGATACGATAGATGTACAATAGCATACGAAGAGAGCGATCATACAACATGCAAACCTTATCTGGACGAGGTTCTACCAACAATTTGAAAAACCAATCGCGTGCGATTGCCGTTATATCCATTGTCTTTTTCGCTATAGCTGGTCTCCTAAGCGGCTTTGCAGTTGGGGCCTTTACTCGCCCCACTCAGCAGCAGTTCAGCAGCACTACCACTACCTCACTTACGCCCCCTCAACAGAAACCGGGCCATACACCAACGGCAACTGTACACATGCAACAATCGGTCCCTTTGAATCCACCAACCGTTCAGCAAGTTGCATACGTCGAAACAGCTAATGGCAGTACCACATATACTGTTACAGCTCAAGCTGTTGACAAGACCAACCAACCTATTCATAGTCAGGGCATTACCTGTAAGCTCTGGCTGACAGCAGATAGCAAAGTTACTGCCAATATACCTCCAAGTCGACTGACAGCAGTGGAGACGCTTGCTCAACCTTTTCCCAAGGAAGCACAAGGAGTGTTGAACTTTGCAGCGACTACCCAGCAAACACAGCCATGCAATAGCAATGGTCAGGGGCAATGGAGTTATACCATCTCACCTTCCATTAAACACAGCACATATTCTTTAGTCGTATTGATGGATTGGGGGGGTATCCATTACAATTGGAGCTGGGCAACCATCACCATCAAAAAGGACGATTAAGAGGCTATTCCCCGTATAACTCCACGTACCAGAGCTGCAAACTTGGGTCGTGCTACATCTGCTACTGTCAATACTTCAGCGTGGTTGACTTCGGCTGTCTCCTCACCGGTAGCAGTGTTGGTGATCAGACTTAATCCTACGACACGCATACCGGCATGACGCGCTACCAGTACCTCTGGCACAGTGGACATCCCTACGGCATCTGTCCCTATCATGCGTAGAAAGCGTAACTCAGCCCCTGTTTCGTAATTCGGGCCACCTACCATCGTATACACACCCTCATGCAAGGTAACCTCTGACCAAGTAGCAGCTACCGAGCGAGCCAAGCTGCGTAGCTCAGCATCATAAGCCTGGACCAGAGGTGGAAACCGTGTACCGAAACGCTCATCATTTGGGCCTATCAGAGGATTGCTACCCGCCAATCCCGGCATATTGATATGATCGCGAATGAGCATAAAGTCTCCTGCCTTATACGCTGCATTCACCCCCCCGGCGGCATTTGTTACAATGAGGGTGTGCGCCCCCAGCAGGCGCATCACCCGTACAGGCAAGGTGAGTAGGGATAAAGGATAGCCTTCATACATATGAAAACGTCCTTGCATGGCCACGACAGGGACATGCTCAAGCGTACCGAGCAACAGTCGTCCCGCATGTCCAACCACCGTCGAACGGGCAAAGTGCGGAATCTCCGTATAGGGAACAGCCACAGCGTTAGCAATTTCGTTTGCCAGGTTCCCCAATCCTGAGCCAAGAATTAAGGCCACTGCAGGTTTGAGAGGTGTGCGCCGCTGAATGGCCGTTGTCGCTTCTTGTACCTGGTCATAAAATGTCATTGGCATTCTCTTTAACGCTTTGCTTTAAGGAATCACAGATGTCGTTGTCCTGGCACGCACCAGTTGGTTATACACCTGCGTCGTCGAAATATGAGCGTGGCCAAGGCGTTCCTGCACCGAATGCAGTTCCATCCCACCTTTGAGCATTAATGCAGCAAACGAATGACGGAGCATATGTGGCGTGATGTTGGTAATCTCTGCTTGTTTGGCATAGCCCTTGATAATCAGCCAGAAACCCTGACGTGTCAATCGCTCACCATGATGATTCAGGAACAAGGACTCTTCCTCTGGATGACGCAACATCAGGCGCGGACGCACCGCCTGCAGATATTGCAGGGTTGCCTCGATAGCGATCGGCGGCAACGGCACCACTCGTTCACGTTTCTGTCGGCCACTTCGTCCTGGACAAAGCACGGTTGCCTTATCCGCATCAAAATCGGCTAGATTCAGCGAAACAAGCTCTGATACGCGCATACCTGTAGCATAGAGCATATGCAACATCGCCAGATCTCGCTGCCCCGCCGACGTCTCGACTTCCACCTGCTCAAACAGGCAGTTAATCTGCTCTGCGGTTAATACGCCGGGGAGTTCTTTTTGCACACGCGGTGCCTCCAGCTTCTCCACCAGATCAAGATCAATATATCCCATACTTCGCATGTAACGAAAAAATGATTTTAGAGCTGCGATTTTACGTGCAATCGTTGTCGAACGATACGCTTGACTTTCACGCATCTCTAATAAATAGCCATTGATATGTTCGCGGCTCACTTGAGGCCAGTTTTCAACCCCTTGCTGTTTCAAGTAGGCACAAAACTGGCCTAGATCATTACGATAGGCCGCTGTCGTATTGGCATTGCTACGCCCTCGTTCGTCTTTCCCCGAAAAGAGCGAGACAATATATTCATCCACAGCTTCTTGCAACATGGTGCATATCCCCACATTTAGCTAACAGTAGTCGTCAGCTATAAAATGTTTTTATGTATTGATGCACGCATTATAAGCGATGAGGCAAGCAGGGGCAAGTAGGATAGAAGAAGTTACCATTCCCCCATAGTTAAGATGTAGTATAATAAACACACATCTACCTCGCATGCATAACAACACATCATGGCTGCCTGCTATAGACATCCGTGAAAAGATAAGGAGAATACATGAGTAAGCTGTTAGATATGTTTACACAGGCCCGTCGTGGACAGAGCAGCGCCGGTATGGGTTTCTTGGGGAAAAATCGCCCTGAGACCAAACCGCGAGCCGCCGCCCTCGTCGTTGAACTTGCCAGTGCCGAGGCAGGGGGTGCCGAAGCTGCGCTCAAGTCCGGAGCCGATGGTCTGCTCTTCGTCTGGGATGGCAAAGATACAGGTTGGCTGAATACTCTTAAAAACGGCATAGACACCACTAAAACCAGTAATGATAAAGCCGTCTATGGTCTGCATATCACTAATGGCTGGGACAAACTTACACGCGAAAGCCTTGAGCAACTGCGCGATTACGGTGTTAACTTCGTCGTTCTGCCTCTACAGGCTCCTGCACGTGTCTTAGCTTTGCAGGTCAAAGACCTTGACCTGGTTGTCACCGTTCCCATGCGCGAAGGTGACCTGTACCCCATCTTCATTCGCAACCTCACTGCCTTTGACAACATCGCCGCCGTGCAACTCGACTTCGGCCTCGGCAACGACTTAGGTGAAATGGCCATTGAGGATGTGCTTCAATATCGTGCTGTGCGTGAGGCAGTGCGCTTCCCAGCTCTACTCAACGTCAAGGCGAATATGACGGAAGCCGATGCCTACACTCTGACTACGCTTGGGGTACAAGCTGTCATCCTGACCGCGAGTGCTTCCGACGAGCAGACTCGCCAGCAGATCAAAGCCCTCTATGAACTGCTGGAAAAGTCCCACCAGGAAGACAAAGATAAGGCCCCCACTGTCATTAAGCAATAGTCCTTGTACGTTGTTTTAAGGGAAAAGAACAGGAAGTCGTGCCTCTGCCTCGATCGAGGCACGACTTCCTGTTCTTTTGAGGGATGACTCATGTCATTATATCTCACCCTTAGCATTTGCCCCACTTGCTTGCCAATGCAGTTGTCGACGTGGGATGCGGCGCAAGAGTGTACGGGTTGTCTGCCAAATCCGTGCTGGATTCTCGTTGTTGCGCCAGTAGTAATACGCTCCCACCTCATCAGGCTCCGCATGCAACAAATGTGTAAAGGCATCTTCTAAATGCTGTTCGCTGTCTTCATTCAGGTTAAAGTTTTGTAACCAGAGCTGACTGCGCTTGCCGTGCTGACGTGTTGTATCAACCAGCAGTTGTCCCCACTTCCCTATCATCTCCACATCTTCGTGTAGCAATTGCCAGAAGAGATGCCCACCAACGGTATCTAAATGCGGCAAGGCGGCCAGTTCATCTACCTGCCCCAGGTCCTGGGGTAACAACGCTATCATTGTCTTCGCATGAGCATCTACGCGCTTCACACAGGCGCATAGCTCGCCCAAAAAATCAATCATCGAACGCCGTCGAAAGCGTTGCAAATCGGCTACATCGGGACACAAAGCCCGGCAAACGGAACAGAAGCAGGTAATATCCGGCCCACGTGGCTCATCGATCAAGATACCATTGATTGGGTAGGTACGCAAGTAATACTCAGTTTCCTTGAACAGCCACGAACGAAACGACTCATGGTTAAAGCAGGAAATATCATGATAGCGCCCATGCCGATCCATCACCCGCGATTTTGGGTGATGAAACGTATACCAGCTGGGCATCAGTGACGGGCCTGCAAATAAGTTACCATAGCGTCCCAGCGTTAAATACACTTTCAAACCTACATCCTGAGCCTGCTGCAGCCCACGCTCCAGGTCACGCGGCCATCGTTGCGCCTCCTGTTCATGAACGGCATACACAATACTCCCCGCGCCAGTCGCACGAATCTGCTCAAAATCATGTTTTATCGCTTCAGGATGAAGCAAAGGATGAAAATAGGCAACGGTTATATCCATCAAATCTACCAAAAAAAGAATTAAACAGAAGCTCGTGAGCATCTGTCAAAATATGCAAAAGCAGTATACCATAGCCCTGCCAGATGAGATAGAAAAAGAGGTAATTTGGGCTATTTAGCCGCCTGGATCATTGGCCTTTGCCTTCAAAAAGCTTTCTGAACTCAGCTCCTGAGAGCACCTCTGACATGCTAGTAGACGTACCATATTCAAGTAACTCACGAGCAATGCGTCGTAAATGGGCAAGAGTCGCCCGCATGAGTCCAGAGGCAAAACTGATCCGTGCCACACCCAATCCAGTCAGTTCTGCTATAGAGGGAGCCGTGGAACTTGCTACGACGTTGATCGGCCCGTTAACCGCCCGCACCAATTTCGCAATCGTTGCAGCGTCACTCACTCCGATCGGAAAGAGACAATCTGCTCCCGCCTGCCAGTACATGTTCAACCTCTGTACCGCCTCCTCGAAACGCTGATCAGGCTCGCCTGCTGGCAATAAAAACACATCAGTACGTGCATTAATCACAAGAGGCATATCCATCGACGAGGCCATCTCGCGAATAGACTTGAGAAGTTCAACCTGAAATGAGACATCTACCAGCGATTTGACCTGTTGCTTTGTCGAATCTTCGATATTAATTCCCACAGCTCCGGTAGCCACGATAGCTCTAACCGTCTCTAGCACCTTTGCCACTGTTTCACCATAGCCAGCCTCAAGATCAACCGAAACAGGACACGTCACTACGCGGGTGACGTGTGCCACCACTGCGATCAGCATATCCCGGCTAATGTGCTGACCATCAGGATGTCCCAGTGAGGCAGCTACACCGGAACTAGTCGTAGCCACAGCTTGAAATCCGGCCTGCTCTAATATACAGGCACTCGCTGCATCCCATGCATTCGGTAGCACGAGAGGCGATGCCCCATAATGCATTTCGCGAAAATGAACGGCTCGCTCTTTTTGAGTCTGTGCAATCATAGCTGGAACCTCTTGACCCGTGTTAACTTCAGTTCTCAATATTTTATAGTAACTGCCATTTATCTGAAAGGCAACAGCCAATTCCCTGACTGGCTCTCATTCTTTGAAATTTGCTTGACAAACGCCCCATTTCCAGGCACAATGCAGCTATGAACCATGCACAACAACCACCCATCACTCACAACACCTGCTTTATCCACGCATACGCCAAGATCAACCTGACCCTTGATGTCTTAGGGCGTCGTACAGATGGCTACCATGAACTGCTCACCGTCATGCAGACCATTGATCTTCATGATACTCTCTGCCTGACCACGTCCGACGACAATACCGTACATATCACCTGTAATACGCCTAACCTCGACAATGAACAAAACCTGGCTGTGCGTGCGGCTCAGCTCATACGTCAACACTTCGCTATCACACAGGGAATACACATTGAATTGTACAAACGTATTCCCTTGGCTGCCGGTCTGGGCGGTGGTAGCAGCGATGCCGCGGCAGTTTTACTAGCCCTCCAACAATGGTGGCAACTCCCCCTTACAGCTTCAGACTTAAACGACATGGCAGCGGCACTAGGCTCTGACGTCCCTTTCTTCCTGAGTGGTGGACTGGCTCTCTGTGAGGGACGAGGTGAGCGTGTCACGCCACTTGCTCAGTACTGGCCTCCCTCTATGCGCTGGCTGCTCCTGCTCAAACCCACTATCAGCGTCTCCACCGCCTCTGTCTTCGGCACTTTGACCTCTGACGCATATACTGATGGCTCTGCCAGCCACACCGTCACCGCCGCCTTGCAAGCAGGCGGAATGCCGCCTACCGACAGTCTTCACAACAGCTTAGAACGCTCCGTCCTGCAATGCTACCCAGAAGTCGCCCAGGCTCGGCATGACCTGCTCAAAGCAGGGGCCAGTCTCATCCGTCTCTCCGGCAGTGGCCCGACTCTCTTTGCTCCCCTTGCTGAACTGGCAACTGCTCTGCAAGTTCAGCAACAATTACAGGCAAAGGGACATGAGGTGTATATCACACGCCCAATTGCTCATACCAGAACTATCTCGCTTTTCTAGTGCATAATCACGCAACCTTTTCGGAAAAGGAACAAGGGGTTGCGAAATCGTCCTCTCTGGTGTATTCTGGCAGAAGCCTGTTCGCTACGGGACAGGCTTTGCAGCAGTTCCCTACGAATTGCTGAGGGTCGAAACTACGAGCAGAGATCTTTATGAAGTTTTTTGTACCGCCGCAGGCGGTGAGGATTCAGAAAAACTTGCATATTGGGCGAGTTACCGTCTATGAATGTCAATCGAGCCGGCATTGGTCTGCAATGTCACCTGAGCCGTAGGGGAACTGCCTACATCACCATGCGCATCATGGCCTACGCCGCTATTGCTCTCTCTATTTACACTGGCAAAATCGCTACTGATCGAGCCTGCATTAGTCCTTGCATCTACATGGAAAGCTGGGGTATCTGGCAGAGTGACATTAACTGAACCCGCATTCGTTGCAAACTCATACTGCCCATTTGCAATGATAGAACCATCGAACGTGATTGAGCCAGCATTACTCTTTAGGGCAGATTGCCCACTAAGCGTATCCTGGGTAGCGGTAACAGAACCTGCATTGGTTGTCAAAGACATTGTACCGCTGACACCGTTTACATCAATGGAACCTGCATTGGTATGTAACTGTAGATCAGTATTACTGGGAACAGTAACATCGAAATCAACATTGCCTCCGGAAAGGCCAAAATCACTTCCACCCTGTGCTGTCGCGGTCATGGTATTGCCGCTCTGGTTGTACTCAACACTGGGAGCATTGCCAATACCAATATGCTTGTTCGCCTGAATAGTGAGTTGACTGTCAGCAGCCCCTCTATGAATAGTGATGGAGCCATTATTATCATTGATCACAAGAGTCGGATGAGCACTTACTGCATAGGTATGCGTCTCTACCACGGTGTTTTGGAAACCCACCCCCGCACTTATCCCGCCAACAAGCAAAAACCCGAGTATGATCACAACAACAAACAGGGGCCAAAGTCTACGCCGCCGCCTCGGTTGTGGCTGTATTTTTTGATAGAAGTCATTAACTGGTGGGGGATTATACATGAACTGCTCTCGTGGATCGGTATTCACATTTCTTTGTTCAGCAGATTGCCACTCTGGCTCTGCAAACTGTTGGTTCATCATGAGAAGCTCCTCTCTATAGAGATCATTTAAATTCGTACTTTTCTCTAAACTACCATATCTTCGTCCTAAAAGGATTACGAAATCGTTACGAAAATGTTTTGCAACTCTTCAACACAGAATTTCTAGAAATCACACCCCTAAAGTCCCCATTCTCGACTTACCAGACCACCTCTGGTATAATGAAACCGTCAAGAAGTGGTTCAAGATACGGCTTAGCATCAGGAGGAGAGGAATATATGCCTCTATGGGATTCAGTTCAGCGCGGCCTGGAGAAAGCATCACAGGAAGCAGCACGCATCGCCAGAACACAACGTCTGCGCTCAAACATTGATGGGCTTTCACGCCAGATGTATGCCCAAAACAACGCTATATTCAATAAAACCATGGAACTGTTCGTGAGTGGGCAACTCACTCAAAGCGAACTTCTCCCTTTATGTCAAGAAATGATCAACCTGCAACAGCAACTTAATCAGGCCCAAAATGAGCTTAAACAACTACAGGCACAAAGCAGTCAGCCTCCAGCAAGCGGTCCAGGCCCACAAATGCAAGCAGGGAGTTCTTCCTTGCCACCTGGTCCAACAGCTTATCCTTCCACCGGCGAGCCATTGGCCCCCCCTCTCTATGCACCACCACCACCAGATTATCAAACATATCTCGATAGCACTCATGCAGCAGGCATACCGGACGTTCCGCCCCCTCCACCAGGAGTAGAACCGCTCAGCATCAGTTCTATTGAAACGAGCCGGATGAGTACGGGAGCTTCACCGCTTGCAGAAAGACGTTTCTGCACTATCTGTCAGGCTGAACTACTATCCAATCACGCCTTCTGCCAGAACTGCGGCGCACCTGTGCAAACCGTTGGAACAGGCCAACTGCCCACCATGCGGGCGGGCTATGCACCTCTCCCATCCGACGCTTCTACTCAAGAAACCATGCGTGCCAGTACACCGAACTATCCAACCACCGCACCTGGAGCAAAAGATAATGCCAATATTGTTCAACCACCTGTAGATAACACTTCCTCCCAGGAAGTTGATCACCACGAAGGGGTGTAATCTGCGCCAGCATATCATTACCGTGCTTTGCTATCTGTTACGCCTGCCCTTTGTACTGCTCGACCTGCTCCAACGCCCCTTCACCCGGCATGCGCGTCAACATCCACGTTCGATCGTGGTCATCAAACCCTGCTGCCTGGGCGATCTGATCATGACTACACCCCTGTTGGAAGTCATCCACCAAGCTTATCCACAAGCCACCATTACTTATGTTGCCGGTAGTTGGTCAAAGGTCATCCCCGAACACCATCCCGCCGTTCATGCCGTTCTTGACTGCCGCGCCATTGGCATTCCTGGAAAGTATACTCTAAGTGACTATATGAGATTTACACACACATTACGTCAGCAGCACTTTGATATAGCCTTTGTGCTTGATCGTTCGCCTATGCTCACCTTGCTACCCTGGCTAGCCGGTATCCCACGTCGCATTGGCCCAGACAGTCTGGGACGCGGTTTCTCGCTTACGGATAGGGTGCCAGTCTCTAGTTCGCCAACTTCTTTACAACATCAGGCCGACATCTATCTGCATCTGGCACGCGCCATCGGTTTACCCGTCTCTCATCCCCATATGCGCTTTGAGCCAACAGCCGAGGAGCGAGCCACTGTTGCTCCTCCAACTCGTATGCGTATCGCCCTCTTTACCGGCGGCGGGAGCAACCCTGGTATGGACTTGACTGCTAAACGCTGGCCTCTGCAACGCTATCGCGAACTGGCACAGAGACTCATTACAGAGTTAGATGCCCAACTCTTACTCATCGGTGGTCCCGGTGATGTAGCTCTTAATCAAGATTTGGCAACAAGCTTGCACGGCCCTGCAGATGCTATTATTGATCTGACAGGCAAAACCACCTTTGGAGAGATGGCAGCCCAACTGCAACAATGTGCCCTCTTTATCGGCAATGATAGCAGTCCCATGCATCTTGCTGCAGCCGTAGGCATTCCCGTACTCGCCATCTTTGGCCCTACCAGCCCACAGGAGTATGGACCTTATCCGCTCGATGATCCACACCATCTCGCCCTCTGGCGTCATCCGACCGGCAGACCCTGCTTTTTCCTGGGTAAGATGCAGACCTGTACCCATTGCACCTGTATGCAAGCAATCACCGTTGATGATGTGTGGAACGCTGTACAAGGCCTTATTCCCAGCTCCCACAGTAACGAGGTTATATCGTGAAACACTTTCTGCGTACCGTCATCTTAGCCTTCGTGCGCATTCTGGGCCGCCCTGGTGCTTTGCGAGCTGCGCAGAAGGCGCGTAGGCCCTTGCAGACTCACCCGCGCATTCTCCTGGTGCGGCCCGATCATCTCGGCGATCTCGTGCTCACTACCCCCATTTTACAGGCCCTGCGAACATCTCTGCCCGAAGCACACATCACTATGATGGTTGGTCCCTGGTCAAGCGAAGTCGTCGCCCGTCATCCTGCTATTGACCGTCTCATCCCTTACCCATTTCCTGGCTTCCAACGCGCTCCGCAAAAACCGCTCACACCCTATATCCAGTTGCTCGGTGTTGCCCGGCAACTGCGTCGCCAGCACTACGACCTGGCGATCAACCTCCGTCCCGATTTCTGGTGGGGAGCCGCTCTACTCTATCTAGCAGGCATTCCCCGGCGCATCGGCTATGCTATTCAGCCAGGAACGCCATTTCTGACACAAGCCTTGCCATTCCCCTCACCGGAGATGGCCAGCCTTTCCAACCTCCGTCTCGTTAGCACAGCTCTGGAAACACTGGGACAACCATCACTGGCCCAACCATTGACACCGCAACGCTATCCACTGACGTTCACACCTACCTCAGAAGAACATACATGGGGTACTGAACGTCTCCAGCAAGCGGGCATCTCACCCACTGATCCTATCGTAGTCATCCATCCTGGCACAGGTGCCGAAGTCAAGTTATGGCGCACTGAGGCATGGGCTACCTGTGCTAATGCCCTACCCGCCTTATTGACAACCACGCCCCCTATGCGTATTATCCTTACGGGAAGCCAGCACGAGCGACCAATGCTGGAAGAGATTTCCAGTGGCATGACCTCACCGCCGCTCTTACTCACGAGCACGACCGTCGGTCAACTGGCTGCACTCTTACAGCGATCTGTGCTGGTACTTGGCGTCGATAACGGCCCACTGCATCTCGCAGTGGCACAGAACACGCCTACTATCTCGATTTTTGGGCCAACCGATCCACGCATCTTTGGTCCATGGGGTGATACACAAAGACATATCGTCATCGCCTCAACGCATCGTTGCCCGGACTGTCCCTGCATCCCTTGCGGACGCCTGGACTTCTCACCAGCAGAAGTAGCAACACATCCTTGTGTTCGTCTTGTACCAGAAAAACTGGTAGAGGACGCTATTGTAAGCCTTACAGCGATCATCAGAAACGAATCTACGACATTCACAAGCTAAATTATGACATACATCGAAGAACAACTGAAAAACGTTGATGCATATGGCTATCCTATGCCCCCCACTTCTCGTCGCCAGCTCCGCAGAGCCGTCGTTCACACGAGCCGGGGTCTCATTGGTAAGCTCATCTATCTCATCATGTCCATCGTGGGAATTTTCCTTTGGCTGAGTCGTCGGGGCAAAAAATATCCGCCTTTGCAACCGGACGCTTTTCATCCAAAACGCATTCTGGTTATCCGCCTCGATCTGATAGGCGATCTGGTACTCTCGCTGACGGTGGTACACACCCTGAAACGCACCTATCCAGAGGCAGAGATTGACCTGCTAGCTATACCCGCCAGTGCCAAGGTCGCTACTTACGATCCTCATCTCAGTCAGATCATCACCTATGATCCCAATATCTGGCGACGTCCTCAAGCCCTCTTGCAGCTTAAAAACTGGCGTGAACTCCGTACTCTGATACGTCGCCTGCATGCACGCCACTACGATCTAGCTGTCAGCATCTACGCTAACTGGGCTGCTGTCTTAGCCGTCCTCAGTGGTGCCAAGCGGCGTGTTGGCTATGGGCCGGAAGGCTTCCCCGGCTTCATGACCGATCCTGTCCCCGGTGGTATTCCTGGACGCTGGCGGCACTACGCTCCCCTAGATAACAAACACGAGGTCGATTACTGTCTGCAACTGGCTCAGGCTGCCGGTGTCACACTGACTCCCGCAGACCGGATACCGCGCCTTTATGTCGATGAGCAGACACGCCAGCAAATCGAGCAATGGATACACCAGGAAGGCGTGCAACCCGATCAGCGGCTGATCGTCTGTCACATCAACTCGAACAACGGACAATCCAAACGCTGGCCTCTTCCCTTCTGGGCTATGCTCATCGACCGCCTGATCCGTCGGGAAGGTGCCGCCGTTGTCTTAACCGGTGCGCCGGGCGATCTCCCTCAGATCGACAAAGTCATCTCGCATATGCAGGAACAGGCTCTCAATCTCGCAGGCAGAACCAGTCTGACACAACTGATCGCCCTTTTGCAGCGTGCCGATCTGCTCATCAGTGGCGATAGCGGCCCTCTACATATGGGTGTCGCCTGTGGCACTCCCATCGTGGGCATCTACGGCCCTACCAATCCAGCACTGGGGGGCCCAGTCGATCCTCATGCCACCGTCTTGCAAAGTGGCATCTGGTGCAGCCCATGTTATAATGCTCAAGCCCCGGCGGATTGTCCCTTTTATACAACCCAATGTATGAAAAATATCCTGCCCGCTCGCGTCTTCGCAGCCGCTCATGACAAATTGCAGCAAAAAACCAGTGTATAGGACAAAAATGCATGCACACACAAGCAACAACACTACCACCAAACGCCCATATACTCGTCATCAAAATGGCAGGCATCGGCGACCTCTTGCTTGCCACACCGGCCCTTCGCGCTCTACGTGAAAGCTATCCAGAGGCACGCATCGATCTACTCGTCACACCAGCCTCCGCCGGTCTCCTCAATGGCTGGGAAGTACTTGATAACATCATCGTCCTCGACAAATACCTCTTTGACTACCCCCAACAGATACTGAAGAATCCACGCAATCTAGCGCGGCTCACAGCACTCTGGCAGAACTTGCGCAACGGCCATTACGACGCCGTCTTGCTGCTGCATCACCTCACGCTGCCCTTCGGACGCTTCAAACACCAGTTATTGCTACGAGCAACAGGAGCTAAATGGCGCGTCGGCCTGGACAACGGACACGGCTGGTTCCTCAACGTGCAGGTCAAAGATGAAGGCTTCGGAGCTAGGCACGAGGCCGAGTATAACCTTGCTCTCGCTGAAGCTGTGGGTGCCACGACCAGCGATAAACGCCTGACTGTCCCCATTAGCGAGGAAGAACACCGGCAAGCATGGCAACTGCTCTATGAGCATGAACCTCCCGATGTCATCCAGCATCCCATCATCGCTATGCACCCCGGCAGTGGCAACTACAGCACTGCCCGTCGCTGGGCCCCCGAACGCTTCGCCCAATTGGCCGATACTCTCTTTGCCGATGTCGGCGGTCAACTCCTGCTCCTTGGTGGACCCGAAGAGGCCGAACTGCATCAGCAAATTCGGAGCATGATGCAATCTTCAATGCCTGTGCGTAGCCTCGCTGGACGCGGCAATATCAAAGTCACCGCCGCCATCCTGGAACAGGTTGACCTCTTCATCGGCAACGATTCGGCCCTCGTTCACCTTGCTGTGGCGGGTGGCACTCCCACCGTCGCCATCTTTGGCCTTACCAATGCCAAAGCCTGGGGACCCTTCACTCCTGATCCCTCTCGCCAACAGGCCGCCGTCGTCCGCTTGAATTTACCCTGCATGCCCTGCTTCTATCGCGGTCACGATCTCGGCACCCCCGAAGGCTGCGCCACCCGCGACTGCCTTGCCTTGCTTGGCGTTGATCCGGTGGCTACGGCTGCACGACGCTTATTGCGGCAAACTAAAAATCAACATGCCTCCTACCCTTGGTCGCAAGAGAAGGTCTAAAAGTCAAGGCAGATCAACGAAAACAGCGACAGCTATCAAACGACGGAGAGAAATGACAATGTACCCAGAGGATCAACAATCAGGACAGCCACAGACGGGAACTGAGCTGTCGCATTCCTTGAGTGGTCATGAACCAGCTCTCAACAGGCTCAATGAGTTTGTTGTTGCCAACAATACCGCAAGAATTTTCCATTTTTGAGCATGTTTGTTCAAGACTCCGAGAATGTTTCCCGCGTATACTTTCTCTATTCACGCGAGAGCAGTATTCTGCTTGAGTATGACCGTAAAAAAAGATAGCAATATGAGGAGGAAACTCGGTGAAAATCATTGCGTATGACCGTTTCAAGTCAGGTGTGACTATGGACACTATCACCCCTTTGCTGCCAGAGGAAGTCGGTAACGTCTGGAAACTTTGGAAAGCCGGTATCGTTCGTGAGAATTATGCTCGGGCAGACGAACCTGGGGTGATCATTGTATTCGAGTGTGCCTCTGTTGAGGATTGCCAACAGATCGTCAGCAACTTTCCTCTCACGAAAGCTGGCTACCTTGAATGGTTCTATATTCCCGTCACCGCGCCGCTCCCACTTGAGAGTTTGTTTGACTCTGCGCAGCAACATCTCTATTCGTGAGGGCCCATCCATCTTTTGACACGAGGGCCGAGACAAAGATACAAGTAAGTGCAGCGAGACGTAGGTAATTGTATAGTCGTTGATTGCGATGATCATCCTCTGTCTCTCCTTAGAAGATACATTGCTGCTTCCAGAGGAGAAGCTGAGGATGGTCAAGAGCCTCAACATGGCATTGATGAAGACATGACAGATGGAGGAACGCTCTATGGAACACGCTTTCGAACTTGGTATACCAACAAAACTTGAAGAGGTTTGCAACCCCAAACGATTAGCTCTTGTGGTTTATGACATGCAAGTGGGCATCTTGAGTCAAATCAAAAATGCTGAGCAAATCCTCTTTCGCGTCCAGCAAGTGCTACAAGCAGCGCGTGCAGCAGGGATCCGCATTTTCTTCTCTCGTCACATGGGATTGCCCAAAGAACTCATGGGCGTTTCCCAGTTGCGTGTGGCAATGGAATGGCAACATGTGGATTCGGTTGAACAAGTGCAACCCAGATTTTTACGTGATACCCCGCCATTTCAATTAGTTCCTGAACTCTCGCCTCTGCCTCGTGAAGCTATCTTTGACAAGATAACCATGTCGGCGTTTGAAGGGACTTGGCTTGATATCGCTTTGCGAGACAGTGGAGTCAATGCCATCGCCATTATGGGAGTGGCGATGGAGGTGGGTATCGAACCGACCGTGCGTCATGCTGCTGACTTAGGCTATATTCCCGTGATTGTGACCGATGCTTGTGGTGCAGGCAATGAAGAGGCTGCTCGGCGTTCCATTGCGAGTCTGGAATTTGCTGGATATGCGTTGATGACGGATGTGCAAACAATTTGTCGCACGTTTCAACGTCTCCAGGGGGCTGGCTGAGCCACCGCCGAAGATGGCTCTCGCTTTGGTTTGAAGCAGGCATGCTCAGGCACCGCGCTGTTCACTCTCGAGAGAGAAGATGCTTGCGATGTTGCCGAACAAAAGCACCTGGGGTCATGCCAACGAATTGTTTGAAACTGCGCGTGAAATGACTCTGATCTGCAAAACCAAGGCGAGTGGTCAGCTCGATGATCGGTTCCTCCTCCAGTAACAACGTTTTGGCACATTCAATACGCTCACGAAGAATATACTGATGAGGAGAAAGCCCTGTTGATTGCTTAAAACGGCGGGCAAAGTGGTAGGGGCTCATCCCAACCACTTCCGCAAGTTCAGTGAGTGTAAGCGAGTGGTCGAGATATTCCTGGATATATTCCATAACAAGCCGTAAAGTCGTAGCAGAGAACTGCTCAGCAGGAGGAAAGGTGACTGACGTTCTCCCTGGGTGCTGGCAGTATTGTTTGAGCAGGTGTGCCACCAGTGCGTTGGCCAGCATTTCCACATAGATGGCAGAGAGGGTGGCTGTTTCCTCAGAAATTTCTGCCAGGAGTGCTAAACCGATTTGGAGGAGAAGTGGATCTTGGATCTCTTGTTCGTTCTCTAGGAGTTCTATCGAATCGGGGGAGAGGTCTGCTTCTTCTGCTAGGTGAACTAGGAGGCTAGGATGAAGCGACAGGAGAAGAAACTCTGCCTTAGCCAGCCAACGCATCCATTGTTGAGAGGAAGCGGGACAAAGGATCAGGTCCCCTCTGATCACTGATAAACGTAATAAACGCCCGTCGTTGCTCCGTCGTTCGAATGGATGATATGGCTGAAGTGCAATCCGGATAGTATGATGCGGAAGTGAGTAAGCGCACTCGCCTGAGGGCTGTTGATGATGTTCAAGTGCAAGATATTCCCAGGTAGCGCTTCGGGGCACGGTAATCGGCTGATCTGTAAGTGGGTACATGACAACATTCCTTTGGAGAGATATAACATCAGATTCTTTTTGTTGAGCATTCGATCGAGCCATACTTTTACTCCTGTACCATTTGTAACAAGATGCCCGTGAAAATGTTTTGTGTCAACACGTAACCAGATTCCCTCTTGTTATGGCTATCAGAGATGTCATTCTTCACTTGACTTCCTCTTAGTCAATCATGTTACAATAGCATATCAGAAAATCTGTCATTTTAGTAGGATACGCTATGCAATTTACATCACACAGTCAGAGCATAGCGGAACAACGGGCCGTGGCCGAACTTATCGAAGGCAGCGAAGTTCTCCGTCAAACCGCATCTCTGGCTCCATATATCGTCGCTGTAGCTGAAGAAATTATCCGTACCTTGCAAGCTGGTGGTAAAATGCTGATCTGTGGCAATGGTGGTAGTGCCGCCGACGCGCAACACTTCGCTGCCGAA
>WNGJ01006540.1_pt1 | contig 24926 bp, 20 predicted proteins | sample 5400611 | NCBI WGS metagenome assembly WNGJ01 (sample SAMN13153375, study PRJNA577476) | soil metagenome | isolation source: 40 cm soil or saprolite under Garry oak tree replicate 1 | place: USA:California | collected 2016-06-15
ATCATGCATGCCTTCCTCAATGACGTCCCACGGGGTCAGTAGAAGCGTCGGATCGAGGTTACCCTGAATGCCATGGTCATAGCCGATACGCGCCCAGGCAGTATCAAGGTCCATACGCCAGTCGATGCTGATTATATCGCCTCCTGCCTCAGTCATTAACTCCAGCAAGCTGGCTGTACCAGTGCCAAAATGAATGGAAGGCGTGCCGGTTTGTTTGATCGCTTCAAAGATACGTTGGGAATAGGGTTGCACGTAGCGTTTGTAAACGCTGGGGCCTAGCGCACCAACCCAACTGTCAAATAGCTGTACAACATCTACACCTGCTGAGATTTGCGCAAGCATGTAGCGCGAAACTACCTCAGTCAGCTTGTTCATCAGGGCGTGCCAGATATCGGGCTGTCCGTACATCAACGATTTAGCCAGAGCGTAATCGCGTGAGGGGCGACCCTCGATCAAATAACAGGCCAACGTGAAAGGAGCGCCTGAGAAGCCAATGACTGCCTGCTTCCCCTCCAGTTCGCGTCGAACAAGTCGAATCGCCTCCATAACAAAGGGCGTCGACTCTTCCGCATCAATGATGTGTAGCGCTTCAACATCTTGCATAGTGCGGATAGGGTTATGAATAATCGGCCCGATCTCTGGCTGTATTTCCAGTGAGACGCCCATACCTTCTAGAGGCAGCATAATGTCGGCATAAAGCACTGCGCCATCGACTCCAAATTCCTTAACGGGCATCAGAGTGACTTGCGCGCACAATTCGGGTGTCTTTGCCATCGTAAGAATGTCGTAGCGTTTGCGCAGCTCGCGGTACTCGTTTAGGCAACGTCCAGCCTGCCGCATGAACCAGACAGGTGTGGCATCAGGCTGCCGGAGGTGGCAGGCATCAAGAAAACGGGCGACTCCAGTATGTGAGGTTACAGAATGTAGGTGCATGTTATTCCTTCAATCACGAAGTAGTGTGTTCATAACGCAAATTGAGCAATGTGGCAACGAAATCTACATAAATACATAAATCTCGCAAAAATCGTGATTGATATGCAGTTTTTATGAGGAAACTGAGTATACCTTGAAGTTGGAGAAACTGGCCTCACCAGTATTCACTGAAGGAACCGTCTCGACGCTAAAGCCAACCTGCCCACCTGTATAGCTGGCATCCTGAGCCTCTCCAACGAAGACGCCATTAATGAACAGTTTAAAATCACTGCCGTTGGCGATCACAAGTAATGTATTTTTCCGTTTACCGGGAGCAATCGCAGGACTCCTGGTGCCTGGTATGAGATCGGTGAAACTACCTCCCCCTGCACCGTTGGGGTCGTGGCGGCGGAAGAAAAAATCTCCCTGCTTATCGATCCCGAAGTCATAATACTGCTGGTAGTTGGCGCGGAAGATCATGCCTGCATTACTGCCTGACAGCAGAGAGATATCCACTTGCAAGGCCGTATTGTCATAGGATAAGATGTTCGATTCGCATGCCTGAAGAAAATTTGCTTGTTTTACTATAACGTGGTAAGCACCCCTGGTAAACCTACAGGAAGTATTATCTACGTACCAACTGCTGATAAAGTCGGTGCTCAGGTCATCTACGAGGACAGGAGTGGTACCGGTAATCGCATTGGCGGTTGCAATTGCTGCCTGTTGCGGTGAGAGCCTGATTACGCTTGCACGTGCCACAGGTGTGCTTCTGGTTGGTTTTGCATGAGCTCTGTTAGGCTGATGTGTGCTTATAGCCTGTGCCGTTAAATTTCTAACTCTCTCTGCCTGTCGACTGCTATTGTACGCGAAGACAGCGAACAGGATTACCGACATGATAATGAGCATGAAACTAATGCCCATGAGGCTTGTAACCATGAATAAATTTCGATTATGACGCTCGTTGTAAATTATTGTAGACCTTACAGTGCTGCGCCCGGAAGAGTGGGATGGTAGACTGGCAGGTTGTTGGATAATTGTGTTATCTGCTGGGTTTGGAGACGTTGCGGTGACTTGAAGTGGATATGCTGGAATAACAAGTTTATCTTCTTGAGCAGCAACGGGCGAGGCTGAATCAAAAACAGGGTACGCATGAGGGACCCCTATATCCCTGTAATATTGCTCTGCCAGGACATATTTCGAGCCTCGTGCTTGCGCTAATTCGTCCTCCACCGCGCTCGTCATAGTATTAAGCGGTGGCATCTCACCAGTATCACTTAGAACTACTCTTGCTCGTTGGGCCGTAGTCCGGGAGGGGACGATATCCTGTAACTGCGCTTTAGCATTCACAGCCTCCAGGTAGGCCTGTGCCAGATTATTTGGCGTCTGGAAGCGGCGGCGTGGGTCTTTGTCCAACGCGCGAAGTATGACTTGCTCAAGGTCTTGAGAAATAGCAGTATTGAGACGCGAAGGCGACACTGGTTGTTCGTGCATCTGTCTCAAATACACTGCCAGAGCTGTCTCACCTGTGAATGGCAGTCGTCCCGTGACCATCTGGTAGAGCAATATGCCAAGCGCATACAGATCACTACTTGTGGAGGCATGGCCATCGGCCAGTTCGGGCGCCATATATTCGGGTGTACCCATCAACACCCCTGTATGAGTAACACTGCCGCTTCCATCTATCGCCTTTGCCAGTCCAAAATCTGCCAGATAGGCATAGTGATCGTCGAGCAGCAGGATATTCGAAGGCTTGATATCGCGATGCAGAATACCGTGTTCGTGGGCATGCTGTAAAGCGTCGGCGATTTGCGAAAGTATCTCGCCAGCATGTTCTAGCGTCACAGGACCTTTATCCAGCAGGTCGCTTAAAGACCCGTGATTGATATACGGCATAACCAGATAGTGCCAGCGTTCCTGCTGGCCATAATCGAAGGCGGGCAGAATGTGGTTATGTTGCAAATTGCCAACGGCTTCTGCTTCGCGCTGGAAACGCTCGATATAGTCTGTATGACCGCTACTCATGACCTTGATGGCTATGTCACGATGCATGAGTTCGTCATAGGCCAGGTAGACTTCCGACATACCACCATGGCCCAGGCGTTCTTGAAGGTGATAGCGGCCTAATTTGGTCCCTTCCAATCCGGGCATAAACTCTTACAGTCCTTGATGATGAATGTCAACTTGTTCACCACAAGTGATGGTACGCTAGCAGTATAGGCAGTATATTCACCACTATCATTATACGTCAACTTTAGACGAAACGACACGCTCTGAAAAAGCGCCTGTTAAGTTTCATTTACGTTTGCATTATCGTTCCCATTCTTGTGATAATGTTTATGCTTGTGATGCGGAGAAGAAGGCAGACTCGTATTTCCACTTGAAGGATGGACTGTTGGAGTTGAAGGTTTGTATTTCACTCAGTAGGCGCTGCCTTGATTCAGGCTGATCGTTGCTAACCAGTTTGATGGCTACATAACACTGCAGGAGTTCGTCGTAAGCACGGTAGACATCTGACATGCCACCACGGTGCAAACGTTGTTGAAGACGAAAACGACCTGAAATGGGTTCTTGAAGTTCCAGCATGGTGAATCCCTGCGTACCTTGTACCTTTTGACCTACCTAGAAGTAATACGTTTATACGTTAAAGTTCGTCTCAGGCAATTTAGCTGGATAACGATAGATGATTTGCTTTTCTGGCAACGCTCTCTAAAAACTCGCGCCAGTTTCCACCCATAATTCCAAGTAAGTCTTCCTCTCCCTCCTGCTTATCTGTATGATACAATTTCCTGAATCGGGATCGTAGTGCAACCTGAAGAGAAGAAAGGAATCTCGTATGCCGGACCGTCTGGTATATTCCACCGATGGTGGTAGAGTGAATAGCTGTCCTGTATGCGGACAGCCATATAAACATTGCCGTTGCGATCAGTCGTCAACACTGCAAACTGCGCCGAAAAAGAGCGATGGTATTGTGCGCGTCATGCATGATCGCAAGCATCGTGGCGGAAAGACTGTGACCGTGATTACCGGTGTGCCTGCCAGCAATGAGACAATAGCAACGCTTGCGCAGCAACTGAAGAAACTCTGCGGCTCCGGCGGCACTGTCAAAGATGGCGTGATCGAGATTCAAGGAGACCATTGCGAGAAGGTGCAGGCTAAGCTGAGCGAGATGGGGTATAAGGTGAAGAGGGCGGGGGGATAGTGATCATTGAGATAAATAGCAAAGTCGCAAGCCCACGAAGCTGCTTTTAAATTCAATGAAGAGAAGACTCAAACTTTGCTGAGCATATACAAAAATCCCAAGTAAATTAAGAATAGTCATTAGAGGTTTCCTACCTATGCTATCATGAGCTGTATATTATAGATTGTAAGGTATAAGCATATCAAACATCCGTGAGAAACTTAAAGTATTTGAGGTGAGATAGTTGGTAAGTCGTCGTTCATTTAAAACAGATGAGAGCTTCCTTGAGAAAATTTCGATAGGTGCCACCGGTACAAACGAGTTTTTGCAGATTTGATAACGCAAGGACACAATCCCATTGAGCTTGAGAGAGGCTCACTGAGCTTCAAAATTTGGAAAGGGATCAAAATTAAACGAATCAGGGTTCCGGATCTTCTCTGCATCTATTGCGCTCGTCGTCTCGAGTCTAGGGCCAAGACTTCTTTTGAAATCTCCATGTCCCATTCACTTTCTGATCCAGAACGAGGTTGGGATTATGGGTTTAACGAGAACGACTTTGTGGCACTAGTGGGCTGTAAACGAATTGGTAATAAGCCAGTAGATTGGCAAGCTGATCAGCTCGTTCAATATATTTCTGTTAAGGAATTACGAACTGCTCAAGTTAATCAAGAAGTAGAGGAGGTAAAGCCCAAGGGAGCCCAAGAAGGATTTGAAGTAAGAATAAAATGGCCTGCGGTCATCGCAAAAGCTCCTGGAGTTATAAAAACGATCACGGCCGAACACATTCAATATCAACGGTTGTTCGACAACAAAATTATTACCTTAAGAATGAGGCCAAATTTGAAAATTCTGGTCGTAGAAGGAGAATCAGTAGAAGCCAATCAAGTTCTTGCTGCTGTTGTTCCTGTTACTACCGGCTTTTTCTGTACTAAATCAGCATCAGCAGCTCTTTATATTTCTCTGCTTTCAAGCCTTACATTGAGCGAACGATATACAGCGGCAAAAGCTTTATCTTGCTACCAATCAATAGATGTTTTCAATGCCTTAGCGCAAAAAATTAGCGAAAGTGATGAAAATATTTTGGTGAAGTTAGAAGCTGCTGCTGGTCTGGCACGAAATGGACAAGAGCAAGGCTGGACTTTCATAAAGCAATGTATAGGCGATAACTATCTCGCGAATAGATTAGAAGCCGTAATTATTCTTGGAGAGATCACAAATGATACCTCCTGTAGGATACTGATGGATGTTTTACTAGACAACGAACAAGATTCGGAAATTCGTGCTGGGGCAGCTTGGGCACTCGGCGAACTCCATAACAAGTCAGCTTTACCTGCTCTTATCAAGAGCTTTGCTGCAATAGATAAAAGTATTCGTGTTGAAGGTGCCCGAGCACTTGCAAAATTGGCTTCATCCTATACTTTGGAACTTCTGCAGAAATTTCCAGAGAGCTCTATAGAAAAGCGACCAGGTATAGCATGGGCTTTGAGTAAAGCTGGGCATTTTAGTATTGAGGATATATTAAATACTCTGGTCGATGATGATGCCAGGCAGTGGGTTGCCTACATACTGGGAAATCAAGATCAGCAGCAATACATCCACGAGATAGAACTATTGAAGCAACGTGATCCTGAAATTTATTTTGCTGTAACAGTCTTGTGGAAGATAACGAGTAGTTGGGTATACAACCTGGAGGAATACTAATGAAATCAGTTCCGGCGCCTTTGTATACCACCCAATATGGAGCAGCTTATGTAGGCAATGCTATGGATCTACTAAAACATGTACCTGATGAATCAGTTGATCTTGTTCTCACTTCACCTCCTTTTGCTTTACAGCGCCAAAAGGAATACGGGAATGTTGACCAAGAACAGTACGTAGATTGGCTTTTAGGATTTTGTACAGAAATCAAGCGCGTCCTTCGAAATGATGGCAGTTTCGTACTTGATCTCGGAGGTGCCTATCGAAAAGGAAGACCTGTTCGTTCATTGTACAACTATCGTGTCCTCATTAAGATGTGTGACGAATTAGGGTGGAACCTAGCTGAAGAATTCTTTTGGTTTAATCCTTCTAAACTACCTTCACCAATAGAATGGGTCAATAAACGAAAAATCCGTGTGAAGGATGCAGTCAATACTATTTGGTGGTTTTCTAAAACAGATTTTCCAAAAGCTGATATCAGGCGAGTGTTAGTACCATATTCTGACCGAATGAAGGTCTTACTCCAAAACAGTGAGAAATATTACAAGCCGAAGAAGAGACCTTCCGGTCATGAGATAAGTAAAGGATTTGGAAAAGACAACGGTGGAGCTATTCCCCCCAATCTACTGGAAATTCCTAATACTGAGAGTAATTCACAATATCTGAAATACTGCAAAATGCTCGGAATTGAAGGGCATCCAGCAAGATTTCCTCAAATTTTACCCGAGTTTTTCATTCAATTTCTTACTGAGCCAGGAGACTGCGTTCTCGACATTTTTGCAGGCTCTAATACAACTGGAGCTGCCGCCGAGAATCGGGAACGAAGGTGGATAGCTTTCGAGGTTGAGCGGGCTTATCTCGCTGCTTCAACTTTTCGATTTATTGATAATGCTAACGAACAATCTATTAAATCCCTATATGGCGAGTTAATTGCTGAAGACCCAGACAAGGTTGTGGAATTATCAGAAAGGGCTTTTGAATATAGAACATTTCTCTCCAGGCAAATAGAGGAGCAAAATGGGATAGAAGAGCAGAATGAAACAAATATTCTTATTGAACAATTAAGTGTACAAGAACCCATAAGGAGTCAGCAAGGAGTGTCAAAGAAGAGGCAACCAATAAAAGCGTCTCCCGAGACAAGAATGGAACATAACGATTTACTAGAAACACTTTGGTAAACTATTTCGATCTAGGAAAACATCATTTCTCACTGTGCTTACGCTCTCAATATCCCATCTTAAGATCAAAAACGTAGTAAATCATATTTCTATGATAACCACGGTAATCTTTTTCTCAACTCCGGTATCGCCTGCTCCACTGCCTCGCGTCCCGCAGCCACAAACTTGCGTCCCTCGGCAAATTGCCGTAATGAAACCCGGTGCAGTTTTGGACGGATAACTACATCCGCCTCGCGAATACTGTGCATACCGATGGTCGCCATAGCCAGATCGTAGGTGCGCAGCAGTAAATCAACGATGTGCGGTGACCTTACGGATTTTAGATCTTTGTTTGATGACTCTTCCAGCCAGGGTGTCGCGCTTTCCAGAGCGGGTGGTTCCTGCCCACCCAGTTCTGAGGCGATCAGAATATCGGCTCCCATCTTTCTTACAAGACGTACTGGTACTGGATCGTGCATGCCTGCGTCCATCAGGATATGCTCACCCACCAGTACAGGTGGGAAAAGCCCTGGCAGTGCTACGCTAGCTAATGCGGCTTGCCAGAGCAACCCACGATCCAGCACGACACCAGCACGCATTGACAGGTCAACAGCCACTGCTGCGAAAGGTGTGAGCAGATCCTCAAAGCGTAAATCACCGCAGTATTCGCGAAGCATGCGCTTCAAGCCTTTGTTGGAGAAGATAGAGGTGCGAGGGAAACTCCACTGTACAATATGACGTTGAATTTCTAGAAAAATTTCCTCGCTCTCGGCAATAGACTTGCCTATCAGGTGCATGCCAGGAGCTATAATCCCACTACTGCACGCCGCGATATAATCGAGAGGGATACTATACTGTAGCAGACGCTCCAGGACTCCCAGGTGCGCGAATCCCCTTGCGCCACCACCACCAAAAGCAATACCCACAGTCTGGTGTGCGATGTGTCGTGCCACAAAATCTACTGCTTTCGTCAATTCAGCGTCTGCTGCCTGTTGGCGAAGAGTTGTCTGTCGTTCCCAGCAGTGTTCGAGCAAGGGAGTGTCAGCGGGCAGGAGATGAGCAATGGTCTGCCCCAGGCGAGCAGCATAGCGATCCTGTGCGCCAATTGTAGGGCGTTCTGTCAAATGCGCTATGAAAAAGCTAGACCCGGCGGGGCTTGCCCCCGCCAGGCCTGACTCACTGGCCGAAATTATCACCATTGCCCTTGTACACTGTTCTGCTATAGCTTGTACCAGGTTGGGAGGGGTCGCCTGTGTCGTTACCAGTAAAAGATAATCATATAGCCCTGCAAGGTCGATCAGGACTGTCGTAAGCATGCTCGTATCAAACGTAGTTACCTGTTCAGAGGTGACTGTGAAGGCCGCAAGTGCAGGATAGTATTGACCTTCAGAGGAAACAGTGGGGGTACGATATACCTGGAACAGGCTATGGTCGCGCGCGCATTCAAGCAGAGCAGGGCGTAGCTGGTTTGGCTGTGCCGCAAAACGGGGGCCGATTGCCTGGTCCTGTCCGCAAGACTCCAGCATGAGTACACGTTTGTGGCTGCGCGCTGCCAGGGCATCCGCGATGTGTATGGCAAGAGACCGCTCTAAGAGCGCGCCTGGATTATCCACCAGAGAAAGCCATACGCGTTCGGCAGCAACATGTGAGAGAATTTGCTGGTTCGTGCGTGCCAGGCGCAATGAGAGGATGGAATTGATATTGTGCAGCAGTGTAGGGCAAGTCCCGATTAGTGTCAGAAAATCCGCCTGTGGCAGCGCCCAGAGAATTATATCCTCATCTGCGCGCACTGTCGCTGAGGGAGGTTCGCCGGTAATGAGTGACATTTCGCCAAAGCATTCCCCTGGCCCCAATTGGGCAATTCTTGCACCGCCTCCGGCTTCTTGCAGTAAGACGCTTACTATACCCGAGGCTATGATGTATAACTGACCGTGCCATACACCGCGTTCGAGAATGCGTGTGCCGCGCTCATAGCTGACAGGTTGTAGCCGTGCAAGAATATTCGCTGTTTCGCCTGGTTGCAAATTGCGAAACAGTGCGCTGGACTCGATGAGTTTGCCTGGTTCCAGATTCTGCATGAGGTGATTGTATCGGCAATTTGGTTTGTTGTCCAGAGGCAAATTTGAATGTGGTTTATCTTGCACGGGAGCCGCGTTTCAGATAAGCGCCTTTATACAATTTCCGCTTTCTTGTCATCATGTTGGAATAGCGTGGTAAAGAGGAGAACAGATGATCGATACAGGATTGTCAATGAGATAGCTTGAGAGGATTTTCATGAATATCAATGAGCAACTTGAAAAAATATTAGCAAATTTAGGAGTTGAGATGGAATATGCAGAGCATGAGCAGCATGATGAAAACTCTGTTCCTGAGGTTTCCATTTTTCAGTCTTCACGCGATCATTATGGAGTCTTCTACCGGCTGGACATCGTTGAACAGATGCCGCAACTGCGTATCATGATACCGGTTGAAAATGGAGCGTTGAAGGTGGAGATGTACCTGGTGCGCCTGAGCATGAACACACCACTTCACACCTGGTTTACAGGAATTGCCTCATTTCATGGGAGCCTGGCGTTTGAACGCGGGCGTGAAGGGACATTACAGCATCTCCTCTATGCTGTGGCCGAGATGATGAAACAACTCTTCTGGTCAGGTGATATGTATAGCATGGGTTTCCCACCAGAAATCGATGTTCGGCGCTTGATTTAGGTCGACATGTATGGTAGGCGCAAGCTTTGCAATTGTCCCTGTCCCGTTACCCTACCCCATGGTACTGCCCTCTCTTTGAATTGTATGTTTCCTGTGGTACACTTTGTGATGAAAAAAGCATAAGGAAGAGGAAGCGCCATGACCGATAACTTAGATATCGCAGGACAGCAAGCGCTAAAGCACTTAGGATTTAAACACGCTGCACGTGAGCGAGCATTACCGAAATCGCGTACCGCCATTCGCTACTGTGCTAATTGTATCCGTGCCACTCACCGCCAGGAATATGATGTTGCCGCTGAACTTCTTGGGCAGGCGTCAGCACTCCTTGCCGAAATGGAAGAGGATTTGCGCGAACACAATGATATTTTCTATGCCGGGTTTGTACAAGATGCCCAGAAAGAATATGCTGAAGCCGCCACATTTATGGCGCTTACTCAAAATCGTCCCTTGCCATTAGCTCCTGACCTTTCCATCGACTGGGCCCCCTACCTCAACGGCCTGGGAGAAACTGTGGGTGAGTTGAGGCGCTATGTATTGGATCAATTGCGACAGAGTAAATTTGATAACTGCGAGATTTACTTGCGCTATATGGATGATATCTACGCGCTCCTGATTACCATTGATTTCCCCGACGCTATAACTGGAGGACTACGACGCACAACAGACGCAGCTCGAGGTATTCTGGAGAAGACTCGCGGTGATCTAACGATTGCCGTCAGGCAGGCACAATTGGAACGGACTATGCTAGCCTTGCAGCAAGATTTGCAGAAAAGGTAAGTAGCTCAATGCAAAGCAAAGATACGTCGAATAGCGATTCGGATTCTACGTCTTCCTCACAAATGGTTACGACAGAATCTGTCCAGCCAGAAGAAGTACAGACCCTGGCATCAGGGACACAGCAAGGAGTTAGTGAGCTTCGGCCGGAGATCTCTATTCACACTGCGGCTTCGACACTCTCTATAAGCCAACCTGTGCCACTCGTAGAGCAACCTTTGGGGAATGAGCGAAGTCTGAGTGAATGGTTATCGATCTGGTGGAGGGGTATACGTCCTGCCTATTTACCTCTGTCGATCTTGCCTGTAATTCTCGGGAGTGTCGTAGCGTGGACACAAAGTATTTCACTAAAGACTCCACGAGGAGACTTCCATCCCACCAGATTTGTTATAACCCTTGCCGCCACGCTACTGCTTCAAATTGGCGCACATCTCATCAATGATTATTATGATTATCTCGGAGGTATTGATACTAGCAACTCCCTGGGATCTGGCGGACTCATTCAACAAGGATTAATCAAACCTGTACGGGTGCTTTCTTTCGGACTGATAGCGTTGGGACTGGGTGCGCTGCTTGGCGTTTTCGTTGCTATTTCAGGAGGTTGGCTCGCCTTTCTATTTGGCCTGATTGGAATACTTGCCGCATATTTCTACAGCGGAGTGCCTAAGGCTCTCTCCTCACTGGCTTTAGGGGAGCTACTATTTTTCTTCGTCTTTGGCCCTTTGCTTACACTTGGTTCCTATATGGTGCAAACAGGTCACCTGGATCGCATAGCATATATCTATAGTATCTCGCTCGGATTACTGGCAACTGCGTTCATTCACTTGAATAATATGCGCGATACAGTAAGTGATGCTCCAGCTGGAAAACTTACACTGGCATCCTTGTTGGGATTGCGGTTGAGCCGTACACTTTATACAATTTTGGCTCTGGGAGCTTATTTGCCTGTAGTGGCATTGGCATGGCCGAGCCATGCACCACACCTGTTGCTGCTCGTGTTGTGGGCACTTCCTGCTCTGGTTATTGCGGTCACAACCGTTTTGCGTACTGATAATCCTGCAAGCCTACACCTGGCGATGTATCAAACCCTCAGGCTCGAAACTTTCTTTACCATCTTGCTCATAGTCGCCCTGGTTGTGACGGCAATATTTCCTATTTTGCCACACCTCCCGTCGATAGCTTTACCTTTCTAACCCGGTGCGAGCGCAATGAATTGGTATTGCGTGATGGCATTGTGGTCGAGGCCTCTACAAAGATTCGTACCATTTTCAAAATTCGTGAGCGACTAAAATTCATCACGCTCAGCACCATTTACAAGGATGAAACACTGTGTTACACTTCGATTAAGATTTAGACCCAGCGGGTTAAACAACTCATTGAGGTTATTTCGAGGACTTCCTATCATTCTTCCTGATCCGTAGGATAGGCACGTAGCGACGTTGGAGGAATGGTTTTCAGGAGACTTTCTATCATTCCTCCTGATCTTGCAGGAAAGGCGTCTCCGACCTTATAAAAGCGGCGAGGAGCGCTGATGGAGGAATGGTTTTAAAGAAGGAGGGTGCTTCTATGGCTGGCTGGGAACAAGAACTGGCCGAGCTGCTACGTGAGCTAGGGGTCACGCAGGAAGAACCCAAAACTCACCACCGGCCATCGAACAAGCTTATGCGTAGCGATGTCAAACGGCGCGAACGGGCTGCAGACGCAATCTTCCTGCGTGATATGGGAGATAACGAGGCACAAGACGAGGAAGTCTGGGTATCTGATCTCAGCTCGATGCGCCGCGAAATCGAATCTATCGTGCGCCAGGTGATCCATTTGATGCAACGTGGAGATCTGGATAAATCCCTCAAAGAAGATGTCATGGTGGTTTTACGCGCTCTGCGTCGACGTTCTGCGGTGACTCAGCAAGCTGCCACCGGCGATGAAGCCTATTTAGAATCTGCTGCTGCAATGTTGCACTTTTGCCGCCTCGTACTGCGGCTAAGCGAGACTGCGATCGAAGATATTTGATCTTGCTATTTTTTGCCTTGACATACAGTCATGCAACCTGACATACTGATATGTGAGTCCTGGGGAGTATGTCAGATCAGAGGCGCCTCTTTGCGCCCTTTCTCTTTGTTCCCTTGTCCGAGTTGAATAAGCTCTTTTCGCCTCTGCGTCTGCAATGATTCCGTGTTTCTTCAGACGCTTTTGGGGACGACGCCCAATGAGAGATTGGGAAGAGAAGAGATTGAATAGTTAAGAGGAGTAAAGGAGGAGAGCACCTGTATGAGCGTAAACAGTCAAATCAAAGAAATTGTGCAAGCCACCCAGGCAGACATGCAAAAACGCTGGAATGAACTGGCGCAGGAAAGCCGGCAGTGGGTTGCAGATCAGGTTGAGTTGTTGAATGAGCAGGCACAGCAATTGCGCCAGTTACGTAAGGCCCTGCGTCGTGAAGCCAGGCGGCGTCGTAAGCTTTTGGCCCGGAGGAGAGGCAGGCTTATGTTTATTCCCATGCAGGGTCTTAAAGTCAGGCGACGTCGTAAGCTTTTGGTCCGGTTGCGTGAGTCAAGTGCAGACTTGAGCAAAGACCTGTTAAAACGTGGAGGCAAGATCACCCAGAATTTACTGGAGTTTGGTGGGAAAACGACCCATGATCTGTCGGAGCGTAGTGGGGAGTTTACACAAGAACTAGCGAAACGGAGTAGCATCGTTACAGAAGGACTGGTGAAACGTGGGGAACGCCTGTTGGAACCCATACGCAAACGTGATCGTACGATGGCTCACCGAGTCGGCCAGCTGGCGAGATTCGTCACATTGACCAGGGAGGAGCCTCCGTTGCAACCTTAGAAATTGTCGATGTTGAAACGATTGAACAACCTGCTGATGCAGCTTACGTGGGTGTCGAAAGCACAAAACTGTACTACGCTGTAACTACAGATCTGGAGCCGGAAGACCTGGTATATTTTGCCACTGAGGAGGAAGCCAGGGCTCGCGGTTTCACCGCAGCAGAGTAGGGGCGCAATTCATTGCGCCCTGGGCGGGGTGGGCGCCTCCCCAGGCGGGCGCAATGAATCGCGCCCCTACCTTTCTTCTTCAAAACCTTCATTTACGATGCCGCGTTTAATTAAATATTGCAAAAATTCTAAACGCTGCTGAGGTGAAGGAGAAGTCTGCGCAACTACAGGGGTTCTATCTGCAGGTGTCGCGATCTCTTTAATTGGTTCCCCGTCTCCAGTTGGTGTCGAAGATAGGAAAGGTGCTTCAGTAAACTCGTTCGCGGCCGGGAAGTCAGATTGGACAACACGCTCAGGCCACTCTTCAATCGTCGAGAGACGGGGGATGATGCCAGCTTGAGGTGCAATGCTATCAATCGTTGTTCGCGGCAACGTTTCCTGGTTTGTCCCTTTATTTAGTGGGTTGGAGAAATGGGAATACTCGATCTGTGTTGACTGTTTCCAGGGCCACCACGCGAACATTTTGTGTAGCCAGTTCTTAATTGTCTGCGTGAGCTTCATGTTATTGCCCCCAGTAAGCTAGCAATCATGTACTACAATGTCGGAGTAAATGAGAAGTACGAAGACTACTGCTCCTCTGTGGTAGTTCCTTCGCCACAGAGGGACTATAGTGAACAGTCCCGCCTGGTGGCCGCGAACAGATCTACAGTGCGGGCATTTCTACGATATTTCGAACACCGTGAAGAACGATGACTAATATAGAAACATAGTAGCACAATCGGTAGGAAGTCGTCAAACCACCTTGCAATTTTATTTTTCACGTGCCATAATCAAAGAGGTTCCATTTTGGGAACCAGGCTAGTTTATGATTCGTCAGAGGTTACCTGTACACAATCTTGTAGGTAAATCCACTGCTCTTCCGATTGATTGTGACCCTTGAAACAGAAAAGAAAGGCAGGTGTCGGTTATGCAGGAAGATGTTCTTGGAACCCGACTTACCGCCATCTCGGAAACTTACGTCAATTGCGCGAGATGTAACAAAGCAACTCGTTTACGGGACGCTCGTATAATCCAAAGCGATGTGCTTTCAGATACAAATTCCGAGTTTGAGTACCTCTGCCCGGAATGCCAGAAAGCACTGGCCAGTGGAGAGAAAGATCTGACTATAAGCTAACCCTGTACATCTAGTTGATAAGCAGTCATGGCAAAAGGTAAGAGGCAGACGAAACAGCTTTGTGCTTTGCACCTTTTGCCTTTTGCTTTTACAATATGCCTTGATTCATTCGATTTGAGGTAACAAATTATGCGTATGCGCTATCGCTTTGTGACTTATCGTTATAGTGACGGGTCACAGCAGCAAATGGAGCGTCATTATCGTCAACTGTTGCAAGATGCGTTACGGCAAAGTCAACAGTCGATACTCCAACATTCGGTCACCTGGCGACCGCTGGCCGATATCCACGAGTCATTGGAAATGATGACAGTGAAAATCGAACTGGCGGGTATGAAAGAAGAGGACATTGAGGTTACCCTCTATGAGGATGCTCTGGTGGTAAGCGGTGCGAGGCACGACAATCATGAGCATGGGGAGAATCTGTACTATCACGAAGCACAGATTCGCTACGGACCATTTCGCGTCGAGGTCTATATCCCTGCTCCAATAGATCGAGAAGCGGTAACTGCACGCTACGAGGATGGCTTCTTGTGGGTGGATTTACCTAAGTTACCCGCATAGGGAAGCTAGTTAAGGAAGTTCTCTCGATAAATCGGAGGACTACAAATAGAATACTATACTGGACACAGTGAGATATATTGAGAAGGCTGTATGAAGAAAGAACAAACCAATCCAAAATCGCGGAGTAAAGGAAAAAACCTGGCAGAGATAGAGGCTGCGATTGTCTCAGCTGAACAGGATGATAATGTTGAGGGCATACAGACGTTATCCCCAGCGCCTGTACATGAGGATGTTGAACAGGATTCCCCTGCTGAAAGTCCTGCCGCCGGAGAACAAGAGCCAGATCGCAGTCAACTGGGTGATGAAGATCAATTGAGCATCCCCGATGAATTGCCGGTTTTGCCTCTCAAGGATACGGTCATCTATCCTTTTGCCGTTCAGCCGCTGGGCGTAGGCCAGGAACGATCTATTCATCTGATCGATGAAGTTATGCGTGGCAATCGCCTGGTCGTCCTGGTTGCCCAGAAGTCGGCTGAGATAGAGCAGGCTGGACCAGATGACATCTTCAAAATTGGTACCGTCTCACGTATCGCCCGCATGATACGTATGCCAGATGGCACCATTCAAATTATAGTGCAAGGTCTGGAGCGAGTGGCAATTGGCGAATTTACGCAGCAGAAACCCTATCTTGTTGCTCGCGTCACTCTCAAGCCAGATATACAAGAAGAGGACGACGAAACCGAGGCTATCAAGCGCAATGTAGTCAGCTATTTCCAGCGACTCGTAGCGCTTGTGCAGAATGTGCCTGAAGGGGTCGCGGCTGCAGCTCTTAACCTGGAGGAAGCACGCCAGGTCGTCTATGTCATTGCCACCTTTGTACAGATGGAACTGGAACTGCGTCAGAAACTGCTCGAGCTGGACTCTGTACATGCTAAACTGGAAAACTTGAGTAGTTTCCTGGCGCATGAGTTAGAGATATTCGAACTGGGCAAGAAGATCCAGACCAGTGCGCAAGAAGAGATGGGGAAGGTGCAGCGTGAATATCTGCTGCGCGAGCAACTCAAAGCCATCCAGCGAGAATTAGGCGAGGAGAGCGAAGAACAGGCTACTATCAATGAATTGCGCCGCAAGATTGATGAAGCGAAGATGTCTGATGAGGCGCTCAAAGAGGCAAATCGCGAGATCTCCCGGCTTGAGAAGATGCCTACAGCATCGCCAGAATACAGCATTATTCGCACCTACATCGAACTACTAACGAGCCTACCATGGAGCAAGAGCACTGGTGAAAAGATCGATGTACCATGGGCGCGTCAAGTGCTTGACCAGGATCATTATGACCTGGAAAAGATTAAGGACCGTATCCTGGAATACCTGGCAGTTCGACGTCTGAAGGAAGAGCGCATGGCAGAGCAAGCTCAGCGCCAAACGGAAGCTGCAGCCGTTACTGAGGGGGGAGAACGGCGTCCTACAGAACCATTGCTTTCAGCGGAAGCTACCCGGTTGATTAATCGCGAGCCGATCCTCTGTTTTGTAGGACCTCCCGGCGTCGGCAAGACCTCGCTGGGGCAGTCGATTGCACGCGCACTGGGACGCAAATTTGCGCGTATGTCGCTCGGCGGCATTCGTGATGAGGCTGAGATTCGCGGTCATCGCCGCACCTACATCGGTGCTATGCCTGGTCGTATTATCCAGACGCTGCGCCGGGTTGAAACCAATGACCCCGTTATTATGCTGGACGAGGTGGACAAGGTAGGAGCTGACTGGCGTGGCGATCCTTCTTCCGCGCTGCTTGAAGTGCTGGATCCCGAACAAAACTTTAACTTCAGGGATAATTACCTGGACCTTGCCTTTGACCTTTCCAAGGTGATGTTTATTACCACGGCCAACTCGCTGGAGCCAATCCCGCCAGCTTTGCGCGACCGCATGGAGATTCTGGAACTCTCGGGATATACCGAAGAGCAGAAGCTGCATATCGCTCGCAAGTACCTGTTGCCCAAGCAGCTTAAAGCGAACGGGCTTAAGCCGGATGAGTTAACTGTAGACGATGATGCACTACGCCGTATTGCTCGTGACTATACACGTGAGGCAGGTGTGCGTAATCTCGAGCGCGAGGTCGGCGCACTGTGCCGCAAAGTAGCAAAGCAGATTGCAGAGGGCAAAGCTACGCCGATCCATGTGACGGCGGATCAGATTACCGAATACCTGGGTCGACAACGTTTCTTCCAGGAAGCAGCAGAGCGTATCGATCGTCCTGGTATTGCTACTGGACTGACGTGGACGCCCGTAGGTGGTGAAATCATTTTCATCGAGGCCGCCTCGATGCCAGGTAAGGATAGCCAGTTGATACTTACCGGGCAGTTGGGCGATGTGATGAAAGAGTCGGCGATGGCAGCGCTCAGCTATGTGCGCTCTCATGCGGAGTCGCTTGGACTTCCTGCGAATGTCTTTGAGAATCAGAATGTGCATATCCATGTTCCTGCAGGAGCAATCCCTAAGGATGGGCCCTCGGCAGGTGTAACGATGGCGACCGTGCTGGTCTCTCTAGCAAGCGGCCGTAAGGTACGCTCTGATGTTGCCATGACTGGTGAAATTACCCTGCGTGGCAAGGTAATGCCGATTGGCGGCGTCAAGGAGAAGGTGCTTGCGGCTTATCGCTCAGGTATTCGCACGGTCATTCTGCCTAAGAAGAACGAACTGGACCTGATGGAAGACCTGCCCAAAGAACTGCGCGATCAGATGAAGTTCGTGTTCGTTACCGATATCCGGAAGGTCCTTGATGCGGCTCTCGAACCATCTGGGAGAACAGCCACAAGCGTTATAGAAGCCGAAAATGGTCACGAACGGCCAAAGAGGCGCAGAGGGGAAAAGGCTGCTGCCAGGGCGCAAGTGGGTTAATCTAGAAGAGGTGATTTCTCACCTCTTCTTTTTTTGCCGGAAGGGTCGTTTCCTTTGACTACAACAGCGTCTCTTGAGCCTGACTTGATCTAAACGTCAAGATAGAAGGCTCCCTCCAAATAATTACAACTTTTTAATGTTCGCTTGGTTCATTGACAGGAAAGAAGCTTTTTCAGTATACTTGGACTCAAGCCAGGCCAGGCTTACGCCTGGCCTCAGTATTTTTTTCAACTATTGTATGTATTTTCAACCTGGGAATCAGCCAGTGCCAAGGGCATGAGACCGGGGAAAGGGGTTAAGTATGATACCAGTCGGTAAAGACAGACCCGCCCCCATGTCAACAACGGAGGCGGGCCGCAAGGGGGGAAGCGCGGTCCGCGACAAGTATGGCGAAGACTATTATCGACGCATCGGAAAAAAGGGAGGCACAGTACTCAAAGAGAAACGTGGCAGTGAATACTACCGCACCATCGCCAAAAAAGGGGGCGCAGCCAATATGACAAAGTATGGCATAGACCACTTCTCGGAGATGGGCAAAAAAGGCGGCAAAACTACTAAAGAGCGACAGGGTGCAGATTTCTATAGTCGCATTGGGAAAATGGGGGGAGCCGCCAGAAAGCAGAAAAAGGCCGTATAAATCATAACAGAAGCTATTCGGGTGACAACCTGGCGGTTGTCACCCGAATAGCTTCTGTTTTGGAAGATTCATCGGATCAAGGGTTACTGGATTCCGTTTGCAGCTTAGCAAGACCCTCGGCGATAGCACCCGCAACGTTGGTCTCAGCAGTTTGCCGTGCGACACGCAGGGCATTTTTGATCGCTTTGGCGTTCGAGCGGCCGTGGGAGACAATGGCTGAGCCATTGATACCTAAGAGCGGCACACCGCCATATTCGGCATAATCCATTCGCCTGTAGACTTTGCGCAGACCGGGACGCAGAACAGCAGCCGCCAGTTTACTTGGGAGCGAACTGGTCATTTGCGTGCGCAACATTCCCAGGAGCGTTTCCGCCAATCCTTCGCTGAGTTTCAGTACAACGTTGCCCACAAAACCATCGCAGACCACAACATCAGCGCCACCTGCGGGGATATCCCGACCCTCGACATTGCCGATAAAATTGATACCCAGCGTCTCAGCATTCGCTTTGAGCAATTGGTGAGCCTGCTGTACCTGTTCATTGCCCTTTGTTTCTTCTTCGCCGTTAGAAAGCAGGCCGACACGGGGAGATGATACTGAAAATATGCGTTCCATATAGATGGATCCCATCAAGGCAAATTGCTGCAAATACTCGGGTTTGCAGTCAGTGTTGGCTCCTATGTCGATTACCAGGCTAACGCCGTTTGTGGTGGGGAAGATGCCTCCCAGGGCAGGCCGATCCACTCCTTCGATGCGTTTGAGAGTAAAGAGTGAAGCGGCCATCATCGCGCCACTATTGCCGGCAGAGACCGCGCCGAGCGCCGAGCCATCACGTACCAACTGGAGCGCCAGAGTCATCGAAGCGTTTCTCTTGCGCCGGACAGCCGAGGCGGGATGTTCGTCCATTTCGATGACTTCATCTGTTTGCACAATTGGCAAATCAAGCCCCTGAGTATCGTGTTTGGCAAGTTCTGCGCGAATCGCATCTTCACGACCAACCAGGTAGACACCCATACTATACTCACGAGCCGCCTGTACCGCGCCCAGCACTATTTCGCCAGGTGCGTTGTCACCACCCATAGCATCCAGAGCAACACGCACGGTTGCGCTCATGCAGTTTTTCCTTCCGGTCCACCTATAGTGGTCCTGACCAGTTCTACAAGCTTATCCAGGTCAAAGGGTTTGTAAACGATATGTATCACACCCGCTTTGCGGAACTCTTCTTCTTCTTTCCCGGCATCCAGATAGGCAGTGACGACGATGACTGGAATCTTAAAATCCGCCATCTCCAGGAGTTTGAGTTCGTCGCGCCCATCCAGGTATTGCATCATCAGATCAAGTAAGATGAGATCCGGTTTGTATTCATGCACAGCGTCATAGAAACGCAGGCTTTGCGTTGTCATGTACGTTTCGTACCCTTCATCGGCCAGCGCCTCTCTGAGTAGATCGGCAATAGTTGGGTCATCGTCCATGACCAGAATCTTTTTCGCCATCGGCAACCCCCCTTATAAACAGTTTTCTTTGCATAGTCAAGCAGCCCTTTGCCATCTCAGGTAGCAATATTATAACATGATGGCATATAGAATAGACGTTGACAATAGTTTTCTTGAATAAGGTGTAGGACTATGGGATATTCCCATTTTCTTGACATTTGTTCTATCCCATGCTACCATGCACGCGATGTTATCAGACCTGAAAAAGGGATAGATGGAGCAACATGCATGGCAATTTCTTCCCCCCTTTTCTGTGATTCCTGCGGCGCAGCCAATAGGCTACAGGCTGCATTCTGCTATGCATGCGGCCAACCCCTCCAAAGTAATGCGGGGAAGAACTCAAGCCCAACCACGGGACTGCTTGTCTACAATCACTTACTCAAGCAGCGCTACCGCATTATCAGCCAGGTGGGTAAGGGCGGCTTTGGTGCTGTCTATAAAGCTGCCGATCTCCAATTTGGCAACCGGCCCGTAGCTATTAAGGAGATGAGTCAGAGCAGCCTGAGCACTCAAGAACTGGTCGAGGCTACTGAGTCTTTCAAACGCGAGGCGCTGCTGCTGGCCGGCCTGACACACCCCAACCTGCCGCGCATCTACGAGCAATTTACCGATATGGGACGCTGGTACCTGGTGATGGATTTTATCGAGGGCGAGACCCTGGAAGAACATCTCAGCAAGATCAAGGGAGGGCATTTGCCAGTCGAGAAAGTGCTTGAAATTGGTATCCAGCTTTGCATGGTACTCGAATACCTGCATATGCGCCAGCCGCCCATTATCTTCCGCGACCTCAAGCCCGCTAATGTGATGCTGACCGTTCACGGGCACATCTATTTGATTGACTTCGGCATCGCCCGCCACTTCAAGCCGGGGCAGACAAAAGACACAACCGCGCTTGGCTCGACTGGCTACGCGGCGCCAGAACAATACGGCAAGGCCCAAACCACGCCCCGCGCCGACATCTATGCGTTGGGAGTCACTCTCCACCAGTTGTTATCAGGAAATGATCCATCGGATACACCCTTTAAATTTGCGTCCCTGCAATTACTCGGTCATCCCATCCTTGTCCAGCTCGAGAAATTGATCATGCAGATGATAGAGATGGATGCCAGCAAAAGACCGCCAAGCATCGCAGCCGTCAAACAAGAGCTGCAAAACATTGCCATGCAGCAGCTTGTCGGCAAGACCAATCCTCTGCATGCTGGTATACCGCCTGCCTACCAACCACCTGCAAAACCTCAGATTCTCCAGCGCTCCAGTGCGCCAAAGCCACAACCCCAGCGAACGACACGTTATATCTGTAGTGGCCACACCAGCCGCGTCACGGCTGTAGCATGGTCGCCCAGAGGCACAAACCTTGCTACCGCGAGTTATGATAAGACGGTGCGCGTGTGGGACACCGCGCATGGATTCAGCATCATTACGTATCGTGGCCATTGGGATAGGGTGCAAGCCGTGGCATGGTCGCCCGATGGCACACGTATTGCCTCGGCAGGCGACGATGGCACAGTGCAGGTCTGGGACGCAGCAACAGGGCGACAGGTTCTGATTTACCGGGGTCATAGCAACGCGGTGACCGCCGTAGCATGGTCACCCGATGGCAAGCGTATCACCTCCGCAAGCGAGGATAAGAGCGTGCAGGTCTGGGATACCTCAAACGGGGGGCTGGTCTTCGCCTATCGCGGCCACACTAAAAAAGTGCTGGCTGTTGCCTGGTCACCAGACGGCAGACGCATCGCCTCTGGCAGCGAAGATAAAAGCGTGCAGGTGTGGAGTCCAATCAAAGACAAGAGCAGTTTCTTTGGCACGCTCCGGCTGACTCTACGTGGCCAATTCAGCTATAAGGGCCATTCCGGTCGAGTGAACGGGCTGACATGGTCGCCCAATGGGCAGCGTATTGCTTCGGTGAGCAATGACAAATGCATGCAGGTGTGGGACTCTTCGACCGGCAAGCAATTCATTATCCACCGCAACGCTTCCGCTGGTATCAATGCCGTGACATGGTCACCTGACAGCAGATACATCGCCGCGGGTAGCAATGATAAGATGGTGCAGGTGTGGGATGCTATCACGAGAAATAACATCTTTACCTATCGAGGTCACACCGGTTATGTAATGTCGGTGGCATGGTCACCCGATGGAAAGTTGCTGGCCTCTTCCGGTGTTGATCATACGATGCAGGTATGGGGAACGAGTTAGCATAATGGATTCATTCGTTACATCCACGACAACTGCAACATCAGCGACAAGTGCGACAATCGCTACATTTGATACAAACGATAGTAGTGTTATAAATGTTATAAACGAAGCTAAATCACAAACGACATCAGATCACGCCCCACCAGAATAGTTCCCTCATACCCTGCCTTCTCAGCCAGCACTTGCAGGTTTGGCGCATCGATTTCTCTGTAGAGGTGCGAGCAGATTATCGTTTTTGCCTTGGATGCCACCGCAAGTTGCACAATCTCGTCATCTTTTAAATGGCCCGAGTCTATGATAGCAAGGTCAACATGGCTGAGAAAGGCTATCTCCTCTTCGTGGAAATTTGTGGCTGAGAAAGGCTATCTCCTCTTCGTGGAAATTTGAATCGCCTGTGATCGCATACTGCCTGCCACGCCACACAAAGCGCAATCCATGATTACCGGCGGGCGGTAGGCTGATGAAGTCGAAGTCATATGGGCCTATTGTGAACCGCCCTCCGGCCACTTCATGCACAAGAATGTCGTAAATAGGTTGACGAAAACTGGATGCGCCGAAGATATTCATAAAGCCATCGATGAGCTGCTGTAAGCCGGGCGGTCCGTATATGTGCAGGTCTGTTGTGCGAGGATTGCGTCTCGACCACACGCCTGCATGTAAAAACGGAATAAGGTCCGAAACATGGTCTGGATGAAAATGAGACACAACAATATGGTTCAGTTCGTTATGCTGCACACCGACATCGAGGAGACGTTGAACTACTCCATGCCCACAGTCAAAAAGTACAAGCATACCATCTAGTTGTATCAACACGCTCGATGCGCGTCTCTCATATTCAATCTGGCACGTCCCAGTGCCAAGAAGAGTGATATTGCTCATCTGCGAGACATTCTTCTCTATTGTTTGTATAATTTAAGTGGTTAAAATTCTTAATTACAACATCAATTATGCTGTTATGTATATCAAACTGTCAATGAGTAACCGTGCTTTTCTAAGAAGCAGTGTACATGGTTCCTTCTCCACTCTACTATACCAACTGTGGTGCCCCTAACCTGGCCCAGGCGAAATTCTGCTTCGGCTGCGGTCAGTCTCTGCAAGGTGTTATGCCAAACGCTTGAACCTAAGTTGACTTGACTATTTAATTACCTACCTGCTACACTAAAGACCAGTGTCTTTATTTGAAGTATTCTATCTTCTCTAAAGAAGGATGCTGCAAATCCAGAAAACTACCCATCCCTTTACCGGTTATGATCCTCAAGTCCTCAATTGGAAGGGGAGCAGGATACTTGCGAATCTACAGACCGTCGTTTTGGAAGGTTCAAACAAGGAGAATCAGTATGAAGTCGATTCTATCGAGATTGCGACTAACCATCTTTATTTGCGCGTTTAGTATCGTACTTCCGCTAATGTCCATCACCGTCTTCACCCCAGTTGCCAACGCTGCCGGAAGTTCCTCCATTGGTCAACTCGCCCGCAGCGGCACGACCACATTTGTGTCAGTTCCGCAAGGCCTTGATAAGTTACAACAGCCGGAGATTGGCAGGTTCCCACGAGCAAACCAGGATAGTGGAACGTCTAACATCGATCCTACCGGAGCACCGGCTACTAGCAGCAGTGTAGCAGCATCGAATGCAGAACTTGCGGTGAGCTTCAATGGGCTGAACCACCGCCAGCAACGCCTGGCTAACAACGGCAACCAATTTTCTGTCGAGCCTCCCGACCAGGGACTGTGTGTCGGCAACGGCTTTGTGATGGAGTCCATCAACGATGCCCTGCGCGTTTACGATACCGACGGGAATCCATTAACCGGAGTGACCGATCTCAACACATTCTATGGATATCCACCCTCGATTAATCGCACAACCAGGGTATTTGGTCAGTTCGTCTTCGACCCCAGTTGTTACTTCGACAAGCCTACGCAGCGTTGGTTCCAGATCGCTGACACGCTTGAGACTTTTCCCACTACTGGGAACTTTACGGGTAAGAATCACATCGATATTGCTGTGAGTCAGACGGCTAACCCGACCGGTAAGTTTACCATTTATAGACTCCCGGTTCAAGATGATGGCACGCAGGGTACACCGAACCATCATTGCAGTCTCGGCCCGTGTTTGGGCGATTTTCCACACATTGGCGCCGACGCGAACGGCATTTATATCACGACCAACGAGTATTCATTGTTCGGGCCTGAGTTTCACAGTGCGCAGGTCTATGCCTTCTCTAAGCAGGAACTTGCCGCGAGCGCAAGCGTTGTGACATTTGTCCATTTTGCTACAGATGGCGCCGTGAATGGCGTCTCTGGCTTCACTATCTGGCCTGCCATTTCACCTGACAGACAGTATGCCTCTGCTCTCGGTGGTACGGAGTATTTCCTCAGTTCGGATGCAGGTATGGAGGTCGGAATAGGCTCCTCTAGCGACTTGATCGTTTGGGCGCTCACGAACACAGCATCGCTTAACATTGCCAATCCCGCCGTCAACCTCAGCAACACTGTGCTCACGATCAAACCGTATAGTATTCCGCCAAGATCTGAGCAGAAGACCGGTTCCATCCCGCTCGGTCGATGCCTCAACACACCTGCCTGCGCGACCGTTCTGCTGGGTTCGCCTGATCCGTTCACCGAGGTCGAGGGGTCTCTGGACAGCAACGACACCCGCATGCAACA
>WNGJ01003680.1_pt1 | contig 24920 bp, 22 predicted proteins | sample 5400611 | NCBI WGS metagenome assembly WNGJ01 (sample SAMN13153375, study PRJNA577476) | soil metagenome | isolation source: 40 cm soil or saprolite under Garry oak tree replicate 1 | place: USA:California | collected 2016-06-15
CGCGTACTGAAGCGAGGGAAGCCGTTCGAGCACGCTGTCCTCGTCGAACAGCTCGGTCGGATCGCCGGCGATCGACTCGAGCTCGGTCAGCGCCCAGGCGAGCCGTTTCCACAGACCGGTGAGCGCTGCTGCGTAGCCCTCACGCTGCCCTCCCGCGACGCCCGGTCTCACAACGCGATCTTACAGCCGAAACGTTCGTCTCCCTCCCATCCGGGGTGGACGGCCCAGCGCGGTTGAGGTGGTCGCCATCGCAAGCGATGCCTCGGCGCTACAGTGACTGCCGGCCATGGCGGGAGCCGGATACACCGTGCTTGTCGTCGACGACGACGACAGCCTGCGAATGCTGTGCCGCGTCAACCTCGAGCTCGAGGGATACCGCGTGCTCGAAGCGCCGACGGTGGAGACCGCCCAAGAGCTGCTCCGCGGCGAGAGCGTCGACGTCGTGCTCCTCGACGTGCATGTCGGGTCGGGCGACGGACTCAAGGTGCTCGGCGAGATCAGCGGCGAGCGCGTCGCTCTCTTTACCGGCAGCTTCGAGGTCGACGAGCAACGCTCGGCGGAGGTCGACGCGGTGCTACGGAAGCCGTTCACGCTCACCGACCTGTCGGAGACGGTCGGTCGGCTCGCGGCTGGTGATTCGCGCTTGCGCTAGATTGCCTCGCCCTATGAGCGTCACCGCCGTTCGCACACCGGCCGAGTACGAGTCCCAGCTCCGCCGCTATCTCTATGACCGTTCCGAAGAGGGGCGCGCGGTCCGGGTCGGCGAGAAGGAGGTCTCGGAGCGGGCGGAGATCGTCGCCCGTTATCGCGATCTCTTCAGCCGGGAACAGCTCGACGCACTCCATGCGGCCGAGCAAGAGGCCGCGGATGACGACCGAGAGCGCCTCTACCGGCTGCGGAAGACCTGCGAGGCCGGAGTCGTCTCGGCGGAGCTGGCGGAGCGAGAGGACGCACTCGAGAACGCCATTCTCGCCGCCCGGGTCGAGTTCAAGGGCGAGGAGCTCCCCATTCGCTCGGCGCAGGCCAAGCTGGCCGTGCTCCCGGATTACGGCGAGCGGGAAGCGCTCGGTGAGACGACCGGCGACCGCTCGGCGGAGTTCAACGCCGAGCGGCTCGAGGTCCTGCGCGCAGCGGAAGAGCTCGAGGCCGAGATCTCGGGCCAACCGGACGCGGTCGCCCGAAACGAAGAGGAGAAGGGAATCTCGCTGCGGGAGCTCGAGGCCGTGCTCGCGCAGGCCAGCGAGCGCTCGACCGGCGCGTACGTGCTCTTGCGCGACCGCTGGTTCGAGCGGCTGCTCGGCCCGGGGCGCGACCAGGTGCCGTCGTCGTACCACGTCGCCTACCTACGCCGTCTTTCGCCGCTCGAGTCGACATACACGAAGGATCGTGCCGTCGAGGTCTGCATGGACACGGTCAAGCGCCTCGGCTTCGACCTCGAGAACGAGCCGAACATCCGCCTCGACCTCGACGACCGGCCGCAGAAGTCACCGCGCGCCTGCGTGATCCCGTCCGACCCGCCGAGCGTCGTCCACCTGATCACACGCGCCCAGGGCGGGCTCCACGACTACCAGGCGTTCCTGCACGAAGCGGGTCACGCGCTCCATTACGCGGGCGTCGACCCGAATCTGCCCTACACGTTCCGGAATATCTCCCGCGACCACGCGCTGACCGAGATCTACTCGTACATCCTCGAGGCGATTACGCGCGAGCCCGAGTGGCACGGCCACTACTTCGGCCTCTCCGACGACGAGGCGGCGCGGAATGCGGAGGCCACGACGTTCCTCGAGGCCGTTCTTTTCCGCCGCTACACGGCCAAGCTGCAGTTCGAGCTCGACTTCTGGGCTCGGTTCAACGAGGAAGGCGGCGGGCCGGAGGGCTACGAGGAGCGCCTCACCGAGGCGACGGGCGTCCGTTATCGCGCCGACGCCTACCTTGCCGACATGGACGGGGGTTTCTACTCGGCCGACTACCTGCGGGCGTGGATCCGCTCGGCGCAGCTCCGCGACTACCTCGTCCGCGAGATCGGCGAGGACTGGTGGCGGAATGCCGAGACCGGCGACCGCTTGCGCTCGCTGTTCTTGGAGGGGACGCGGCCCTCGAGCGAGGAAATCGCGGCGCGGCTTGGCTACCAGCCGCTAGACACCGCGCCGCTGCTGCGCGAGCTCGGCGGCTAGCGCGAGCGGGGGGACTCTCCGCCCACAACCGCAGTGAGAGCAGCGACCACCTCCGGGTCGAACTGCGTCCCGCTGTTCGCCTCGACCTCGGCGAGCGCGGCGTCATGAGAGAGCGCCTTCCTGTACGCGCGGTCGCTCGTCATCGCGTGAAACGCGTCGCAGCAGCAGACGATCCGAGCCACGAGCGGGATCTCCTCGCCGGCAAGGCCGTCCGGATAGCCGGAACCGTCGTACCGCTCGTGGCACGAGCGAACGAGGCGGCCGACTTCGCCGAGGAGCCCGCCGACCTGCTCCAGCATCTTCTCGCCCTCGATCGTGTGCGCGTTCATGATCCCGCGCTCCTCGAGAGTCAGCGCGCCGGGCTTGTTGATGATCTCGTTCGGGATCCGGACCTTGCCGACGTCGTGTAGGAGCGCCACGAACTCGGCCTGGCGCCGCTCGTTGGCATCGAGATCGAGTCTCTCGACCACCTGGATCGTCAGCCCGACGACGTCACGGCTGTGGCTGCCCGTATAGGCATCGTCGGCCTCGATGACGTCGCCGAGCAGGTAGGCGGTGCCCCGGTAGGCGTGGCTGAGCTCGAGTGTCCGGTCGATCTGAGTCCGGTGCTCGCGCGCGAAGAGCGAGAGCAGGCCGACGAGCGGCAGCACGAGCAAGAACGCGTAGGACGTCTCGCTCGCGGTAATGGCGACGGCGAGCCCGACCGGTGCAAGCGCCGAATCCATCACCCAGACGGGAGCAAAGGAGCGCAGCTGTTCGTGTGCCGGGATGCCCAAGGCGACGCGGCCCCGGACCGCGGTGGCAGCGAAGTCGACCAGGAACTGCGCCATCAGCGCGGCGACGTAGACGGGCCAGTGCCCGAGGCGCGGCGAGGCTTGGCCGGCCGCAGCGAGCACGGCGACCGGGCCCACGGCGTGCCAGGCATCAGCGATGCCGAGCAGCGTTCGCTCGACGTGGAGAGCCCGGCGAGCGCCGTCGATGATCCGCGCAAGCAGAATCGCGGCCGCCACACAGATCGGTACGACCCCGAGCGGCAGGATGAAGAGCATCGGTACGAGCACGAGTTCCGTCGGGATCGCGAAGCCGGCGCCAACCTCGAAGTCGAGACGGAAGGCGGCCGCGTAGGCGGCGATCAGGCCGAGGACGACCAGGGCCGAAGGCGATCGTTCGCTCGGCAGGAGGACGGAGAGCGGCAGGGCAACGGCCAAAAAGCTGCCCCCGAGGACAGCTGCAAGCAGGCGATCGGCGCGCGGCAGCGGAGTGGTCTGACGGGCACGCTGCGCCTCGATCGGCGCGTGCTCGTCGACCGCGATACTCGGTCTGGTTGCTGCCTCTGTCGCCGCAGTCGCCACGACACGAAGATCGTCCTCACGCGGGCATCGCTTGAGGATGGAGTGCGGAAATCACTCGCGCGAGGGATGGAGGCGCCCCGGAAGGGGGATGCGCGAACGGGCGATCCGGAGACGCTGAGAACGAGCTTCGGAACCGGGGCTCGCACGAGGTCGAAGGAGGAGGATCTGTGGTGTCTCTGCGGTTGCTTTTTCGCGTCTCCCTGTGCTCGGTGGCGTTGTTTGCCTGCACCGCGCCGCTCGCGCATGCTGGGCTTGTGTCCGGCCTGCTGCCGGGGCTCATCTCTCCGAGCAATACGCCGACGACATGCGACACAACTTCGTCGCAGGCGTTCGCAAAGGTCGACGGCGACAAGTCGTACTACGTTCTCGCCCCGGGCGGGTCGTTCGAGAGCGGCGCACCGGGCTGGACACTGGGCCGCGGCGCCACTGTCGTCTCCGGGAATGAGCCGTGGAAGGTGCACGGCCCTTCCGACAGCCATTCCCTCTACATCCCGGGCGGCAGCTCCGCGACGACGCCGCCGATGTGCTTTGCACCAGGCGACTTGCACATGCGCTTCTTCGCGGCGAGCTCGTCCAACTCGCTCTCGTCGCTTCAGGTGCGCGTCCGCGTCAAGAGCCTGCTCGGCGTTCTGAGCATTCTCGACGGCGGCAAGATCTCGGCGAACTCGACATGGCAGCCCTCGGCGCGGCTCGGGTTGCTGCTCACGAATCTGACGGGAATCGTCGCAACGGACTCCGTCTCGTTCCAGTTCGTCCCGAGCGACGGCGCGTCCTGGCGGATCGACGACGTCTACCTCGATCCCTGGAAGAACGGCTGAGAGGCGCATACGGGATTCGAACCCGTGCCGCCGCCGTGAGAGGGCGGTGTCCTAGGCCACTAGACGAATGCGCCCGGCGAGGCGGAAGTGTAGCGGCCTCGGCTCAAATCCTGTCACCGATCACGCGCCGGACTTCGTCGAGCGAAGTGATCCCTTCGAGGCAGAGGCGCAGTCCGTCCTGGCGCAGCGTGGTCATGCCCTGCTTGACGGCCGCCTCGTGCAGCTCTTCCGTCGAGCCTTCGACGGCCGTGCGGACATCGCCCTTCACGGGCAGGACCTCGTAGACGGCGACGCGGCCTCGGTAGCCGGTCCCCGAGCACTGGAGACAGCCGTGAGCGCGGTAGAGCGCGGGGGAGCCGTGATCCGGCGGAAGGCCCGCGGCCCGAAGCTCGGCTTCGCCCGGTTCGTATGCCTCGCGGCAGTGCAGGCAGAGCCTGCGGGCGAGTCGCTGGGCGACGATGCAGTTGACCGAAGCCGCCAGCAAGGCGGGGTCGACGTCCATGTTCTTCAGGCGTGCCACTGCGCTCGGCGCGTCGTTCGTGTGCAGAGTCGTCAAGACCAGGTGGCCGGTCATCGCGGCCTGAACCGCGATCGCGGCCGTCTCCTCGTCGCGAATCTCGCCGATCAGCAGCACGTCTGGATCGCTCCGGAGGATCGTCCGCAGCCCGCGCGCGAACGTGAGCCCGATCTTCGTGTAGGCCTCGACCTGGTTGACGCCGGGGAGCTGGTACTCGACGGGATCCTCGATCGTCGTGATCGCACGGCCCTCTTCGTTCAGGAGCCCCAGCGCCGCGTAGAGGGTCGTCGTCTTGCCGCTGCCCGTCGGGCCGCAGGTCAGCACGGCGCCGTAGGGTTGGTGGACCGAGGCCAGGAAGGCCGCCTCGTTGTCCCGGCTCATGCCCAGCTCCGGCAACTCGAGCCGGGCCGCGCGCTGTAAGAGCCGCAAGACGACGTGCTCTCCGTGCTTCGTCGGCACGACGGCGACGCGGACGTCGACGGGATTTTCTCCGTGCCGGATCGAGAAGCTGCCGTCCTGCGGCAGCCGTTTCTCGGCAATGTCGAGCGCGCACATGACCTTCAGGCGGCCGAGGATGGAGCCTTCCAGCGCTTTCGGAATCTCCGCCATGCGCCTCAGAACGCCGTCGATCCGCGCGCGGACGATCGTCCCGTGCGGCTGGGGGTCGAAGTGGACGTCCGAGGCTCCCTCGCTGATCGCGCGGCTCAAGATCGAGTTGACGAGGTCGATCGCCGGCGCCGCGCCGTCTCCTTCGCTGAGGACGTCCTCCAGCGGAACCGCTCCGGCGAGCTCGTCGCCGTCGTGGCTGACCTCGATGTGAACCCGGTACGTGCGAGCGATCGTCCCTTCGAGCGCCGAGGCATCGGCGACGGCAAGGCGGATCCCAACGCCCAGCGCGAGCCGCAGGTCGTCGGCAGTGCGGAGGTTGGTCGGGTCGGCGACCGCGACCTGGACGAGGCCCTCTTCGACAAAGCGAACCGGGAGCACTTGCGCTCGCCGCGCGAACTGCTCCGTCAGCAGGCTTGCGGCCTGAGGCTCGACCTCGACGCGGGCGAGATCGACGAACTCGAGCCCGTGCTGCTCCGCCAGCGCCTGTGCCAGTGCCTTCGGCGAGACCCAGCCGAGGGCGACGAGCACCTCGCCGATTCGCGTGGGCTCGGCCAGGGTGCGTTGCTCTGCGAGCGCTTGCTCGAGCCGCTCCCACGTGAGGTGACCGGCCCGCACGAGCAGCTCGCCGATCGGCGTGTGCGCACGCAAGGCCGTTTCGAACACGGCGGCCTTGGGGAGCTCGGCGGCCTCCATCGTCGTGTTAGCCGGCGAGGACGCGGCTGGGGACGGCGGCAACGATGGTCTTCAGGCGCAGCACGCAGACCTCCGGTCGGGTGGGCGCGGAGAACGCCTCCGCGGTCACTGGGATCGACTCTGCGGGGAGCCGCTGCTATCCCTCGAACGAGGGACGGGACATCTCTCCAAAAGGAAGAAAACCCCGCGGGTGCGGGGCTTTTCCAGCGAGACTGCGGGGCTAGGATTCGAACCTAGACTACTCGGTCCAGAGCCGAGCGTCCTACCATTAGACGACCCCGCAAAGGGGGAGAAAAGTCTAGCGCCTAGGTCTCCAAGCGGTAGCTCGGCAGCAGGAGCTTCTCCGCCTCGCCCTCGATGTGTGCGATCACGTCGACGTAGGGCTCGAGCCCGGAGCCGCGCAGCTTGGCGCCGAGGAGCTCGTCGACCTGATAGATCCCGGACGAGTTGTTCATCGTGATCTCGATCCCGATCGGGCGCTCGACGCCGTCTGCGATCGTGACATCGTCGATCGCGGCCGCCGAGAGGGAGTGGATGGAGATGCGGCCGCGCTCGAACGGGATCCGCGAGCGGCCTTTTGCCATGTCGAGCGCGTCGGCGACCCTGACGATCCCGGCCTCTAGCGTCAGCGGCTTGCCGTACTCGCGGTGGCTGGTGATCGCGTGGAGGACCTCCGACGCGATCACGGTCAGCTCGGGCTCCTCATAAAGGCCCTCGAGCAACTGTCGCTGCTTCGGCTCGGCGAGGAAGAGGCTGAAGTCCTCGTGGCCGTCGCGATGGACCGCCATCCCGATGCAGTGCAGCAGCGCGCCGAGCGTGACGACCACCTCGGCGTCCTCCCGCTCGAGGCCGTAGTCGGTGACGAGCGAAGGCTCGACGCCGTGCTTCGTCAGCTGCCGCAGGAGCTTCAGGGCGATGTTGGCCACGATCTGGACGTGCACCCACGAGTGATCGTTGATCTGCATCCGGGCGACGGCATTCACGTTCGCGACGTGCCACCAGGCCTTGAGCTGCTTGTCCTTGTTGACGCGCTCGAGCAGCGTGCGCAGCTTGCGGTTCCCGCGGGCGGGCACCTTGAGCCGCATCCGTTCGACGGCTTGGGCCGGCGTCAGGCGGGTATCTCGTTCTGCCTCTTCCGAGACCGGCTGCTCGATTCGCTCTTCGGTCTGTTTGTCGAGCGCCATGGGCGGCAGCCTATGTCCTAGGCTGAGCCTGTTCTAGGCGACATCTGCAGCCCAGTCACCGTAGAGCGACGTGTAGAGGCCCCGCTTTTGCATCAGCTCGTCGTGGCTGCCCTGCTCGACGATCTGCCCGTGCTCGAGGACGACGATCAGGTCGGCGTCGCGGATCGTCGAGAGGCGGTGGGCGATGATGAACGCCGTTCGGCCCGAGAGCAGTAGCCGGAGCGCCTGCTCGATCTTCCGCTCGGTGCCGATATCGACGGACGAGGTCGCCTCGTCCAGGATCAGGATCCTCGGGTCGGCGAGCAGTGCGCGGGCCAGCGCGATCAATTGGCGCTGGCCGAGGGACAGTCGGCTCCCTCGCTCCTGCACCTCGGTCTCGTAGCCGTTCTCGAGGCGGAGGATGAACTCGTGCGCGCCGACAGCCTGGGCCGCACGCACGATCTCCTCTGGGGACGCGTCCGGCCGCCCAAACGCGATGTTCTCGCCGACTGTGCCCGCGAACAGGAACCCCTCCTGCGGGACGATCCCGAGCTGGTGACGGAGCGACGCTTGCGTGACGCCACGCAAGTCGATGCCGTCGAACGTGATCCGTCCGTCGCGTGGGTCGTAGAACCGGGCCAGCAGCTTCGCGATCGTCGACTTGCCGGCACCGGTGTGGCCGACCAGGGCGACCGTCGTTCCCGCCGGGACGTCGAGATCGAGATCGGGCAGGACATCGGGCCCGTCGCCGTACCCGAACCGGACGTGCTCGAAGCGGACGTGCCCGGTGATTTGGGGCAGCTCGGCTGCGTCCGGCTTGTCGAGCACCTGAGGTTCCTCGTCGAGGACGTCCATGATCTTGTCGAGCGCCGCGGTTGCGGAGAGGAACGTGCTGTAGAGCTGCGAGAGCTGCTGCACCGGGTCGAAGAAGTTCTGGACGTAGAGCAGGAAAGCGAACAGGGTGCCGAGCGTGACGTCGCCCTGGAAGTAGAGGTGGCCGCCGTAGCCGAGCACCACGGCGAGTGCGACCGACGAGACGAGATCGACGTACGGGAAGTAGACCGCGTTCAGGACGACGGTCTGCATGTTCGCCTCGCGGTAGCGCTGAGCGACCTCGCGGAAGTTGGCGATGTTTCGCTCCTCGCGCGTGAACGCTTGCACGATTCGCATGCCCGCGATGTCCTCCGCCAGCGTCGCAGTCACGAGCCCGAGCCGCTCGCGGACGGCCGCATATGCTCGCGAGGAGTAGATCCGGAACAGGATCGTGCCGACGCTCATGAGCGGGATTACGGCGAGGGTGGCAAGGGCGAGCCGCCAGTCGAGAACGAGCAGCAGGATCGCCGTGCCGATGAGTGTCAGCGTGCTCTGGACGAGTGTCGTGACGCCGTCGGTGACGAGCTGGTCGAGGGCTTCGACGTCGTTGGTCAGGCGGCTGATGATCACGCCCGCGCGATTGCGTTCGAAGAAGCCGAGCGAGAGCCGCTGGAGGTGGCCGAAGAGCTTCATGCGCAGGTCGGCGAGGATCCGCTCGCCCACCCAGCCCGTCAGGTAGGTCTGCACGTAGCTCATGCCCCAGTTCGCGAGCCCGGCGAGCAGGAAGGCCGCGACGATCAGCCAGAGGGCGCCGAGGTTGTGCTTGCGGATCCCGTCGTCGATCGCGTACTTGGAGAGGAAGGGCGGCGCGAGGGCGGTCGCCGTCGCCAGGAGCAGCGAGAAGATCGAGAGCGTCGTCCGGGTCCGGTAGGGCGCGGTGAGCTGGGCGAGCGTCGCCAGCCGCCGGCGGGTCCGGCGCCACGACCAGTCCTCGACCTCGGCCCCCCGCTGCATCGTCAAGTGGCTCCCGGCCTGCCAGACTCTCATCGCGCGCGACCTCTTGCTTGTTCACGCGCGCTTCCCCACCCGGGTGGTGGAGAAGTCCACCCGCCACCCGCGGTGAGCGTATCGCTGAAAAGCGCACATGTCTGTGCCGGCTCGGCGCCGAAACGGTGAATCATGCGACCTCCGCCTCTTCGGCGTCCTCGACGAGCGCGCGCGCCTCGACCGCGTCCGCGAACTGGCGCTCGAGCAGGCCGTGCTCGTAGATGTCGCGGTAGACCTGGCTCGTCTCGAGCAGCTCGTCGTGCGTGCCGCGGGCGGCGATGCGTCCCTCGTCGACGACCACGATCTCGTCCGCGAGCGAGATCGTCGACAGGCGGTGGGCGATGATCAGCGTCGTCCGGCCTTCCATCGCCTCGCGCAGGCCGAGCCGGATCCGCGCCTCGGTGCTCGCGTCCACCGAAGCGGTTGCGTCGTCGAGAATCAGGATGCGCGGGTCGACGGCGATTGCTCGGGCGATCGCGAGCCGCTGTCGCTGGCCGCCGGACAGGGTGATCCCGCGCTCGCCGATCACCGTGTCGTAGCCCTCCGGCAGCCGCTCGATGAACTCGTGAGCCTGGGCGAGCCTGGCGACGTGCTCGACCTCTTCGTCACTGAGGCCGGGGGCGCCGAACGTGATGTTCTCTCGGACACTGGCCGAGAACAGGAACGTGTCCTGGGAGATCGCGCCGATCTCGCTCCGCAGTGAGCGGAGCTTCACGTCGCGCACGTCGGCCCCGTCGATCGTAACGCGCCCGGCAGTGACGTCGTAGAAACGCGGCACGAGCGACGTCAGCGTCGTCTTGCCCGAGCCGGTGTGCCCGATCAGCGCGATCGTCCGCCCCGGCGGCACGTCGAGGTCGATGTCCTCGAGCACGAGGCGTCCTGCCATGTACTCGAACCCGACCCCTTCGAAGCGGATGTGGCCGCCCCCGACCGGCAGCTCGCCGGCTCCGGGCCGGTCGGTCACCTCTTCCGGCTCGTCGATCACCTGGAAGATGCGCTCGCCCGAGGCGGTCGCCCGCTGCGCCTGCCCGATCCACATCCCCAGCGAGCGCAGCGGGACCACGAGCAGGGCCAGGTAGAGGTTGAAGGCGACGAAGCCGCCAACCGAGAGCTCGCCGGAGGTGACCATGCGGGCGCCGACGAGCAGCACCGCGGCCTGAGCGATAAGTGGCACCCACGAGATCAGGGGGACGTAGAGGGCCCGCTGGCGGTTTGCCTTGATCGTCTGGTCGAAGACCGCCTCGGTGCGCGCCTTGAACTTCTCGCGCTCCTTCGGCTCCTGCGCGAACGACTTGACGACGTGGACGCCGACGATGTTCTCCTCGGCGACGGTGGCGACGTCGGCGAGCTTCTGCTGGACCTCGCGCAGCGTCGGGTGCGAGACGTGGCTGTAGCGGTACGCGAGAACGACAAGTACCGGCGTGATAGCGAGCGCAATCAGCGCCAGCTTCCACTGGAAGAAGAACAACACCCCGGTGACGAAGACGACGGTCAGGATGTTCTGGAAGAAGAAGATCAGGCCGTAGCCGAGGAAGAAGCGCACGCCCTGCAGGTCGACGGTCGCCCGCGACATCAGCTGGCCGGTCTGGTGGCGGTCGTAGAAGCCGAACGAGAGCCGGACGAGGCGGGCATAGAGGCTCTGGCGCAGGTCCATCTCGACCGCGAGCGCCTGCCGGCCCGAGATCATCCGGCGGCCGAACATCAAGACTGCACGAACGACCCCGAGCGCGACGATGGCGCCGACGTAGATCCACAACTTGTGCGAGTCGCGCGGCGTGAGCGCGTCGTCGATCACGTTCTTCGTCAGCCAGACGAGGGCGATCTGACTGCCCTGGTAGCCGATCGCAAAGACGGTCGAGATCGCCAGCGAGGCCTTGTACGGCCGGAGAAATCCGAGCAGCCGGAAGAAGGTCTGGCGGTAGCGCGGGGCCTCGGGCATCCCTGGAATCTAGCCGTCCGCGAACGCGTCGCCGATCTGTGCGAGCTCGACGCGAATCGACGCGACAGCGCGCTCGACGAGCGCTCGGTTTGCAGGGGAATTGAGCCAGCTGCTCGCCCCGGAGGGGTGTGGGAGGGGGATCGCAACTGCGCCGCCCCGTTCGTAGCGCTCGCCGACGCACTCGGTGACGCTCGTCAGGCCGAGCAACCGCCGCACCGCCAGGCCGCCGACCGGCACGATCAGTCTCGGCCGGATCAGCCGGAGCTCCCACTCGCGCCAGAAGGAGCAGAGCTCCTGCTCGCGAGGCGCCGGCGTCCGGTCGCCTCGTCCCGACGGCGCTTTGCCCGGGTAGCAGCGGGTGACCGAGGCGCAGTAGAAGGTGGCGTAGAACTCGTCCTCCTCGAGCTGGAGCCAGCGGCGTAGCGTCCTGCCGGCGCGGCCGCGCCAGGGGCGGCGCTCCTCCCCTTCGACGACGCCCGGCGCCTGGCCGAACATGTACGCGCGCTGCCCCGTGTAGGGCTGGACGACCGGCAGCGACTCGAGCGGGTAGCCGGCTTCGACGCACGCCCTGCAGACCCGGTTGTCGCGCTGAAGCGATCGCAGCGAGCGATAGCTCGAGCGCCTGCGCGTCATGCCCGGCGGTTCATGCCTGGACGGCGACGAACCAGCGGCGCGCGAAGAGCGTTCGGCCGCCGCCGAGCTCGTCGGCCAGCGCGTCGGGCTCGAAGAAGCGTTTGTAGACCTGCCAGCGCGAACCGTCGTTGAGGACTCGTTCCTGGCGCTCGACCGGCTCGACCTCGTCGTGGAGCGCGGAGTCGACGACGACCAGCTCGCTCGCGACGCGACGCGCCTCGCGGAGAAAGGCCTCGCGGTCGTCTTTCTCGAGATGTCCGTAGAAGAAGCTCGTCAACACGCGCTCGAACGAGTTGTCCGCGAACGGAAGCGCGAGCGCGTCTCCCTGGAGGAACCGCGCCTCCGGAACCTTTGCCTGCGCGAGCTCGAGCATCGCTGCGCTTTGGTCGAGCCCGGTGATCTCGCCGCGGAGATGCTGGGTGAGGAAACCGGTTCCGCAGGCCACGTCGAGCGTCCGCGCGGGAGGGAGGGCCTCGAGTGTGCGGGTGAGAGCGGTGGCCTCCTCGTGCCAACCGGGCCGGTGGCGGCTTGCGAAGAGCCCCGTCCCGAGCCACCAGTCGTCGTACTCGGCCGCTCGCCGCTCGTAGTAGGCCTTCACGCGGTCCTAGACTACGCCCGTGCGTTTGCCGCTCGAATCGGTGCCGAATTTCTCGGAGGGGCGCGACGGGGCGACGCTCGACGCTCTTGCCGGCGCCCTATCGGCGCACGCGCGGCTGCTCGATGTTCATGCCGACGAAGATCACAACCGATCGGTGTTCACGCTCGTCGCCGACGAGGACGACCTGGTTGAGGCGCTGATGGCGGCGGTCGTCTGCGCGCGAGAGCGGATCGATCTGCGCAAGCACGAGGGCGCACATCCGCGGGTCGGTGCCGCGGATGTTGTGCCCGTGGTTCCGGTGCGGCCGAGCGATCTGGAACGAGCGAAGCGGGCAGCGCTCGCGCTGGCCGCGCGAGTTGGCGGCGAGCTCGAATTGCCCGTGTTCCTCTACGGGGAGCTCGCGCCCGGCCGCGGGCCGGCCTTCTTCCGCGCGGAGGGCCTCGAGGGGTTGCGTCGGCGTGTCGAATCTGGCGAGCTCGCGCCGGAGTTCGGGCCCGACCGGATCGACGAGCATTCGGGCGCCGTGCTCGTCGGGGCGCGACGACCGCTGATCGCGTTCAACGTCAACCTGCGCGGGGAGCTCGTGGCGGCGCGGGAGATCGCCTCGGCCGTCCGCGAGCGGGACGGCGGCTTCCCGGGTGTGCGCGCTCTCGGCCTCGCGCTACCGGGTGCAGGGCTCGTGCAGGTGAGCATGAACGTCGAGGACTGGGAAGCGGCCGCGCTGCACGAGCTCCTCGCGGAGATCGAGCGCGAGGCGGCCGCCCGTGGGGCGGACGTGGTCGGCTCCGAGCTCGTCGGCCTGATGCCGGGCGGGGCCGCGGCCGCCGCGGCAGGTGCGGCGTTGCGAATCGACGGGTTCGACGCCTCTCGTGTGCTGGAGCTCCGGCTGCTCGAGCCGGACGCGGCCGACCTGGCCTAGCGCGTCGTAGCGGACATCTCGGCGGACTATCTCCGCGCACAGTTTCGGCGCAAACGCGTTGCCCACGCGCGCGTGAATCCTCGTTAGGCTCGCCGCGGGGAGGAGGTTGGCTGTGCCTTAACTACAGGCCGTGCGGAGAAGCGCAATTCCCTTCACTCGGTCTGGCGATGGGGGCCGCGCCAGATCAGTTCTCCCCCCGCGAACGTTGCCGCCATCCGTCAGACTGAGACGGCGATGGCCGACCCTGTTTCCTGGCTGCTGATCGAGGCCGGCTGGAAGGTGCTTGCCGCCGACGGCACCGAGGTCGGCGAGGTCGACGAGGTGGTGGGTGACAGCAACGTCGACATCTTCGACGGGCTGGCGATTGCGACGAAAAGGTTCGGGAAGCCGCGCTACGTGCCTTCGGAGCAGGTGGACGAGATCACCGAGGGAACGGTGCGGCTGTCGCTGACCACGGCGCAGGTCGAGCAGCTGGGGGAGTACCTCGAGCCTGCGACCAGCGCCGAGATCGAGCCCAACAGCAAAGGCGGCATCGGCGAGTCGTTGAGCGCCGACGCGCGCGAGCTCGAAGGCAAGGTGCTCGCGCCGACGCAGCGTAATGAGCACTCGATGAACATCTGGCGCCGGATCGCCTTCTTCTTCCGGCGTCTGTTCGGCTAGCGCGGCCCGCGTCCAAGGCTCGGCGAGCGCAGGGTTTCGCTCGAACCGCCGGGCTAGACTGGCCGCGAATGGCCCTCCGTACGGCCGTCCAGCTGACCGGCGACAACCTGACGATCGACGACGTTTGGGCAGTTGCCGTCGACCGCGCGCCTGCAGCCCTCAGCGGCGCGGCGCGCGAAAAGGTCGTGCGCGCCCGCGAAGTCGTCGAGCGCGCCGCCCACGGCACGAACGAGCACACGTACGGCATCAACACAGGCTTCGGCCGCTTCGTCTCGCGCTCCATCCCGGAGGAGCTTGCGGCCGAGCTGCAGCTCAGGCTGCTGCGGAGCCATGCGTGCGGGGTGGGCGAGCCGTATCCGGACGAGGTCGTCCGGGCGGCGATGCTCCTGCGCGCGAACGCGCTCGCGAAGGGCTTCTCCGGCGCCCGGCCACAGACAGTTGAGCTCCTGATCGAATGCCTGAATCGCGGCGTTCTGCCGCATGTTCCCAGCCGCGGGTCCGTCGGTGCCAGCGGTGACCTCGCGCCGCTCGCGCATCTCGCGCTGCCGCTCGTCGGCGAGGGCGAGGCCTGGGTGGACGAGACGCGGCTGGACGGCGCGGCGGCGCTTGCCGCGGTCGGACTCGAGCCGATCGAACTCGAGGCGAAAGAAGGGCTCTCGCTCGTCAATGGGACGCAGTTCATGGCCGCGTTCGGCAGCCTGGCGCTGGCACGGGCGCGACGGCTCGCAAAGACCGCAGACCTCGCCTGCGCCCTGTCTCTCGAAGCGTTGCAGGGATCGCGTACGAGTTTCTTGCCGCAGATCCATGCGACCCGCCCGCTTCCCGGGCAGATCGACTCGGCGGCGAACGTGCTCCGGCTCCTGGACGACTCCGCGATCATCGAGTCGCACCGCTGGTGCGACAAGGTTCAGGACGCGTACTCGTTGCGTTGCGCGCCGCAGGTGCACGGCGCTTCCCGGGACCTGCTCGCCTACGTCGAGGCGACCGTGTCGGTCGAGCTGAACGCGGCGACCGACAATCCGCTCGTGTTGGTCGAGGATGAGCTGCTCGTCTCGAACGGCAATTTCCACGGGCAGCCACTTGCCTTCGCTCTCGACGCGTTGGCGATGGCGGTGTCAGAGCTCGCCAACATCTCCGAACGCCGGCTCGAGCGGCTCGTCAACCCGAGCCTCTCTGACGGCTTGCCTCCCTTCCTCACGAACGACGGAGGCCTCAACTCGGGGTTCATGATCCCGCAGTACGTGGCCGCTGCGCTCGTCAGCGAGAACAAGGCCCTTTGCCACCCGGCGAGCGTCGACTCGATCCCGACGAGCGCCGGCCAGGAAGACCACGTTTCGATGGGCAATGCCGCGGGGCTGAAGGCCTGGCAGGTGTTGGCGAACGCCGAGCGCGCGCTCGCGATCGAACTGCTGGCAGGGGCTCAGGCGATCGAGTTCTTCGCACCCCTCGAGCCGGGCCTCGGCGCGCGGGCTGCGCGGGACGCGGTTCGAGCCTTGTCACCGCGTCTTTCCGATGACCGGTCGCTCGCGGGGGAGATCGAATTGGTTGCGGAGGCGATCCGCGACGGTGGTTTCGTTGCCGCCGTCGAGGCCGACGTGGGCGAGCTCCGGTGAAGCGGGACGAGCCTCGTCGGTCCCGCCACCCGTTTCGAGACACCGTGATCATGTACGGGGTGCTCGCGATCGTGATCCTTGTCGTCGCGAAGTTCACGAGCGGCGATATGACGAGAGCGATCTTCGGGGCCGCGGCGTTCTTCGTCGCCGCAACCGCTTGGAGCTGGTGGCGATTTCGCCGGCGAGTCGAGCAGGAGCGCGGCGGGTGACCGCGGTCGACACCCTCGCCGCCACGGTCGAGGCGCTCTGCGGCGACCTTTCGACGATCCGGGCTCCGCGCGGAATCGCCGAGCTTCCCGAGCAGCTGATCGTCTACGGCGGCTCCGGCAAAGCCGCCCGCAACCACGAGGCTTTGAAGGCGATAGTCACGTCACTGCTGGGGCTCGGCGACGACGAGACGCTCCTGGTGCAGAGCGGCAAGCCGGTGGGAGTCTTCCGAACGCATCGGGGTGCTCCTCGCGTTCTGATCGCCAATTCCCTGCTCGTACCGCACTGGGCGACCTGGGACGAGTTCCGCAGGCTCGAGGCGCTCGGCCTGACCATGTTCGGCCAGATGACCGCGGGATCATGGATCTACATCGGCACCCAGGGGATCCTGCAGGGCACCTACCAGACATTTGTAGCGGCCGGCGAGCGGCATTTTGGCTCGCCGGATCTGGCGGGGCGCACGATTCTCACGGCCGGGCTCGGTGGTATGGGCGGGGCGCAGCCGTTGGCCGCGACGCTGGCCGGCGGAGCGATTCTGTGTGTTGAGGTCGATCCGGGACGGATCCGGCGCCGGCTCGACACCCGCTACCTCGACGAGGCGGCGGATTCGCTCGACGACGCGCTCGCGCGGCTTCGTGCAGCTGCCGCCGAGGCCCGACCCTTGTCGGTCGGCCTGGAGGGCAACGCGGCCGAGATCGTCCCGGAGCTCGCCCGCAGAGGTGAGCACTTCGACCTCGTCACCGACCAGACCGCCGCACACGATCCGCTGACGGGCTACGTCCCGGCCGGGCTGTCCGTCGAAGCAGCCGCTGCGCTTCGCGCTGACGATCCGGACGAGTACCTCCGCCGCGCCCGGGAGTCGATCGGACGCCATGTCGAAGGGCTGCTCGAGTACGTCCGACAGGGCAGCTATGTTTTCGATTATGGCAACAACTTGCGAGGTGAGGCCTATGCAGCAGGCGTAGAGGATGCGTTCACATACCCGGGCTTCGTCCCGGCCTATATTCGGCCGCTTTTCTGCAAGGGCGTCGGGCCGTTTCGCTGGGCGGCACTCTCCGGTGACGAGGCGGACATCGCCACGATCGATGAAACCCTACGCGGGCTCTTCCCGGAGGACGAGGCACTCCAGCGCTGGCTCGAGCTGGCTCCCGGGCGGGTCGCGTTCCAGGGCCTGCCGGCCCGCATCTGCTGGCTCGGCTACGGAGACCGCGCGCAGGCAGGTCTCGCGATCAACGAGCTCGTTCGAGCGGGCAAGGTGAAGGCGCCGGTCGTGATCGGTCGCGATCACCTGGACTCCGGCTCGGTCGCCTCCCCATACCGGGAGACCGAGGCGATGCGCGACGGATCGGACGCGATCGCGGACTGGCCGATCCTGAACGCGTTGCTCAACGTCGCTGCTGGGGCAACGTGGGTGAGCGTGCATCACGGGGGCGGCGTCGGGATCGGCAACTCGATCCACGCGGGGATGGTCGTCGTCGCCGACGGAAGCGACGAGATGGCCGAGCGGCTCGACCGCGTGCTCACGGCCGATCCGGGAACGGGCGTTCTCCGCCACGTCGACGCGGGCTACCCCGAAGCGATCGCCTTCGCCGCCGATCACGGCTTCGAGCCGCCGATGCAGCCCCAGTCCGCGGAGTGAGTGACCGCGCAAGCGGGCGGCGCCTGCTTGTCCGCGACCTCGCGCAGCTCGCGACGCCGGGCGGCGACGAGGCGCCGCTTCGGGGTGATGCCCTCGCGGCCGTCGAGGTCGTCCGCGATGCATACATTCTGTGCGAGGACGGGCGAATCACCTCGTTCGGCCCGATGCGCGAGCTCCGCGCGAAGCTTCAGGGCGCCCTTGGGGAGCTCGAGGAGCTCGACGGTCGCGGTCTCTGCGCGGTACCTGGGCTGGTCGACTGCCACACGCACGCCTGCTTTGCCGGCGATCGTGTCGACGAGTTCGAGCTGCGAGCCACCGGCGCGTCCTACGAGGAGCTTCACGCGGCGGGCGGGGGCATTCTCGCGACCGTGCGGGCGACCCGGTCCGCGGGCGAAGCGCGCCTGACCGATGCGGTTCGGCGGCATCGCTTATGGATGCGGCGTGCGGGGACGACGACGTTCGAGGCCAAGTCCGGCTACGGCCTCGACCGCGAGACCGAGCTCGCCTCGCTCCGCGCGATCCGGGAGGCCGGCGGGATCGCGACCTGGCTTGGCGCTCATGCGGTGCCGCCGGAGTTCACGGACGCGGATGCGTATCTCGACTTCGCGCTCGCCGAAGTCCTGCCGGAAGCTGCGCGGCTGGCCGCGGCCGCGGACGTCTTTCTCGAGGAAGGGGCGTTCAACGTCGACCAGGCTCGCCGCTACCTCGAGGCTTGCCGTGCCGCCGGGCTCGCTCTTCGCCTGCACGGCGATCAGTTCACCGAGCAGGGTGCAATCCCGTTGGCGATTGAGCTCGGCGCCCGCTCGGTCGATCATCTCGAGGCGACTCGGGACGAAGGCATCCGCATGCTTGCGGCGAGCGATGTCGTCGGCGTTCTTCTGCCGGCGAGCGCGCTCTTCCTCGACCGGCCGATGCCTCCGGCCCGGGCGCTCGTCGACGCGGGGGCGGCGGTTGCGATCGCGACCGATTTCAATCCCGGCAGCTCCTTCTGCGAGAGCCTCGCGGTTGTTTCCTCGCTGGCGGTCACGCAGCTTCATCTCACTCCCGCGCAGGCGCTGTCGGCCTGCACAGTGAACGCCGCTTTCGTCCTCGGCGTCGCTCGGGATGTCGGCAGAATCGCCCCCGGGTACGCGGCGGACATCGTTCTGCTCGATGCGCCGGACTGGCGGTACCTCGCGTACCACCTCGGCGGCGACCTCGTCGCGGCCGTGATCGAGCGTGGCGAAGTCACCTGGAGCCGCGCAGCAGAACGATCCGAGCGAAACGGGGCGCGCTAGGCTAACTCCGATGGCTTCACGCAAGCAGCGGCGCCGCCGGGCGAAGGAACGACGGCACGAGTACGAGTACGTCTACGTCGACGACGCGGGACAGGAGATCGAGCCCCCACCGGAGGACAAACCCGAACGGACCCGATGGCGCGGCAAGAGCAACGCGAACGGGGCCAAGACGACACGCGGCAAAGCCGCGGGGCCGGTTCGGCAGGCGAGGCCGCCTTCCTGGAACCGGTCGGTTCGCCGCGCGCTTCTGTTCCTTCCGCTCTTCTTCATCGTCTTCTCGCTCGTGAACAAACACTCGGCGATCGAGGTGCGTTTCCTCAGCTCGCTCGCCTACTCCGCGCTCTTCGTACCGCTGACGTACGTGATGGACCGCACCGCTTACCGCACCTACCTACGCAGATCCGGGCAGCAGCCGACCGCGAAGCGTTAGCCGCCCCTAGGACGGCCCGTCGCCGCGGTAGTGACCCTCGCCCGGCCAGGGCGCGAGCAGCAGGAGAATTCGTGCTCCGGCCTCGGTCGAGACCGACCGCCGCTCGTCGGGCTCGAACATGCAGAGCGTCCCGGGGCCTGCCTCGACCATCTCGCTGCCAGCTTCGACCCGCGCCGCGCCCTCGACGACCAGCACGAAGGCATGCTCCTTGACCTGATGGTCGCCGAGCGACTGGCCCGGCTCGAGCACGATGAACACCGCGCGAGCCGCCTCGTCGGAGTCGAGCACGACGGGTGAGCGGCTACCGCCTTCCACCTCGATCTCGTGAAGGTTCCAGCTCCGCACGAGCGCAGGATCCTAACGAGGCCTCGTGTCTACGGGAGCCGGCGAGGCGCCGCCGGTCGCTCCTGCCGCCCAGCCCCACCCTGGCTTTCCCACCCCTGGGGTTGGGGTCCACGGTAGCGCTCCAGGCCCGCACGCGAGTGCGGCGTGACCGGAACAAAACTGGAAACTCTGCCGACCATGACGCCGTAGACTCGGCCGTCATGAGCCTCGCCGTCGAACGCTACGAGCTTGGGCCGATCGCGACGAATTGCTACGTGGTCAGGGCCTCCGAAGAGGCCTCGGAAGCTGTCGTGATCGATCCGGGCGGCGACGCGGCCGAGCTTGCGCGCGAGCTCGAGCGCCTCGGCGTCACTTGCGCGGCGATCCTGATCACGCACGGACATTGGGACCACCTCGGTGGGGTCGCCGACCTGGCCGAAGCGACGGGTGCGCCCGTTTACATGGCCGCCGACGAGCGGATCGCGCTCGAGCGCATCAACGACTTCGCGCCCGCCGAGCTGCCGCTGCGGCCCTATACCCCCGAGGTCCTGCTCGAGGGCGACGAGACGCTCGCGCTGGCTGGGATCACGTTCCAGACCCTGCGCGTTCCGGGCCACTCCCCGGCGCATCTCGCCTACTACGCCGAGGGCTGTCTCTTCTCGGGCGACGTCCTCTTCGCGGGCTCCGTCGGCCGCACCGACTTGCCGTTCGGCGACTGGGACACGCTTGTCGCCTCGATCCGCCTGCTGGCAGATCGCTTCCCGCCCGAGACCATCGTCTATTCCGGGCACGGTCCGGAGACGACGCTAGGCGAGGAGCTCGCCCGCAATCCGTTCCTCGCCGAGCTGCGCGCCTCGTGAGCCCGAAGTTCGAGGCGCCGCGGGGGACGCACGACGTCCTGCCGGCCGAACAGCCGCTCTGGCAGCGGGTCACGAGCGAGATCGAGCGCCTCTGCGCGCTTTACGGCTACCGGCGCATCCAGACACCCGTGTTCGAGGACACCGAGCTCTTCGCGCGCACGTCGGGCACCGGCTCCGACGTCGTCCAGAAGGAGATGTACACGTTCGAGGACCGCGGGGGCCGTTCCCTGACGCTCCGCCCGGAGGGAACCGCGCCGATCGTCCGCGCCTACCTCGAGCACGGGCTCCACCGCGAGCCGCAGCCGCAGAAGCTGTTCACGATCGCGACGATGTACCGCTACGCGGCGCCACAGAAAGGCCGCTTCCGCGAGCACTACCAGGCATCCGTCGAGGCGATCGGCTCGGACGACCCCGCCATCGACGCCGAGCTGATCCAGCTCTACGACGAACTGCTTCGCCGCCTCGGCGTGACGAACTACCGGTTGGAGCTGAACTCGATCGGCGATCGGAACTGTCGGCCGGCCTACCTCGAGCGACTCAACGCCTGGCTCGACGAACATGAAGACGTGCTCGACGACGAGGCGCGCCAGAAACGGGCGACGACGCCGCTGCGTGTCTTCGACGTGAAGAGCGAAAAGGTGCGGGCCGCCCTGGCCGACGCGCCGAAGATCGGCGAATCGCTCTGCGACGCCTGCCGGGAGCACTTCGAAGCCGTCCGGAGCTACCTCGATTCGTACGGCGTCACCTACGAGCTGACACCGACGCTCGTCCGCGGGCTCGACTACTACACGCGCACGACCTGGCAGTTCGAGGGACCGGAGCACGGCGCGCAGAGCACGATCTCCGGCGGTGGCCGCTACGACTACCTCGCCGAGGAGATCGGCGGCCCAGCGACGCCGGGCGTCGGCTTCGGCGCGGGGATCGAGAGGCTGCTGCTCGCACTCGAGGATGCCGGCGTCGAGGCACCAGCCGAGGAGCCGATCGACGTCTTCTTCGCCTGTGACGACGGCCCGCGCGATCTCATTTTCGAGCTGATGGCCCGGCTGCGGGCGGCCGGCCGCTCCGCCGACACCGACTACGCGGGCCGCTCGCTCAAGGGACAGTTGACGCAGGCCGGCCGCCTCGGCGCGCGGATCGTAGTCATCATCGGCGCCTCCGCCGCCACGATTCGTACGGCCGGAACGCAAGACGTCGAGGTTCCGCTCGACGAGCTTGCGGAGAGGCTGTCGGTATGAGCGTCGTTCGTCTTCGGCTCGCTCCCGTGGGGGAAACCCTGTTTCCCCCACGGGCCCCCTTCTCCATAGAAGCGGGGGAACCTCCCACTCGTTCCGCGCTGGTTTCCCCCTCCCCCGCTCATGGGCCAGAGGTTGGCCCATGAGCTGGCGCGACCTCGGTGCGGGAGAAGTCCGGCCCGGCCACGCGGGTGAGCGCCACACTCTGGCCGGCTGGGTCGCCCGCCGCCGCGACCACGGCGGGCTGATCTTCGTCGACCTCCGCGACGAGACCGGCATCTGCCAACTCGTCGTCAACCCGGAGCGCTCGCCCGAGGCGGCGAAGCAGGCTCACGGAATTCGCAACGAGTTCGTGCTCCAGGCCGAGGGCGAGGTCGTCGGCCGGGCGACAGACGCCGTTAATCCGAACCTGCCGACCGGCGAGGTCGAGCTCCAGGTCGACTCGCTGCGGGTGCTCGCGACCGCGCCGCCGCTGCCGTTCCAGCTCGACGAGGAGGGTGTCGACGAGACGCTCCGGCTCCGCTACCGCTGGCTCGACCTGCGCCGGGAGAAGATGCAACGGAACATTCGCACGCGCGCGCGAGCGGTCTCGGCGATTCGCGGGGAGATGGAAGCGGCCGGCTTCGTCGACATCGAGACGCCGATCATGGGCAAGCCGACGCCCGAGGGAGCCCGCGACTTCCTCGTCCCGACGCGGCTGCAGCCCGGCCGCTTCTTCGCCTTTCGAGACGAGGATCTCCGCGCCGACCGCCTGCAGGAGCTGACGCAGCTCGACGTCGAGCTGGCCTTCCCCGAGCAGGAGTTCATCTTCGCCCTGATGGAGCAGACGTTGGGACGCGTCTGGCGCGATTGCCTCGGCGTCGAGATCGAGGGCCCGTTCCAGCGGATGACGTGGGACGAGGCCCAGGCGCGCTACGGCTCCGACAAGCCGGACCTTCGCTTCGGGCTCGAGATCGAGGAAGCGACGGAGCTGACGCGCGGCTCCGAGTTCGGCGTCTTCGCGAAGGCGTCGGCCGTCCGCTTCCTGCGCGTGCCGCAGGAGTTCTCGCGCGCCGACCTCGAGCGGCTGGAAGGGATCGCGAAGGAGTGGGGGGCGAAGGGCCTCGCGTATCTCGTCTACGACGAGGAGGGCGAGGTCCGCTCGCCGATCGCCAAGTTCCTCTCGCAGGACGAGCTCGACGCGTTCCGCTCGGAGCCTGCGACGACCGTGCTGTTCGCGGCCGACGAGCCGGCGATGGTCGCGCGCGTGCTCGGCGCGCTCCGCCTCCACCTCGGCCGCGAGCTCGAGCTGATCGACCGCGACGCCTGGCGCTTCCTCTGGGTGACCGATTTCCCGCTCCTCGAATGGGACGAGGAGGAGAATCGCTGGAAGGCGGTGCACCACCCCTTCACGCGGCCGAACGACGAGAGCCTCGAGCTGCTCGACTCCGACCCCGGCGCGGCGCGCGCCGTCGCCTACGACCTTGTCGTCAACGGGATCGAGATCGCCGGCGGCTCCTTCCGGATCCACGAGCCCGACCTGCAGGCCAGGATCTTCGGCCTGCTCGACATCTCGCCCGTGGAGCAGCGCGCGAAGTTCGGCTTCCTACTAGACGCGCTCGCGATGGGAGCGCCGCCGCACGGTGGGATTGCATCGGGGATCGACCGGCTCTCGATGGCGCTCCTCGACGAGCCGTACATCCGCGACACGGTCGCCTTCCCGAAGAACCAGGCCGGGGTCGATCCGATGAGCGGAGCGCCGACCGAGGTAACGCCGGAACAGCTCGCCGAGCTAGGAATAACGGTCGTCGCCGAGAAGGACTAGACGGAAATGGGCCTTCCGCCGATGCAGTCGCCATACTCTCCAAGCTGATGGCCAGCGAACGAGGACAACAGGCGTCGCTGACGCCGCTCCCGAGCGTCGAGGAACTCCCGACCCTCGCGGACGGCGGTTTCGACCCGGACCGCGTCAAGGAGGCCTTCGAGTCCTTCAGGCGGCATACGACGCAGCTCCAGGTTCAGCTGCGCGTGCTCCAGGCGGCCGCTCGCGGCGGCCAGGTGGAACCGACCGGACACGCCGTCCGGATGGACGCGCTGCACATGATCCGCGCCGCCGCCGACATGGCGGACACGATCGAACGCGACGCACAGACTGCGTCCGCGGCCCAGTTTCGCCGCACCGAGGAAGAGGTCTCCCGGCGCCAGCGCGAGCTGCAGGAGCGCGAGCACGAGGTCGAGCGCTTCCGCCAGGAGAGCGAGCGCCAGCGCGCCGAGATGCTCAACGCGGCGCGGAACGAGGCGCGTGAGTCGCAGGCGGAGGCACAGAGGCACGCGACCGCCGAGATCCGCGAGGCAGAGGCCCGCGCGAGCAGGCTGCTCGAGCAGGCCCGGCACCAGGCGACCGAGCTGACGAACTCCGCCCGGGCCGAGGTCGAGCAGACGCTCGAGTGGGCGCGGGCGCAGGCCTCGGCTGTGATGGCCCGGGCCCAGGAGGGCGCGGAGCAGTTGCTCGCGGCCGCTGGTTTGGGCGACGAGGCGATTGCGGGCGTCGTCGACAAGATCGTCGAGGCCGCCCAGGCCGCAACCGAGGCGAGCCGAGGGCCTGCCGCCTCTTCGAGCGGCGGCGAAGAGGCATCCTCGCCCGGCGCTCCGTCCCCGCTTGCGTCGGCCGCACCGTCGCTCTCCGTGCCTGCTCCCGTCGAGCCGCCGGTCGCCGCGCCCGACGAAGAGCCGGACGGCTCGAGCTCGGCGTAAGCCGAGTCCGACGAGCGCTAGGCTCTCGGCGTCATGCCGGCACGATTGGGGCCGCGGTTTGCGATCGAAGCGCTCTTCCTGATCGCGCTCGCAGTCGGCGCGGCCTACGCCGATCTCGCGAGTAAGTGGATCGTTGTCGTCATGGCCGGCGGCTGGCTCGTCGTTGCGCTGCTCGAGCTGAGCGCGGACCGGATCTGGGCGGCCGCGCCGCCCTGGCGGCGACCGTATTACGTTCCCGCGTCGCCGCCGCGGGCGGAGCCCGTTGCCGCGCCGCCGCCAGCCGCGGCGGTCGAGCCGGAGCCCGAAGCAGAACCGGAACCGGAACCGGAACCTGAGCCGGAACCTGAATCTGAGCCTAAACTCGAGCCCGCCGCGGAGGAGGAGCCGGAACCCGAGCCCGAGCCGGAGCCCGAAGCGGTCACCATCATCGCTCCGCGGGTCGAGCCCGCCGCCGTAGCGCTCCCGGAGCCAGAGCCAGAGCCGGAACCGGCGCCGGAGCCGGAGCCGGAGCGGGAACCCGAGACCGTAGCCGCAGAGCACGCTCGTCCCAAGCTCGAGCCGCTCGAGCCACGTCGGAAGCGCGGCTGGTTTCGCCGCCGCGAGCGCGAGGTGGCCGAAGCGGAAGCACCAGAGGTCGAGCTGCCGAAACACGTGCGTCTGCTGCCGCCGT
>WNGJ01001226.1_pt1 | contig 24885 bp, 22 predicted proteins | sample 5400611 | NCBI WGS metagenome assembly WNGJ01 (sample SAMN13153375, study PRJNA577476) | soil metagenome | isolation source: 40 cm soil or saprolite under Garry oak tree replicate 1 | place: USA:California | collected 2016-06-15
CGGCGCCGCAGGTCGTCTGGCTACAATTTTGCGATCTCGGAGGCTTCGCCGTTGGATCACGCGACTGCAGTCATCGGCCGCCTCGTCGCACATATCGTCGCGTTGCGCCGGATGTCGCGATCTGTCGCTATCATGCTGCAACCGGCCCCGACGCGATGCCGCAGCCGGCGATCGTGAACGACCTCTGAGCCCCGCTTGAACAGGATATCTCGGAAATCGCGTGCCTTCCGGTCGGCGCCGAGCCGAGAACGTCATCTCATTCCTTATCAGGCGCGAGATGCTGTTGGGGGCATGAGCGACCGCTTTGCGCCACAACCGGCCATTTCATAGTCGCAAAATCCGAACAGCTGGTTCGTTATCAATCAGCCGTCGACCTGGTTCGTCGCTCTGAGTTCGGCGAGCGTTTGGTATCCCCACCCGAGGTCGCGGAAGCGGACATCATCCCATACATAAGGATATCGCTCATCCGTTCTGCGATTTCAGCGCCCGACAAGCGACCGTCAGGTGAGTACCTGATCGGGACGTTGTGCAGGGCGACCATAAACGTAAGGATCGCGATCTTGTCATCGATCGGACGTAACGAGCCATCGGCGCTGGCGCGCCTCGTCACCATGAGGAGAGACACCACCCGCGCCGCGCCCAAGAGCCATAACCGAGAGCCATGACCAAGAGCCATGCCGCGGGGAATTGTCAGCCATCACTGCAGAGCCGTCATGGCGCGCGCCTTGCCCCTCGACTCCGCCCGGATTGTCATGTGGAATATTGCAGCAAAAATGCATGGCGGGGTGATCCAATGGCGGAAGCTTCTGTTCTGGCCGCGCCAGGCGCGTATGTGGCGGACAAGTCCAACAAGGCGGTCCTGGCCGCAGCAATCGGCAACCTGCTCGAATGGTACGATTTCGGCGTCTATGCTTATCTCGCCGGGCTGATCGCCACAAAGTTCTTCCCGAGCAGCGATCCGACCGCATCGCTGCTCGCCGCCTTCGCGGCCTATGGCGTCGGCTTCCTGGCGCGGCCGCTCGGCGGCATCGTGATCGGCCGCCTCGGCGACACCAAAGGCCGCAAGACGGCGCTGGTGCTCACCATCTTCCTGATGGCGTTCGGCACGGTCGGCCTCGGCCTGTTGCCGTCCTATGAGGCGATCGGCGTCTGGGCGCCGATCCTGCTGGTTGCGCTTCGCATCGTGCAGGGGCTCGCGGCCGGCGGCGAATGGGGCACCTCGACCGCCTTCATGGTCGAATGGGCGCCGCAAAACCGTCGCGGCTTGTTCGGCAGTTTCCAGCAGGTCTCGACCGCCGGCGGCTCGCTGCTCGGCTCGGCCGTTGCCGCCATCATGACCTCGTCGCTGAGTCAGGCGGCGATGCTCGACTGGGGCTGGCGCGTGCCGTTCCTGCTCGGCGTACTCTTGCTCTTCGTCGGCGCCTATCTGCGCCAGAACGTCGACGAGACGCCGTCCTATGAAGCAAGCCGTCAGGCCGCCGCCGATCAGCCTGTTATCGCCGGCTTTCCGCTCGGGGCTCTCGCGTTCGGCTTCACCATCTTCTGGACCGTCGCCTATTACACGCTGCTCGCCTGGATGCCGAGCTTCACCCAGCGCTTTGCCGGGCTCACGCCCTCGCAGGCGCTGTGGTCGAACACGATCGGCCTGATCGCCATGGTGATCGCGGTTCCGTTCTGGGGCGCGCTGTCGGACAAGGTCGGCCGCAAGCCGCTCCTGATGGCGAGCGCGATCAGCATCGGGCTGCTCTCCTATCCGTTGTTCTCGCTGATGACCAACGGCACCGGGCTCGCGCTGGTGATGCCACTCCAGATCCTGCTCGGCATCCTGCTTGCGCTCTATTCGGGCGCGGGACCCGCGGCGATCTCGGAAATCTTCCCGACGCATCTGCGCTCCACCTGGATGTCGAGCGGCTACGCGCTCTCGGTCGCCATCTTCGGCGGGTTCGCGCCGTTCATCGCGACCTGGCTGATCCAGGCCACGGGATCGCCGGTGTCGCCGACCTATCTCTATCTGTTGCCTTCGGCGGTGATCTCGCTGCTCGTGATCTGGAGCCTGAAGGAAACCGCTGGGACAAAACTGAGCTGATATCGCGCGGCCTTTCCTCCCCCTCCCCTTGCGGGGAGGGGTCGGGGGTGGGGGTAACTTTCGGAGAAGCTTGACACACCCCCCTCCCCAACTCTCCCCCGCAAAGAGGGGTGGGAGCGCACCTCCGTCGCCGTTCCAATTCAACCTGATCTCATCATGCGTTAGAGAAGGCCCATGCTCATTCGGTTCGACGGACGCACCGCGATCGTAGCGGGAGCCGCGCGCGGCATCGGCCAGACCATCGCGCGATCGCTGGCCAGTGACGGCGCGCGCGTCGTCGCCTGCGACCTGCTGGTCGATGACCTCGCCCCCATCGCGGGCCGTGTCGATGGCGGCGGCGAGATCATCGCTGCCAAGGTCGACGTCACCGATGAGGCCTCCATTGCCGAGGTCGTGCGCACAGCCGGCGGCGCCGATATCCTTGTCTATGTCGCGGGCGGCGTGCGCGGCCAAAGGACCCGGCCGCTGGAGGAAGTGAGCGCGGACGATTTCGACGCCATCGTCGATGCCAACCTCAAGGGCGCGTTCCTGTTCATCAAGGCTGTCGCGCCCGGGATGAAGACAAAAGGCACCGGTCGCATTGTCACCATCTCGAGCCGCGCCGGCCTTGCCACCAGCCTCACCGGCATCCAGAGCTATCCCGCCGCCAAGCACGGACAGATCGGTCTGGTCAAACAGCTTGCCCAGGAGCTTGGGCCGTTCGGCATCACCGTGAATACGGTTGCGCCCGGCTTCATGGCGACCAGCCCCGATTACGAGCGGCAGTGGAACAACTGGCCGACCGCGTTCCGCGACAATTTCGTCAACACGATTGCGATGCGGCGCATGGGCGCGCCGCAGGACATCGCCAATGCGGTGACGTTTCTCGCCTCCGACCACGCCTCGTGGATCACGGGGCAGACCATCCCCGTCACCGGCGGCCCGCTGTAACAAATCATTCGGGAGGACCATCATGAACGAGACGTCGAAGCTCGAACCCTGGCAATGGCCGGAAAAACACTGGCGCGGTCTGGTCAACCAGGTCCGCGCCGGCAAGACCTATCGGCCCAAGACCTGGAAGGGTGGTGCGCGATGCGCGTTCGCGCTGTCGTTCGATTCCGACCACGAGACCAACGAGCTGCGCGACGGCGGCAAATCGATCGGGCGCATGGCGTGGGGACAATACGGCAATCGTGTCGGCGTCCCGAGCATTCTAAAGCTGCTTGCGAAACACTCGGTGCCGGCGACCTTCTATGTGCCGGCCGTGTGTGCGCTGCTCTACCCCGACGAGCAGCGCCGCATCATCGCCGAAGGGCACGAGATCGGCATCCATTCCTGGATCCACGAGCTGAACTCGGTGCTCCCCTATGAGGCCGAAAAAGACCTGATGACGCGCGCGGCCGACGTGCTGGAGAAGACGACCAAGGTGCGGCCGGTCGGCGCGCGCACGGCGTCCTGGGATTTCTCGCCGCATACGCTGCGGATCACCAAGGAGGCCGGCCTGCTCTACGATTCCTCGCTGATGGCCGACGTCGATTGCTACGAGCTGCTCTTGGATGGCGAGCCAACCGGCGTCATCGAATTTCCGGTGGAATGGATCCGCGACGACGCGGTCTATTTCATGATGCACCGGTTCCAGGGCCTGCGTCCCTATACGCCGCCGTCGGATGTGTTCGATGTGTTCCGGCGCGAGTTCGAGGCGGCCTATGAGGAAGGCGGAATCTTCCAGCTCACCTGTCATCCGCACATGATCGGCTACCGCTCGCGGCTGTGGATCATCGAGGAGCTCATTCGCCTGGCCAAGGCGAAGGGCGACGTCTGGTGCGCAACCCATGCCGACGTGGTCCGCTACGCGCGCGACCACGCCGCCTGAGGCCTGACCCATGACAAAGACGGCCCTCGTCACCGGTGGCGCCCGCGGTATCGGCCGCGCCTGTGCGCTGGCGCTTGCCGATTCCGGCTTCGACATCGCCCTCGTCGATCTCCTGGAGAAGGAGATGGCAGCGACCGCGCGCGATATCGAGGCGCGGGGCAAGCGCACGACCTTCCAGGCCGATGTGAGCGATTTTGCCCGCGCGCATGCGATCGTCGAACAGATCAACGCGAAATGGGGACATCTCGACGTGCTCCTGAACAATGCGGGCGCGCCGAACCCGAAACCGATCCTCAAGATCAGCGAGGCCGAGTTTGACCGCACGATCGCGGTGAACCTCAAGAGCTGCTTCAACTTCATTCATGCCGCCGCGCCGATCATGCTGAAGCAGGACACAGGCGGACGGATCATCTCGATCTCATCGATCAATGCGCTGTCGGGCGGCGTGACCAGCGCTGTCAGCAAGCATGCCTATGCGGCGGCCAAGGCCGGAATTTTGGGCCTCACGCGGTCGCTCGCCAAGGAGCTCGGACCCAAAGTGTCGGTCAATGCGATCTGCCCGGGCGTGATCGCCACCGACCTCTTGCGCGGTCTGCTCGGCGAGCGGGAGGCTCAGCTGACCGCCGGAATTGCCCTAGCTAAGGCCAAGAAAGATCGCGGCTAGAGCGGGCCTACTCAGTTAATCAGCCAGACCAAGGTTCGCCCACCCTTGCTCGCGTGATCTAAATCAAGGCAGCGCGGTCGCGGCCGTCGTAGAAAATGCTCCAGATTGGACTCCCCATGAAAAAGCCAGTTCTCTCGATTGACGAGCCGGAACCGAAGAAGGCGCTCCGCGCCGACAGGCCTCCTACGGAGGGATTCACGGTAGTCGTTGACAAGCGTTTCAAGTCAGATTTTGAGACGCTCGATGCTGCTGAAGCATCGGGGCGAAAATTGAAGTCGACCTATCCGATGCTTCAGATCGAAATCTACGACGCCGCAGCACGCGTCCGGACTTTATTGAGCTGAGCAACTTAGCTATCGGACCCGTCTCCCGCCATGGGCACCAAATCCCGCGACCGGCTTCGACACGCATCAGACTGTGGCGCTCGGCCGCGCTTCACCCGGTCGGCCAAACTCACGCGCGCCGCCATTTAACCTCGGTCCGTCGCCACGATGCGTGCTGATAAGGTGACGACGCACATGAGCCCAGCCAGCATCCAGAAGGCGATTGAGAGCCCCACGATCTTGGCGACGAACCCGACGCCGGCGGGGCCGACAAGCACTCCAGCATAGCCGGCGGTGGTGATGGCCGCGATCGCGAGCGCGGCCGGCATCGCCTTCTGCGTGCCGGCGCGCCGGAACAGGACCGGCACGAGGTTTGATGCTCCTAGGCCGATGAGAACGAAGCCAGCCATGGCGACGGCGGCGACCGTCGCGACCAGCAACACCGCAAAGCCAGCGATGGCCAGAAGGCTGCCGAAGACCAGCGTCGCGCGATCCCCGACGCGCGCCACGACCGCGTCTCCGCCAAGGCGTCCCGCTGTCATGGCGATGGAGAAAAGCATGTAGCCCAATCCGCCTTGCGCCTCCCGGACAAGGCCCGCGCCGACCAGCAGCAAGGCGCCCCAGTCGAGCATGGCGCCTTCGACCAGAAAGGTGATCGCAGCGAGTGCCGCGAGCAGCAGCACGATGGCATGCGGCATCACGAACAACGGCCCCTGTTGCGCCTGCGCCATTCGGAGCAGTCGCGGCCACGCCAGCACCATCGCGATCACTATCAGCACCGAACAGATCAAGGTCGACGCGAACGCGCCAAAGTGGAGCGACAGCAAAGCTGTCATCGCGGCGGAGCCGGCGAAACCGCCGATGCTGAACAGCGCGTGAAAGCCCGACATCAGCGGGCGTCCTGCCGCGCGCTCGACCTCGACCGCATGGATGTTCAAGGCGACATCGATCGAGCCGAGCGAGGCGCCGAAAGCGAACAGCGCGGCGCCGAGCAACAAAGGTGTGCTGGCAAGCGCGAGCCACGGCAGGACGACGGCGAGGCCAAGCCCGCCGACAAGGATGATAGGCTTGCTGCCGTATCGCGCGCTCAGGACGCCTGTCAGCAGCATCGCCACAACGGACCCAATCCCGAGGCAGAGCAGAAGCAAGCCGAGGACACCGTCATCAACCGCCAGCCGCTGCTTCGCGAACGGCACCAGCGGCGCCCACGCCGCGATACCGAAGCCGGCGACGAAAAATCCAAGTCGCGTCGCTAGCCGCGTGGCTGGGCGATCGGCAGAGGGCATTTTGTGTGGAACTCCGAAGAGGAAGGATTGGCGGGCACGTGGCAGGTAATTTGTCCCTGGGGCAACGTCAACAGAGGCAAGGTCTCCTGCCTCCCCCAGACGTGATCAGCCGCACGGCCGGCCCTGTGTGATGTTCGTTCATGGGTCATCTACATCACGACGGGGCAAGACGACGGCTCGGTCGCCTTAGCCATAGCTTGTCCTTGCCTATCTCGCTTGCGCCATTTCATGGCCGACCAAATAAAGAAGCTGTTCCGGAATGTACCGCGCGAGCAGCGCTCATTGTGGATGGGTCACGTCGTGCGTGACGGCTCGCGCACAACGGCGAACTACGAGTCAGACGATCCGGAAATGCTCGCGGATGTCGCGCTGGCGACCGATTGCGTAATCGCACTGATCCAGCAGCACTGCGGCAGGCCGCTATTTGCTGTTGACGTACTGTTGACAAAGAAGGATTTGCACGCGATCGGGGCGAGGGTGATTCCAGAAATGCTGAGAAAACAGGGAGTAAATGGTGGGCACGACAGGGATCGAACCTGTGACCCCTACCATGTCAAGGTAGTGCTCTCCCGCTGAGCTACGTGCCCGAAAGTCTTAAAGGTGGGTCGGGGGCCCGTATATCGGCTCCCAGGCGGGCAGGCAAGGATGCGCCACGCCTGCCGCGACAAAATACGCCGAACCAAGCCTCGGGTCCCGCCGGGATCGAGGGGTGCCTGCTTAGGCCGCCAGCATCTTGTTCACTTCGCTGACCAATTCGCGCAGGTGAACCGGCTTCGACAGCACCTTGGCGTTCTTCGGCGTGTCCGAATCAGAGTTCAGAGCCACCGCGGCAAAGCCGGTGATGAACATGATCTTGATGTCGGGATCGAGCTCGGAGGCGCGGCGCGCGAGCTCGATGCCGTCCATCTCCGGCATCACGATGTCGGTCAGGAGCATCTCGAACGGCTCCTCGCGCAGCCGTTGATAGGCCGACATGCCGTTGTCGTGCGGCGAGACCTGAAAACCCGCGTTTTCCAGCGCCTTGACCAGGAACCGGCGCATGTCGTTGTCGTCTTCGGCGAGGAGAATCTTGTGCATGGCGAGGAGGGTTCGAATCCCGATTGCAGCGGAGCTTGAGCGTTCTACTAAGCCCGACAGAGGGTAAATTTCGAGTGAAAGCTACCGGTCGTAATCGGTCGCGCGCAAGGCTATTTCGGGACCGAAATACGGCTTAAATCAACGAAAGCGGGAAATTCCGCGCATCTCTAAGATGCATTCCGGAAGAGATTGAAGACTTTTCGCTTGGCAGACTGGTTGCGATTATCGACAATGCCCCCATAAAAGCTCCGTTGTGTTGAAGAATCGACCCGTCGAGACCAGCGGATAAGAGGAACGGCGCCCGACAATGACCCGGTTTGATGGCGAGGTGTCGCCTCCGTTCGAGATCGTGGAGCCGGCCAAATGGCGGGCTCCGATCATCTTCAACTCCCCGCATTCAGGCTCGACCTACCCGAACGCGTTCCTCAACGCGTCGCGGATCGATCTTCCGACCCTGCGCCGGTCTGAAGATTCCTTCATGGACGAGCTGATCGCCGATCTGAGCGGTCGCGGATTTGCGGTGATCCGGGTCCACTTCCCCCGCTCCTATGTCGACGTGAACCGGGAACCGTACGAGCTCGACCCGCGCATGTTCATCGGGCGCCTGCCGAGCTTCGCCAACACGCGATCGATGCGGGTCGCGGGCGGTCTCGGCACCATCCCGCGCGTGGTCGGCGACGGCCAGGAGATCTACCGCGAGCGATTGTCGGTGGACGATGCGCTGGGGCGGATCGAGACGCTTTATAAACCCTACCACCGCGCGCTGCGGCGGCTGATCAATAAGGTGCACCAGGCTTTCGGTACGGCGGTGGTGATCGACTGCCATTCGATGCCGTCGATCGGCGTGTCGCGGGACGAACCGCGGCGGCCGGATGTGGTGATCGGCGACCGCTACGGCACCAGCTGCGCGCCGCTGCTTCCCGACCTGATCGAGGAAACCATGACCGGGTTCGGCTATTCGGTCGGACGCAACAAGCCCTATGCCGGCGGTTTCATCACCGAACACTACGGCAATCCCGCGAGCGGGCTGCATACGGTGCAGCTCGAGCTCAACCGCGCGATCTATATGGACGAGCGGCGGCGGGAGAAAGGGCCGCGATTTGCGCAAGTCGCCGCCGACTTCGCCAAGCTCGCGGACGCGCTCGCCACCGTTTCGCCCGGCGAGCTCGGCCCATTCCAGGCCGCGGCGGAATAAATCGCAGGAATCCCAATCTAGTTGTTTGTCATTCCGCGGCCGCCTCTGCTCCTCCGGTCTTGGATGACGATCTCCAAATCTCTAGGAAGAAAAAAGGGCCGCTTGCGATGAGCAAGCGGCCCAAGTCTAGGGAGGAAACGCCCAAGGAGGGCAGCGATAACGCAAAAGCGCTACCGCACCGCAGCAATATGCGGCCGCGCTGCACAAAGTGCAAGGGCTTTTGAGCCTTTTCCCATGCAAAATTCGCAGGGCTTGCACGCATGCAACACATCCTCAATTTCCAGATATTTCCGATATTTATCAAATGCTTAACAAAATCGCTGCGACCCTTTGCGGATTAACGCGGTGCGCGGCTGGGCAAAATTCGCGATTTCGTGATCGGCGCACTATCAAAAAATTAGCATCCCCGTGGTTTCCGATTCGGTATCCAGAATGCCAGTCAAACCCGCCGGATCATCGTGCGCGACTTACCGGATTGAGCTAGAGCATGATCCGGAAACGGCATGCGCGCGGGCGACGGCCCCGGCGCGTGGACGCCGCTTTTTCCGAAGCAGATCATTCACGACGACGATCCATCTTGAAGTCATCGCGCTCCAGGCCAAAACGCAATTTTCCCTCCGCGAGCCCTTAAGGAATCACAGTGACGGTCATCGACTTTTCCGCCTTCATCGGCCGCCTGGCGACGTCCTCCGGGGAAACCATCCTGCCGTTCTTTCGAACCTCGCTCTCGATCGACAACAAAAGCTCGGGCCATGATTTCGATCCCGTCACCGAAGCCGACCGCGCCGCCGAGGCCGTGATGCGGCGGCTGATCAAGGCCTATTTTCCTCTGCACGGCATCGTCGGCGAGGAGTTCGGCAACGAGCGCGAGGACGCCGATTATGTCTGGGTGCTGGATCCGATCGACGGCACCAAGTCCTTCATCGCCGGCTTTCCGACCTGGGGGACGCTGATCGGGCTTCTGCACAAGGGCTCCCCCGTGTTCGGGATGATGCATCAGCCCTTCATCGGCGAGCGCTTCTCGGGCGACAATGCCTCGGCCACCTATCAGGGCCCGTCGGGCGAACGGAAACTTTCGGTGCGGCGCTGCGCCTCGCTGAAGGAAGCGACGTCATACACAACGAGCCCGATGCTGATGAACGCCGGCGACCGCGAGATCTTCACCCGCATCGAACGCGCGGTGCGGCTGTCGCGCTATGGCGGCGACTGCTATTCCTATTGTATGCTCGCGGCCGGCCATCTCGACCTCGTGGTCGAGACCGAGCTGAAGCCGTACGACATCGCAGCGCTGATCCCGATCATCACCGGGGCCGGCGGGATCGTGACGAACTGGGAGGGAGAGCCCGCGCAAAACGGCGGCCGCATTATCGCGGCCGGCGACCGGCGCGTGCATGAGGCGGCGATGATGCTGCTCAAGAGCTAGGACTAGGAGCGTCCATGGACGCGATGCTTGTCGTCGACATGCAGATGGGACTTCTCAACGGCGACCCGAAGCACGACTTGCAAGGCGTCATCGGGCGCATCAACCGTATCTCGGCCAAGGTCCGCGGTGAATCCGGCAAGGTGATCTTCATCCAGCATTGCGGCTCCAAAGGAGATGATTTCGAGCCGCAGACGCCCGGCTGGCAGTTGCTTCCCGAGCTGCTCCGCGATCCCGCCGACATTATCGTGCGCAAGAGTCTCAACGATCCGTTCGTCGGCACCGACTTGCAGGTGCAATTGGAAGTTATCGGACCGGATCGGCTGTTCATTACGGGATGGGCGACGGATCTCTGCGTTGATTCCACCGTCCGCTCGGCGGTCGAAAATCACCACAATGTTGTCGTGGTTGCCGACGGCCATACGCTGAGCGATCGCCCTCACCTCAATGCCATCAGCGTCATTCGCCATCACCATTGGATATGGAGCAATCTTATCACCCGCCGCTCCGTCGAGGTCGCCGTCGCCAACGAATTACTGCTTTGATCCGCGCGCATGGCGTGATGGCCGCGAACGGCTGAACGCAGCCCCCACCGAACGGAATCCTGGCCTGAAAAGCATCACAGGCGAAAATGCCACGACGGCAGCCTCTGGACCGGACAGCGGCAAACGGCATACTTACCCTGATCACGGACACGGGACGCGGCGCCGTCTCTCGCAGACACTGCGCAAGAGATCCGGATCAGGGGAGGCTTGCATGAGAATAGCGCGGATGCTGGCGGCCGGATTCTCGCTGTTGCTACTGCCGGCCACCGCTTGGCCTGAGGACTTTCCCTCAAAACCGATCCGGTTGATCGTGCCGTTTCCGCCCGGCGGCCCAAACGACATCATTGCGCGCGTCATTGGCCAGCGCATGTCGGAACTCGTGAAGCAGCCGATCATCATCGACAATCGCGGCGGACAGGCCGGCGTGCTCGGGACCGACGCGGTCGCGAAATCCAATCCGGACGGCTATACGATCGGCATTGTCAGCGCGAGCGCGCTCGCGATCAGTCCCACGATGGAAAAGGTCGCCTACGACGCAAGTAAGGATTTCGCGCCCATCACGCTGGTTGCAACCGTGCCTGAAATGCTTGTCGTTGCGACCAACGTTCCCGCAAAAGACATGACGGAGCTGGTCGCGCTCGCCAAGGCGCAGCCCGGCAAGCTCAATTTCGCCTCCGCCGGCACCGGCGGCCTGCCGCATCTGGCGGGCGAACTGTTCAAATTGACGGCCAGGATCGACATCGTGCACGTGCCCTACCGTGGCGCCGCGCCGGCCATCAACGACCTGCTCGGCCAGCAGGTGCAGATGACCTTCCTCGATCTGCCGGTGATCTTGCCGCAGATCAAGGCCGGCACGCTGCGTCCGATCGCGCTCGGCGCGAAAGCGCGCGCGCCGACCGCGCCCGACGTGCCGACCACGGTCGAAGTCGGCATGCCCGATCTCCTGATCGAGAACTGGTACGGCATGATCGCGCCCGCGGCGACGCCGTCGGCCGTCGTCGCAACTCTGAACCGCATTGCGAACCAGGCGATGGCCGACCCGTCCGTGAAAGAGAAAATGGCCGATCAGGGCCTGACATTGGCCGGCGACACGCCGGAGCAATTCCGTGAGTTTATCGGCGCCGAGACCAAAAAATGGGCAAACGTGATCAAGGACGCCGGCGTCGAGACGACGAAGTAGGCCGGCCCAAGAGCATTTTCCGGTTAGATCGCGTCATCGTTGCGCGTTCGACGGCCTCATGGTTCTCCCGGCGATGCCAACGGGTCGCGCGAATGCGCGCCCGATGACAGGCTTCGCATCGTCCGGAGACGCGCGGCGTTGCCGCGCTCCTAGGAAGAAGCTGTTGGATAGAGGCGTCAGGCGGCCTCCGCGATTGGTTGGAGTTGGACGTTAAAGCCGAGCTTTTTAAGACGAGCAACGAGCCGGCCGGCCTTGAGTTCGACGGGGCGCCGATCAAAGTAGGTGCCGCCGAGGTCGTGGTGCTCGATGCCGTTTTTGAGGATGTGGTAGACGGCGGTGAGGATCGATGCGGCAACGGCGCAGATGGCTTTCTGCGGTCCACGCTTGCTTTGCAGCCGGAAGAACTGGGCTCGGTAGTAGCTGTCTTTCTTGCGCTTGGCGGCCCAGGCGCATTGCACCAGCATGGTCTTGAGCCAGGGGGCTCCCTTGCGCAGGCGCGAAGGTTTGCGCTTGCCGGCGCTTTCGTTCTTCCCAGGACACAGCCCGGACCAGGAGACGAGGTGCCCGGCGGTTGGAAAGCGGCTCATGTCGCAGCCGATCTCGGACACGATGGCGGAGGCCGACACGGTGCTGATGCCGGGGACTGTGCTCAGAAGCTCAATCAGGGTGCGAAACGGGACCTCGCCGCTCTCACCCTTCGTACGCAGGCGGCCGATCCGCTGATCGATTTCGCGGTCGATCTCTCGGATCGTCTTATCCAGACCATCCCATTGCTTTAGGTGCAGATCGAGGAGAAAGCGGTGGTGATCTGTCAGCCGCCCATGCAACGCGTCGTAGAGTTCCTTCGGCGTCGCCTTGATCTGCTTGCCGGCAAGCTCGGCCAACTGACGCGGCTGGCGAACACCTTTGATCATCGCCTCGATCATCCGTCGCCCGCTCGCGCCCATGATATCGCTGATGACCGAGTCGAGCTTGATATTGGCTTCAGCCAACGTCTTCTCGATCCGCTGGACGTGCCGCGTCTGCTCGCGCACCAGCTGCTTGCGTGTCCGCGTCAACGAACGCAACTCCTGGATCTCCTCATTCGGGACAAAGCTGGCCTTGATCAGCCCACAGGCCAAAAGGTCGGCGATCCACGTCGCGTCGTTCACGTCGGTCTTGCGCCCGGGGACGTTCTTGATGTGCGCCGCGTTCGCGACAATCAACTCGAAAAGACCCTCGCCGAGGATCCTGAACACCGGCATCCAATAGACGCCGGTCGCCTCCATTGCCACCTGCGTACACCGGCATTCCTCAAGCCACGCCCTTAGTTCTACAAGCTGATCCGTCGTGGTCGAAAAGGTCCGGCACTCCCGCTTCGTCTTGCCTTCGGCCACGATCCGTACACAAGCGACCACCGTGTCCTTGTGCACGTCCAGGCCCGCCACCTGTTCGTAAAGGATATCCATGCTTCTTCTCCTCAACGCTGTACCGACGGCATAGGTACCTGTCAGAAAAAGAATCCTAGGAAGCGTGCTCCGGGGCGTTACCGCCCTTCCGCGCCAATGTGGGTCATCCAGGCTACCCGGGTCCAACTCACCACCGAGCTCTCGCGCACCAGGGAGAAACCGACCTCTTTGCCGACGGCACTCAAAAATAACCCATCCTCCTCCGACCGAAAAGCTTCATAACACGCGGGTCGGCTCTTCACGCCGGTCCCAACTCACCATGAGGGTCTAGAACCTCGTCCTGAGGAGCATCGCGAGAAGCGATGCGTCTCGAACGATGAGGCCCCGTACTGGAAGACGCGCCAAGCACGATCGGCTCGACCACTAACACGGCCCTACGCCGCCGCCTTGCGCAAATGCTCCACCAACAACTTCGCCGGACGCGGCAGCGACTTGAAGCTGCGGGCGCAGATCACGAGCTTGCGGTCGGCCCAGGCATCGCGGATCTTGATGATTGCGATCGGCATCGACCGCGCGCAACGTTTCGCGGCCGTCTCCGGCATCACGGCGATGCCGACATCGGCTGCGACCAGCCGGCAGATCGCGTCGAAATCGCGCAAGCGCGCGCGGAAATGCAGCCGCATGCCGAGCCTTGCGGCGTGTTTTCCGATGTGAACCTGCAGCGCGGTGGCGTTCGTCAGCCCGATGAAGTCATGGCCGGCCACCTCGTGGAAATCGATCTGGCGGCGGGACGCCCATTTGCTGCGCCGCCCGGCCACCAGCGCCAGGCGGTCCTCGCCGAAAGCGAAGCGCTCGACATTGTCGGGCAAGGCGTGTTCGGCGGCAAAGCCGAGATCGGCGGCTCCGCTCGCAACGGCCGAAGCGATGTCGGCGCTTTCGCGTTCCTCGACATCGAGGTCGATATCGGGATGCTCGCGCAGGAAGGCGGCCAGCGCTTTCGGCAGATGCTCCGACAGCCCAACGGTGTTGGCGAGCAGCTGCACGCTCGCCCGGATGCCGGAGGCGAAGCTTGCGAGATCGCCGCGCATCGCTTCCACATTGTGCATGACGACGCGGGCATGATCGAGCAGGCTTTCGCCCGCCGCCGTCAACTCGACGCCGCGGCGGACGCGCTTGAACAGCGCGACGCCAAGCGCGTCTTCCAGGCCCTTGATCCGCTCGCTTGCCGAGGCCAGCGCTAGGTGGGCGCGGTCCGCTCCACCCGTGATGCTGCGCGCATCGGCAACCGCGATGAAGAGCTGCAGGTCGACCAGATCGAAGCGCATCAGGGTGTCCCTTTCTGCCTTCGGGATCGCCGAAAGCTAACTCCGTAACCTCCAGATTGTGCCGATTGAGCGGATCGGTCAATCTGCCGGCATGACGACAATCGAACCATTTCTCTACGTGATTGCCTTGGTCTTCCTGCTCGCGGGCTTCATCAAGGGCGTGCTCGGGCTCGGACTGCCGACGGTCTCGGTGAGCCTGCTCGCGGTGGCGATGCCGCCCGGCAAGGCGCTCGCCATCGTGATCGTGCCCGCCATCGTCACCAATATCTGGCAGACCTTCGTCGGTCCCTACTTGCGCGACATCGTCCGGCGGCTGTGGCCGCTGATGATCGGCACGGCCGCGGGCATCTGGCTGAACGCGGGCGCGCTGGCCGGCCCCAACGCCCGCTACGGCACCATCGTGCTCGGTATTCTGCTGATGATCTACGCGATCACCAGCCTGACCAAATTCAGTTTCCACGTCGCGCCACGCAACGAGAAATGGGTCGGCGGCATCGTCGGTCTCGTCACCGGGGTGATTTCGGCATCATCCGGCGTGCAGGTGATTCCGTCCGTGCCGTTCATGCAGGCGATCGGCATGGAAAAGGACGAACTGGTGCAGGCGCTCGGGGTGTTCTTCACGGTCGCGACATTGGCGCTTGGCTTCACGCTGACCCGCTCCGGCCTCATGACCGGCGCGACCGCGCTGCCGGGCGCGGTGGCGACGGCCTGTTCCTTCGGCGGCGTGTTCATTGGACAAGCGGTCCGCTCACGCATGCCGGCGGAAACCTTTCGCCGCTGGTTCCTGATCGCGATGATCCTGCTTGGGATCTACCTTGCGGCAACCGCTGCGTACGAGCTTTATCGCGCCTGAAGCATCGCGATCCGGACGCCGAGATAGACGAACATTCCGCCCAGCGCGCGGTTGATCCAGGCCATCGCCTGACCGGATTGCTTGACGCGGCGCGCCGTCCGGGCGGCCAACGCGGCAATGCAAAGGCAACACAGCGTTGCGTTGAAAACGAAGATCAGGCCGAGCAGCAGCAAGGCAACCGCCTTGTGCGGCGCCTCCGCCGCCACGAATTGCGGCAGGAAGGCCAAAAAGAACAGCGCCACTTTCGGATTCAGTATGTTGGTCAGCGCGCCCTGCCGGAACACTTTTGGCAGTGAGATCGCGCCGCGCTCGACGACCGCATCATCAGTGCGCGCAGGCTTGCGCGACAGCAGCATCGTCACGCCGATATAACAGAGGTAAGCCGCGCCGGCCCATTTCACCAGCAAGAATGCCGCCGCCGATGCCGCAAGCAGCGCCGAGAGGCCGATCGCGCTGCCGAACACATGGACGAGGCAGCCGGTGCTGATCCCGAATGTCGCAGCAGCGCCGCCGCGCCAGCCCATCTGCACGCTGCGCCCGACGATATAGGCGGTGTCCGGTCCCGGCGTGATGGTGAGCAGAAGCCCGGAAATGATGAAAAGCCAGAGATCGTGGATGTCGAGCATTCTATGTTCCGAATCGTTTCAAGTTCACGCGCCGCGTTGCTACCCCTTCGGCTCGTAGCCCGGTACCCATTTTTCGTATTGCGGCAGATCGTCTGCGATCGTCCACCACGGCGCCCGCGACGACGTAAAGACATGCAATCGCGGCCGGACCCCGGGATCGTCATCGAGCAAGCCCGCAGGGACGCTGATCGTTTCCAGATAGGTCGCCTTGCCTGGCGTCAGGCAGCCGCAAACCTTGCAGCGATGGCGGAAGCTGCCGGGCGCCGATTCGTAACGCACCGTCATGTCCTCGCCCGCGACGAAGCGGAATTTGTCGCCGTCGACATGGGCGTAGGTTGCTAACGCCGCGCCGGTCAGCTTGCGGCAATTGGCGCAATGGCAATGGGTGAGCGAGCGCACCTTGTCGATTTCAAACCGCACCGCGCCGCAGAGACAGCTTCCACGAATCATGACTGCGCCTTTCTCAGCTTGACACCGGCGATCCCGCGAACCGCGCGGAGGTAATAAGAGGCCAGAGATCGTGGATGCCGAGCATGGGAACCTTCACTTTAAGCGAGCGAAGAGCCGCGTCGTCATCCAGAACGCTATGAAAATCCCGCGCTGAGCGGTTCCATGACGCGATCCTGGGTAGATTGCGTGATTATGACGTTGCGATCGGTCTTTCGCCAGTGACAGCCTGTTTTATAACCATTGGAATCGCTCGGCCGACAACGTACTGGTTGCCTGCTGGTTCTGGAGCAGAGGAGATGATGCAAAGACGCCTGGCCGCCATCGTTTGCGCTGACGTCGCCGGCTACGCGCGCATGATGGGCGCCGACGAGGCCGGCACACACGCCGCGTTCAAGGCCCATCGCAGCGCGATCAATCCCATCATTCTCAATCACGGCGGCCGAATCATCAAGAACACCGGTGATGGTTTCCTGCTGGAGTTTGCAAGCGTCGTGGGCGCCATCGAGTCCGCGATCGCGATGCAAACGCTGATGGCGGAACGGAACACCCATCTCCCCGCGGATCGCGCCATGCGATTCCGTCTGGGCGTCCACATGGGAGATGTGATCGTCGACGAGGACGAAGTGTTCGGAGATGGCGTGAACATCGCGGTCCGCGTTGAAGCGGTCGCCGTCCCAGGCGGTGTGGCCGTCTCGGAAAAGGCCTATCATGAAGCTTCAAAGCATCTGAGCACCGTCCTTGTCGACGCCGGCAGTCACCGTTTCAAGAACATCGAAGCGCCGGTCCATGTCTGGAGCTGGGAGCCGGGCGGCTCCGATACAAGCGGCCGGGAGCCCAACGACACATCAAAGACCACGTCAAACCTGCCGGCGCAAAATCGAACTGCGATCGTGGGCATCCTCCCCTTTGTCAATCTCACCGGCAGTGCTGACGAATATTTTTCCGACGGATTAACCGAGGACTTGATTCATGCGCTGTCGCTGCAATCATTTTATCGGGTGCTGAGCAGAAGTTCGACGTTCTCGTTCAAAGGCAAAAATCTGAGCGCACGCCTGATAGCGCGCGAGATTGACGCGACATACCTGATCCAGGGTTCGGTGCGCCGTTCGGGAAGCAAAATTCGTGTCACCGCCGAACTGATCGCGCCTGAAAGCGGCGAGCAGTTATGGACCGGTCGATATGACAGGGACATCGGCGATCTGTTCGCGCTGCAGGATGAAATCACAACGGATCTGTCCGGCGCATTGGCCCCGGAGATCTATCGCGCGGAAGCCTCCCACCCCGGCCGGTCATCATCCACCGATTTGACCGCATGGGATCGGTTCTTGAGAGGGCTTTCGCACTATTATCTGCAGACGAAGCAGGATTTTGAAGCTTCCATTGCCTTGTTCAGGGAAGCGATCGCGCTCGATCCGGCGCTTGCGATTGCGCACGCCTACCTCGCAACCATCCTGGTGCAGGGTGTGCAGTATGGATGGATCAAGAGCACGCGCGACTTGTGGGCCGAGGCGAAGGGCCTGGCGGAAAGCAGTGTCCGGCTTGATCCTCGTTCGTCATTCGCGTTTTCGATTCTGGCCTATATGCATGCGATGGACGGCAATCACGAGGCTGCAATGGATGCCGCGAAAAAGGCGGTTGAGTTGAACCCCTACGATATGGGCGCCCACGGCGTTCTCGGCATATGTCATCTCGTCGCCGGCGAGCATCGGCAGGCGATCGACCTGTTTTCAATGGCCGCGCAGCGCGGAAACAGTGATCCCCGATATAAATGGGCAGCATTGAACGCCTTCAGCCACTACCTTCTCGGACAGTATGATGCCTCGCTGTCCTGGGCGCGTGAAGCCCTGTATGTGAATCCCAATCATCTTCAGGTGCTCGCCGTGCGGGCGGCGGCTCTGGCGCAGTCGGGACGAACAGAGGAATCATCAAAGGCGGCCGAGGTCTTGCTCACCAGTTATCCCGGCTTGACCGTCGAAAAGCACTTGCGAAATTTCCGCTGGAAAGCCCCGGCCGACATCGCCCATTATCGCGACGGGCTTCTGAAGGCCGGCGTCCCCTCGACCAAATTGATCCTCGTCGAGGCGGCACGTTCGTAGACGCGAGAGCATGATCCCTTCTGACGAACGCGGAACGCGCTTGCGCGGAGATCATGCTCGAACAAAAAGACAGAGCGCGATGACGATCATCCCGAAGTCATCGCGCCGAAATCATCGCGCGCTGGTCTAACCGGCTGCTATTCTCGTCTTCAGCGCTCTTGTTAGTAGCAGCGCGTGATATTTAGGGTTTGCTCTCTGCCGTCACGCCCAAGAACCGTTACGGTCTCGGCGGGGCAGCTCGGCACATAGGGTCGTTCAGAAGGCGTGACGTTCGGCGGATATCGATGGGCCCAATCCCAGGGAACATCATATGTATACGTGGAATGGACGTCGCCTGATGCCGGTTGCGTAACATCGACCATCGGTTCGCCATTCGACGGCCCGTAGAAGAAGTCTCCCCCTACTCCCGGCCAGAAGGCCCCACCATTGTTTCTCCGGTGATGCCGGAGCGATTGGGTGCCGGACGGATGGGACATTGCATGCGTCGAAGTAAACCTTCCGAGATGCGCTGCTCCAGACCCGGCGAATGCCTCGCTCGCGGCAAGCATAAGCGCCACTGCGCTGAGAAACACGATAAACGCCCCATACATTCTATACGTCATGGCAAGTACCAATTCGTTGGTTACTGAGCAGCACTCCAACGCACGCTAAGCCGGGCCCATTCGCACCCGCAAATGCGTAGTTAATTATTAGTTAAGGCTTAACGTTAATAGAGAACCATCCTTCATCAAGAATCGCCGCCGAAACGACCAAGGGCTGCTTGGAAAGCTCGGCGCTGAGCCTGAGGACGGCCCGGTCCCTAACTCCCGGCGCCCAGCGTCCTGGGATGGCAGTGTGCGAACCTCAGCTTTCCCGCGAGCTGGTTGATTATGTTGCGGCGCAATCCATTCGTTCCTTGCAATTGCGGATGTGCGATCTTCGTTTGACGATCCGTAGGCGCCGCCGCCTTTGCGGGTTTGCCCCCGCTCATTTTGGGAATACCCTGGGGCTCGCGTCAGCGGCGAAGATATCTCTTTGAATAAAGACCCAGGACGAAGACGGTCGCGCTCGCCGGCAGGACGAGCTCGGATCTTGCGCGAGAGCCGCCGACGATGCCTCGTCCCGGCAGCGTCTCGTCTGGTGCAGCGGGTAGGAGTTCGAAATGACCAAAGGCGGGCAGCTCAAGACGGTCGCAGTCGCAGTTTTGGTGGGGCTCGCTTGGATGACCAGCGAAGCTGACGCAGCGCAGTGCGGCAGCACGGCGGCCGGCTACGAGGCCTGGAAGAGAGAGTTCGCCGATGAGGCGACGGCAAAAGGCATCGGCGCTTCGGCCGTCGCAGCCTTGATGCAGACGAACTACGCGATCGCGACCATCTCCGCCGATCGAGGACAGAGAAGCTTCGGCCTGTCGCTCGATCAGTTCCTCGCCAAGCGCGGGGCTTCAACAATCGTCGCGCGCGGCCGCGCACTCAAGCAATCCCAAGCGGCGCTGTTCGCATCTATCCAGCAACGCTACGGCGTCCCGCCGGGGCCACTGATCGCCATCTGGGGAATGGAGACAGGCTTCGGAAGTCAGCGCGGCAGTCAGAACATGCTGTCCGCCATCGCCACTCTCGCGTACGACTGCCGACGGCCGCAGTATTTCACCGAGCAGCTCTATGCCGCTCTGAAGCTGATCGATCGCGGCATCCTGTCGGCAAGCACGCGAGGCTCCATGCACGGCGAAATTGGCCAGACGCAGTTTCTGCCCAAGAACATCATGGCTTACGGCACCGGCAATCTCGACGTCGCGGCCAACGCGCTGAACTCGACAGCGAATTTCCTGAAGGCCCATGGCTGGCGCGCTGGCGCAGGATACCAACCCGGCGAAGCCAATTTTGGAGCTATTCAGGAGTGGAATGCTGCTCCGGTCTATCAGCGCGCCATCGCGCTTATTGGCCAACAAATCGACGGAGCAGAGGGCGCGAGGCGCTGAAGGGGAGGCGCTGAAGGGATTGCATCAAAGAGCCGAACAGGCTCACCAGGTGGAAAACGGACCCGCGAAAGGCGAGCGCCAAAAAGGCTGCCGATCGCGTGCGCGGGCATACGGGAATTCGATTCCCGGACTGCGTTGCCGCATCTTGATTCCACCTTGAGGCTCGCCGCTCAAGAGGACGACGAAATCCGTGCCCTTGCCGGTCTCCGCGCTCAACGCCTCGTCCGTGATGATCAGGGACGATCGCGGGGCAATCCCGGCGATGCGGTCCAATACCTCCTGCGGAATGACGATCCGATCGAGCGCGGTCTTTGCATCAACGGTCTTGGCATCAACGATCTTGGCGTCGACGATCTTGGCGTTGTTCGGATCCGTCAGCATCGGCTCGGCATCGCGATCACTGCCCCGGCGCGACCGGCCATATGGCTCAACCGTGCCGCCGTGCGGACGCCCGTCGTCCAATGAGACGACGCTCCATCGATTATTGCCGTCGCCATCGGTCCGCTCCATAGCGGTGAAGATATGCGTCCCAATCGGGCGATCGGCATCCAGGATCGTGACCGGACTCTCCAGGATCGGCTCAAAGGCTTGCCGGACATAAAGCCGCTGGGTCTTGCGGCTGATCAACACCGAGACCGGCTCGAGCTCGCGCGCCACCTGGCGCGCCGCCTCGGCTGCCGCGGCCTGCGCCTTCTCGGCGACGGCGGCCGCTTCACGCGCAGCCGCCAGCGCATCGAGCTTTGGCTGGAGCTCGGCCTTGGCGGCGGCCCATTGCGCTTGCAACTCGGCGATCAAGGCAACTGCCTTCGCCTTGGCGTCTTCGGCCTGCGCCTTTGCCTCGGCCGAGCTTGCGGCGCCAAGCGCAGTTTCGGCGGCCGCCAATTGCGTCTCTACTCTGAGCTTCAGGTTTTCGGCCGCGCGCACCGGCACCATGGCCCGCGCGGCCTCCCGGAAGGCTGTCCCGGCGGCGAGTCTCGCCTGATCCGCCTTTCTCGCTGCCTCCTCCGCCTCCGCGGCACGGGCCGCGGCAAAGGCGCCGGCACCTGGCTTCGACAGCAGCAGGGCTGGATGGGCGATCGCAACGGGCTCCACATCGCTTGGCGCCACGATGACCCGCAGGCCCAACCGGGTCGCGTCGAACAGACGTTCTGCGAAGTCGAACGGCATCCGAACGCAGCCATGGGACGCCGGATATCCTGGCAAGGCGCCGCCGTGAAGCGCGATACCCGACCAGGTGATGCGCTGCATGTCGGGCATGTAGGCATCGTCGTACAGGTTCGAGTAGTGCTCCGCTTCTTTCTGGATGACGCTGAAGATTCCGGCGGGCGTCTCGCGTCCCTTCTGGCCGCTCGACACCGGCGCCCGCAGGATCCACCCCTGGGCGTCATAGACAGTGATCCGCTGGCTGTGGAGCGAAACGATCGCCATGACCGGCTCGCCGGCAGTGCGCTGCTCGATGACCTCGACCGTGCGCTCGCTTCGATTACCTCTCGCGCCCGCGTGATCTCCGGTGGCGATCAGCGCAGCCAGAGCCGCAATGACAAGATGCGCGGACCTCCGCCACATCTGCTTGAGCCATGTCTGCTTGAGCCATGTCTGCTTGAGTTTCGGGTTCACAAAACGCGCGTCGTATCTCATCGGGCTACGCCAGCTTGCACTCAAGGAAAGTCATAGCGCCATTCGGTCGAACCTGCCAACTCGGAACTTCCCGAATGCCGATGGACCGGTCCGCGCGTGCCGTCCAGCACGTCGCGAAAGTGTCCAATCCCGGAAGCGTGACGCAACGAACGGCGCTCGGCAAACCGCTAACGAGCGCTTCTCGCCGCTGATGCCGCGCGATCATCCGAACAGCCAAGCATTTGTGGTCGTCCGATCCAAATCCTGTTATTCCACCGCGTGGCCCAGTCGAGCCGCGGTTCTCCTCCTCGCAGTCGCGCTTGCGCTTCCTGATAGGGCCCGACGGTGCGAAGGCGCGCAGGCAGCGTGGGATATGCGCGTCGTATCCACGCCAGCGCCGAGTCCGCGGCCCTGCTTTCACGCGCGTCAAAGGGAAATCCAAAGCCCATGCGCAGCCGCTCCGGCAACATCTGGAGACTCAACGCCCGGTACCATCGCGGCGGTCGCAACCACGTTCGTCCGCCGGAGAAGATCTGCCCGGCGATATCGCGAGCCGCGGTGCTGACGGACAGAATATCCGACTGGGCCATCGCCTCGTTGTAGGCGACGAATGACGCCCAGTCCGCAGCAAGGTCGGCCGGCGCTAATCCGAACAGCGCCCCGAATAGCCGGCTTTCGGCCCAGTATCGCTCGCGTTCGTCGACCGTGAGCGCGGGCAGAACAAGATTGTGTGCCATCAAAGCGGTGTCGACAAGGGTTGCGTGAACCCAGCGCAGCGCTGAGACCTCGTTGGCGCGATAAAGCGAGCCTTTGTCGAAGGGGCCAATTGCTTCCGGCAAGTGGCCGACGATCATGGCGTGACGCCGGTGCAGGCGCCCTGCAGCCGCAAGCGCCTGGTCGAGCGAGCCGAAGACCATTGTAAACATGAAGTCAAAGGTACGATGGAAACGACCGATCGGGTCGGCAAAGGTCCGGGAATGCTCGGCGATAGCGGCGGCGACCCAGGGATGCGCCAGCTGAAGCAGCAAAGCACGGCCAGCCCCCAGAAAGACGATTGCTTCTCGGTCGATCCGCCAGGTCAGCGAGGCTGGGCCGAAAATGCCCTCGACCGGTCCTGCGGACTCTGCCCGGACGAAATCAAGCGCGATAGCTGCGTCGTTTTCAGAGACCAATTGGCAACCCTTGGAACAAGCCTTGGACTTAACCACCTTGAGAAGACGTAAGAGCGACGAGGATAATTCGTTCCACCAATACTCCCTGAAGCCTGTTGGAATTCGCCACATGGCTGTGCCTTGTCTGCTCTACTCGTCTCAGACGTTAGCCGACATCATACCGTTGGCAGCATGACATGAGGCGGCCGATCGGCCGCCTCATGTTTTAATTTTGCGGTTTTGCGTCAGGCCTTATCAGCGGAGAGAATGCCACCGGATTTGAACAGAAAACCTGCGATCCCCGCTCCAATCGGCGGCGCGATGATGAACAGCCACACCTGTCCCAGCGCAGCCGGCTTGGTACCCATGCCAACGATCGCCGGACCGAGAGAGCGCGCCGGGTTGACCGAAACGCCCGTCACGTTGATCCCGACAATATGAATCGCGACCAACGTCAACCCGATAGCCAAGCCAGCGAATTGCGTGGGACCGCCTTGTTGCGTCACACCGAGAATGCAGACCAGAAAGAGAAAGGTCGCGACGACCTCGAAGATGAAAGCCGAGAGCAGGTTGTACTGACCTAGGTAACCTGGGCCCCAGCCATTCTGTCCAAGACCTCCGGTCCAGCCTTCCGATTTACCGGAGAGTATGACGTAAAGTACAATTGCGCCGGCAATTGCACCCAGCACCTGCGCAATGACGTAAGAAATAAAATCACTCATCGTCATGCGGCCTGCGACGAGGATTCCAAAACTCACGGCCGGATTGACGTGGCAACCGGAAACTGGACCGATCCCATAAGCCATCGCGACGATGGCCAATCCGAACGCGAACGCAATTCCAAGTACGTCAATGGCCGTCGGTCCGGTTCCCATCCCAGCGACGACTGCCGCGCCACATCCGAAGAAAACGAGCGTAAACGTCCCAATGAATTCTGCGGTTGGCTTTTTCATTTGCCCTCCCTCAGGGTGAAAATTGATTACTTTGCAACCCTACAGCAGCTTGGCTTCCTCCGCACTGGAGAAAACGGCATCAACACGCCTTTGATGTTGATCTGGTCCCATGTTCGACCAGGGTCAAACCCAGAAGAACCGGGTCTGAGCAGATGCTTTCCGGATTACCCTCGAAAGCTGACTCTGGATCGGGCTGCGGCTCGGCGGCGGCAATGGATCGGAATTACGCCGTTCGTTTTTGTCCGATTGCCTCGAACTGCGCCTTCTGCTCGTCGCTCAGCGTAGCATAGAAGCCCTCGAGCGCGGTGCTCACCAGATAGACCGCTTGCTGCATCGCATCGAGCCGCCCTTCCACTGCGTCAAGGCGCGCGGGTGGTGTGGTCGCGTCGTTCGGCTGGCATTGAGCGTTCAGCATGTCGGCAGCCCTGGCATTGGCGTCCTGCAGCACTTTAAGAGCGGCGCGTTGAGTGTCGTTCGGGTGCAGCCTGGCCTCGATCTGGTCCGCCGGCCATTGCAGCGCGGCTGGTTGCGCCGCTCCGCAACCTTGGGCGGACGCTTCCTTGGAGGCTTCCTTGGACACTTCCTTGGCCCCGTTTGCGGCGGACACCCGGCGCCGATCCTCAGCGAATGCATTGAGCCGTGCTTCCTGCTCGTCATCCAGCAGGTCATAGAATTTCCCCAGCGGCTGCTGCACGGCTTCCTCTGCCTTGATCATTGCCCCGATGCGCTGCTGCATGACGGCCAACCGCTCCGGTGCCGTGAACGCCGCCCGCGCCGGACAGGACGCCCGAATCATCTGCGCGGCCGAGATCAATGCGTTGGCAAGATCGTCCAAAGCGGCGCC